>OBJR01000106.1_pt1 | contig 9500 bp, 7 predicted proteins | sample 1519711 | NCBI WGS metagenome assembly OBJR01 (sample SAMEA3235155, study PRJEB22506) | soil metagenome | biome: Forest; feature: Temperate coniferous forest; material: soil | place: Canada | collected 2011-06-18 | depth 0.2 m | reverse complement strand
CGTGGCGATAGCGATCAATCTCGATGTAGCGCAGCAATTGCGCCGGCGTCCAATCGGTTTCGGGCTCATCCAGCATCCGCGCGAAGGCGAGCGCGGTTTCAAAAAAGGTCCAGCAATCGAGCCCCATGAAATTGACCGAGGGCGACTCAACTCGGTTATCGATTTCGAGCGTAAATGAGCGGTAAGGGGTTCCGACCATGGTCTGGCCCACTACCGCGGTCCGTTCGCCGATCGGCAATGTCTTCCAGTTCTCAGCTTTCGCACGGACGACCAGTTGCTCGAAACGGTCCTGTCCTTTGAAGACAGTGCGCATCGGCAACGTGACTGCGCCGTGCGCGCTTGTGCAAATAGCAACGGCTAAAACTGAAATCAAAATTCCGAGGCGCATTTAGACACTCTTTGGCGAGATTAAACAGAGCGCAAGCCGTGCCAGCAAGGGTCGCCTTCCTGAGGCTCCCGTAATCTTATTCCTAATCTTATTCATAATCGCGGAATAGGAATAGGATTAGGAATACGATTACGAATTCCCTGGGATGGCCGATCCCAAGGTGTGAGCCGTGATAGCCAACTCCTTGAACATTCGATGTTGGATGTTGGATGTTCGATGTTCGATGTTTGCTTCTTAGATATTTACAGATGCGCCCAGCCTGCCCTCGCCGTACATTTTCACGCGATGCACGATTTGTTTGCCAAAAGCGAGGCGGAAAACTTGGAACGCGTCAGCGCCGCGGCTCCCCTGGCAGCGCGCATGCGTCCACGAACACTCGATGAATTTGTCGGACAGGAACATATCCTCGCGCCGGGAAAACTTCTGCGTCGCGCAATCGAGGCCGACCGATTGCCTTCGCTGATTATTTCCGGTCCACCCGGAAGTGGAAAGACAACCCTGGCGTATGTCGTCGCCGAGATGACTCACTCCGAATTTATTCGATTGAGCGGTGTGGAAAGTAACGTTGCCGAGATGCGCAAAGTGGTGGCGGCGGCGGCGAACCGGCTCCGAACTTCCGGACGCAAAACGATTGTCTTCGTGGACGAGATCCACCATTTCAACAAAGCGCAGCAGGATATTTTGTTGCCCGACGTCGAGAGCGGAAATCTGCGACTAATCGGGGCTACCACTTACAATCCTTACTTTTACGTTAACAGCGCGCTCGTCTCGCGCTCGCTGGTTTTCCGGCTTGAGCCGCTTACGGTCGAGCAGCTCGAAATTTTGATCGACCGCGCGCTGGCCGATTCCGAACGGGGCCTCGGCAAATACCATGTTAAAATGGACGCGGATGCGCGCCGGCATCTGGCCAAGCTCAGCGACGGCGATGCGCGCAAGTGCTTGAACGCGCTCGAAGTGGGCGTGCTAACAACTCCGCCTGGAGGGACGACCTCCGTGTCGTCCCCATCTTCTATGCAAAAAGTTAGGGGCGCGACAGAGCGCGTCCCTCCAATTTTTGGTGAGGTCATTCATTTCACCCTCCAAGTCGCTGAGGAGAGTATTCAAACCAAGGCCGTCGTTTATGACAAAAAAGGCGACGCGCATTACGACACCATCAGCGCGTTTATTAAAAGCATGCGCGCTTCGGATGAAAAAAGCGCGATCTATTGGTTGGCGAAAATGTTGCATGCCGGAGAAGACTTTCGTTTCATCGCGCGTCGCATTGTAATTTTCGCAAGCGAAGATGTCGGATTGGCTGACTCGGAGGCGCTTCCGCTCGCAATCGCGGCGCAACATGCCGTTGAATTTGTCGGAATGCCGGAAGCGCGGATTCCGCTGGCCCACGCCACCGCTTACATGTGTCGCGCGAAAAAAAGCCGTGAAGCCTATGAATCGTTAGGTGCGGCCAGCGAAGAGATTGAGTCCGAGCAGACACAACGCGTCCCGGAGCATTTGAAGAACAAACATTTTCCGGTCAATCCGGAAGGATAGTCATCCCGAGCGGAGTCGGAACACAGACTTGCAGTCTGTGCGCCCAGCGGAGTTACACTCCGCTGAACCGGGGGCAACAGTGCACGCTTCGCTGAATCAGAGAGAGCGGACAATGTCCGCTGGGCGCACAGGCCATAGGCCTGTGTTCCGTGCTTTCGAGGGATCCCGTGAAAGTTACCTTTGAGCTTTCGCAGCGGGATCCCTCGAGTCCGAGCCGGACTGGCGTTTCGCTCGGGATGACGGGATTTTAGCTTGTGAAAAAGGAGCAAGCTTTTGTCGCAAGACTACATCCGCGCTTGCGGGATTGGTTTTTTGCGAACTTTCCGGCTTTCACCCACGCTCAGGAACTTTGCCTTCCTTCCGTTCTCAAGCGCGAATCCATCCTGCTCACCTCCCCAACCGGAAGCGGCAAAACGCTCGCCGGTTTTCTTGGTGTTCTCGATTCCCTCCTCCGCGAGCTAGACGCAGGTCAGCTGCGGCCAGGTGTGCGCTGTATTTATGTTTCGCCCCTGCGCGCCCTTGCTTATGACATCGAGAAAAATTTGCGGGCGCCGATCGCCGGGATGGGTCTGGAAAAGGAATTGCGCATTCATTTGCGCACCGGCGATACGACGGCCAGCGAACGCACAAAATTTCGGAGCAAGCCATCGCATTTTCTCGTCACCACCCCTGAATCACTGGCCATTCTGTTGGCGCAGCAAAGTTACGCGCAACACCTCGCCACCACCGAGTTCGTCATCGTCGACGAATTGCATTCCTTCGCCGGCAACAAACGTGGCGCCGATCTGAGCATTTCGCTCGAGCGATTGCAAATGCTGCGCAGCAACAACCTTTGCCGCGTCGGTCTCTCTGCTACGGCTGCGCCGCTTGATTTACTGGCCCAATTTCTTGTTGGCAAAAATCGCCATTGCCGCATCGCCGAAGCGCGCGTCGAGAAGGAACAAATTGTGGACGTTTTTTCTCCAATCCGGCGCGATCCTTACCCACCCTCCGGTTACACCGGCGCACGCCTCTACGCGGAATTGTCGCACCTGATTCGCGCGCGCCAGTCGGTCATTGTTTTCACCAATGTCCGTTCAGCGGCGGAACAAATCGGCCTGCGTTTGCGCGAGCAATTGCCGGAATTGGCCGACACGATCGAAATTCATCACGCTTCGCTCGATCGCAGTGTGCGGCTCGACGTCGAAGATCGTTTAAAGAATGGAGAACTGCGTGCCGTCGTTTGCTCAACCAGCCTCGAGCTTGGGATCGATATTGGTGCGGTCGATCTGGTCGTGATGGTGGCAACGCCAAAAGGCGTCTCACGTGCGATACAGCGTATCGGACGCTCCGGACATTCGTTAAACAAAAATAGTCACGGCATCCTGGTCGCAACCAATGTCAACGATCTGGTGGAAGCGACCGTCACCGCAAAGCTCGTGCGCGAGCGCGCGCTCGATCCGATCAAAATTCTGGACAAGCCTTTTGACGTCATCGCGCAACACATTGTTGGCATCGTCGCCCTGGCGCCAGCCTCAGCCGACTCGATTTACCAGCTAATCACACGGGCGCGGCCATTTCACGATCTTACCCGCGAAGAATTCGATCGCCTTTTGAGTTATCTGGAAGGCGGCGGCGAAGCGTTGGCGCAGCAATACCGCGGCGTCTTCGGCAAAATCTCGCTCGGCGATGACGGCATGGTCTCGCTGGCGCATCCGCGGGTGGCGCGCGAATTTCTAGTCAACATTGGAACGATTGTGTCCGAGGGATTCGTTGATGTGATGCTGAAGCGGCGGCGTCTCGGTTCCGTCGAGGAAGGATTCATCAAGGGCCTGCAAATTGGTGATCTTTTCGTGCTCGGCGGCCGGGTGGTGCGATTGATCGATACCGGCGTGCAGGAAGCGTTCGTGGAGCGGGCCGATGGCCAACTGCCGACCATTCCCCGCTGGAACGCGGCCAAGATGCCGCTCACATCGGGGGTCGCGCGGGCGGTACGACAGCTACGAGCCGACTTGGCGCATCAGCTGCGCCGCGAAACAAGCGACGAGCTTTGCGTCGATTGGCTGGTGGAGCGTTACCAAATCTCGTTAGCAAACGCGCAGGCGATCGTGGAACAATTTCGCGCGCAGCTCGCCGTTTCCGATGTGCCGACCGGCGAATCGATGTTGATCGAACTGTATCGCGATAATGATTTTTCCCATTATTTTTTCCATGCGCTCATTGGCCGCAGCGCCAATGACGCGCTTTCGCGGATCGTGGCTTGGCGCATGAAAAATCGCAGTGGCGGTAACGCGCTCGTCACGATCGACGATTCCGGCTTCCTCCTGACCCTCCGGCGGTTCCAGGAACTTACCCTGGAGGACTGGCGGCTTTGTTTCGAGCGCGAAGCCGCGGAGGAAGATTTGCGCCTGGCCTTGCGCGGATCGGAATTGGTGAAATGGCAATTCCGCGGTGTCGCCCAAACCGGATTGATGGTGCCGCGCAATTACCCGGGTCACCAGCGCACGCGCAAACAGATGCATTGGAGCACGGAAACAATTTTTCGAGTGCTAGAAGCGCACGAGCCGGATCATCCCCTGCTCGAGGAAGCCTATCGGCAAGCAACCCAAATTTTTCTCGATGCGGAAGAAGCAAATCTTTTTCTCGACCGGGTCCAGCATTTCGACTGGCAATTGCGCGAGCTGCCAGTGATCTCGCCATTTTCTTTCCCGATTTATGCCAGCAAGATCAAAGAAACCATGATGCTGGAAGATCCGACCGTAGCGGTGGAGCGAATTTACCGCGAGTTATATGCACGCGTGCGGCAACTCGCGACAGCTAACGATAATCGGACAGCTGCCACACTCAGATAAATGAAGTTCAAGGACCACTTCTCCGGTCACGCCGTCGACTATGCAAAGTTTCGTCCGCACTATCCGGACGAACTGTTCGAGTATCTCACCTCCATTTCGCCGCGGCATGAACTGGCGTGGGATTGTGCCACCGGCAATGGCCAGGCCGCGGTCGGATTAGCCCGGCATTTCGGGAGTGTAATCGCGACTGATGCCAGTGCACAGCAAATTGAAAGCGCAGAGCCAGATGACCGCATCAGCTACCGGGTCGCACTGGCGGAAGCGAGTGGAATCGATTCAGCTTCAGTGGACCTGATTCTGGTCGCCCAAGCACTGCATTGGTTCGATCTCGACGCGTTTTTTACGGAGGCAAAACGAGTCTTGAAAGAAGACGGTGTTCTGGCGATCACAAGCTATAAGGTCTTGGAAATCGCGCCGGAAATCGACGCGATCATCTGGAAATTTTATCGCGAAACGACCGGGCCCTTCTGGCCGCCCGAGCGTGAGTTGGTCGAAACTGACTACAAGGACATCCAGTTTCCATTTCCGGAACTATCGCCGGTTCCATTTGAGATGCGCGAACAGTGGAATCTCGATCAGCTCGCCGGCTATTTGCGGACATGGTCGGCCACGCAAAAGTTTATCGCTGCACGCGGTTTTGATCCGGTCGATTCACTCATGGAGGAGCTAGGAGCGGTTTGGAACAATCCCGAGCAAGTGCGCGAGATAAAATGGCCATTGCATTTACGCGTTGGCGTTCGGCAAAGGTGATGACCGGTTCCCCGAGACGGCCGACGATCGCCTGCCCTCATGCTCATACTCATACTCGAGGTTTTTCGAGCAGGAGCATGAGTAGAAAAGAAAGAGGCGGGCCTTGCGACCCGCCCCTCCCCTGTCTTTGAGCAGCTTCTCCTTAGCTATTGCTCTGTGACACAACCCTCAGTTGCTCTTGTTTTGAGAGACAACTTCGTTCAACTTGAAGATCGGTAGGAACATCGCGATAACGATACCGCCCACGATTACACCGAGGAAAACGATCAAAAGTGGTTCAATCAATGACGTGAGCGCGTCTAGCATCGCTTCGATTTCTTCGTCCCAAAAGTCCGCCATTTTCTCGAGCATGGTGTCGATCTTGCCGGTGGCTTCGCCCGCTGCGACCATGCGCAGGAGCATCGGCGGGAAAATGCTTTTGCGTGAAAGCGAGACGGAAAGGTTGTCGCCTTTCTCCACATCGGCGCCAACTTCTTTGATGCTGGTTTCGACAACGTGATTGCCGGAAGAGCCACCGACGATATCGAGGACTTCCAGGATTGGAACGCCACTACGAATCAACTGCGCAAAAGTGCGCGCAAAACGAGACATGCAAATCTTATGCACCAGCGGACCGAAGACCGGCAGCTTGAGTTTCCAACGGTCCCAAAGCTGTTTGCCACGGGTCGAGCGCAAAAAGGTGCGAATGCCGAAGAACGCGCCTGCCATGGCAGCGATGAGGAAGTACCACTCACCGCGGACAAAATTACTAACATCAATAAGAAATTGTGTCGGGGCGGGAAGTTTGGCTCCAAAATCAGCGAAAATTTCGCCGAAGATCGGAACAACGCGCACAATCAGGAAGGTAGTGATGGCAAAGGCGATGCAGACAACAATGACCGGATAGGTCATCGCCGATTTGACTTTCTTACGCAGACGCGCGCTGGCCTCGAGGAATCCGGCCAGGCGATCCAGAATTTCGGCGAGTAAACCTCCATGCTCGCCCGCTTTTACCATGCTAATAAAAAGCCGATTGAAAACCAGGGGATGTTTGGCGAGCGATTCATGGAACGTTTCGCCGCCTTGCACCCGCGCGGTAATATCGCTGATGACGCCCCGCAACCCTGCCTGTCGTTTCGGATCAGCCTGTTCGTACAAAGCAGTCAAAGCTTGCACCAGCGAAATACCCGCCTCGATCATGGTAGAAAGCTGGCGGGTGAAGAGAACGAGGTCGGTTTCTTTTACTCTGGTGGATTTCTTGCGCGACTGGCTGGTCGCTTTTCGCTGCAGAGAAAGCACCATAAGGCCGCGACTCATCAGGCTGGTCACGGCGTTGTCCTCATTGAGAGCTTCCTGAATTCCGGACACGATACGTCCGGCAGCGTCACGCGCTTGATAGGAGAATGTGATCATAAGAAGGTAATTATAAAAATCGTAGCAGCTACAGTGCCAATGACTCCCCACAACACCGGCTAATTCCACCTCAGGGCCAATTGTAAATGGCTACAACTCAGGATCTCACGTGACAGAATTTGTCCGCATTTCACCTGGCTACGCTCTCTGGCACACCTATGATCCGAAGATCAAGGCAGAACTCTTTTCCACCGCTCTCGTAGCAGGAAATGAGCTCACCATTATTGATCCAATCGCATTGCCGCCTGCATACCAGATAGAACTGGAATCGCTCGGTCCGGTTGCCAGAATCGTTATCACAAATGCGAACCACGCGCGCAATGCTGCAACGTTCGCTCACTCCTACTCCGCTCCGATTTTTGCGCCGCCGGAACTAGGTGCAGAACTACCCCATAGTCAGAGCTTGCATGACGCTCTTGTTCTCGGCCCGTTACGAGTTTTTCGCATCGAAGGCGCCGCGGACGGCGAATTCGCCTTTTATCATCCGGATGACGGCGGCACACTGATAATCGGTGACGCGCTCATCAATTTTGATCCGCATGGTTTCACCTTGTTGCCCCGAAAATATTGCGGCAACCAAAAACAAATGACTCGATCACTACGCAAACTTCTGGATCTCGATTTCGCTCGGATTTTTTTTGCGCACGGAAATCCCATCATGATTCGTGCGCGTGAGCGGCTCGAATCATTGCTCAATTCATGAACGAGCAGAATGTGCTTCACGATTTCGCCGTCGCGCAAAATCGCGGCAGCGCGTTCGCGCGGTTTCTCAGGCTCATTCGCTTTTCCCATACCATTTTCGCCCTGCCCTTCGCGCTCGCTGCCCTGGTTGTGTCAGCTAACGGGCGGCCCAGCCTCAAGATCGTCCTGCTGGTTCTGGGATGTATGATCACGGCCCGCACGGCTGCGATGCTTTTCAATCGCTTCGTTGATTGGGAGATCGATCAGCGCAATCCGCGGACACGGACCCGCCATCTTCTCACGACCAGGAACATCATTTTCATTTGCCTCGTCCTCAGCAGCGTCCTTTTTGTTTTTTTTGCCGCAAATATCAATCGGCTAACTTTCGCGCTTTCGCCGATCGCACTTGGCATCATTTTTTTCTATTCCCTCACCAAACATTTCACTGACGCGACGCACTTTTTTCTCGGTCTCGCGCTCGGTATAGCCCCGGTCGCGGCCTGGATCGCGCAAACAGGTCGGGTGGAATTGCCACCACTCGTCCTTGCTCTTGGAGTCGTTGCTTGGGTTAGCGGATTTGATTTGATCTATGCCACACAAGACTACGACTTCGATCGGCGCGAAGGATTGCATTCGCTGGTGGTTCGGCTCGGTCTGGCCGCCAGTCTGCGGCTGGCGCAGTTTCTCCATCTCTTAATGCTACTGGCGTTGATTGCTTTCGGGATAATGGCGAAGCTCGGCACGATTTATTTTGCCGCGATGATTCCGGTCGCCGCGGCGCTTTTTTACGAGCATCGCAGAGCGCGCCAGCTTCATGATCTTGCCGCGATCAATCGGGCTTTTTTCAATTCGAATGCGTTTGTCAGTGCAGTCTTTTTGATGGCGGTTTGCGCCGATCGGTTGCTGTAGCCGCGGTCGCCGGCCGCGGTCCCTTCAAATCGCCGGCCGCGGCCAACGACCGCGCCTACAATCGCTTTTCGGACGCGCGCATTGCCGTTACATCGCGTTCAGCATCGCGACACGCGACTCGTGGCGCCCACCTTCGAACTCGGTTGTCAACCACACCCGCACAATTTCAAGCGCGAGATTTTCTTCGATCAGTCGCTCACCCAGAGAGAGGACATTGGCATCGTTATGTTGACGGGAAAGCCGCGCACTTTCCAGACTCCAGCACAGTGCGCAACGCACCCCGTGCACTTTGTTCGCCACCATCGCTTCGCCGTTGCCGGAGCCACCGAAAACAATTCCACGTTCGCATTCGCCACGCGCAACTGCTTCCGCTGCCGGTCGAATAAAAAGCGGATAGTCTACCGGAGGCTCGGCGGCGAAGGTACCGAGATCCTTCACTTCGTGCCCAAGTTCGCTGAGTAAAGCTTTTACTTTTTCCTTCAATTTGAAACCGGCGTGATCGGATCCGAGCGAAATCTTCATCGCACTGTTTAACCGGATTTTTCACGGCCGTGCAACTGTGCGAGTTGGTTCCAGATTTCTCGTTCGCGCTCGCTCAATTTCTTCGGCACGGCAATTTGCACCGCGACATACAAATCCCCGCGCTGGCCCGAAACGCCCGGCAGCCCTCGTTCGCGTAAACGAAAACGTTGACCGCCTTGCGTGCCCGGCGGCAATTTTAAACGAGCGCTTCCCTCTAGCGTGGGCACGATGAGTTGATCGCCCAGGACCGCCTGCCATGGCGCAATCTTCACCTCGTGCACGAGATCGTTGCCCTCGACCGAGAAATCGGGATGCCGCGCCAATCGCACGCGCAGAAACAAGTCGCCGCTTTTTCCACCGCGCTCGCCGGCCTCGCCCTGACCGGCGAGACGAATACGCTGCCCTTCGCGCACGCCGCGCGGAATTTTTACCTGATACGTTTCCGTTTTTTTCGAACCGGCGCGGCGCAATGAAACTTGTCGTGTCGAACCATGCAA
>OBJR01000105.1_pt1 | contig 9608 bp, 8 predicted proteins | sample 1519711 | NCBI WGS metagenome assembly OBJR01 (sample SAMEA3235155, study PRJEB22506) | soil metagenome | biome: Forest; feature: Temperate coniferous forest; material: soil | place: Canada | collected 2011-06-18 | depth 0.2 m | reverse complement strand
CTTCGTGCGCATCAAAGGTTCGTGCAAATTGCTGGTAAGCCGACTCCAAAATAACGGCATCAATTTTTCCGGCAGAAGTCTGGTCTTTGGCAGCTTCGCGCAATGCATCAACAATGTTCGCTCCCTGGCTCGAAATTTTTGCGCGATCATTTTTCCAGGCTTCGGCAATCCGTTGCAAAACTCTCTTGAAAGCAGGATGACCAAATCGGTCTTCCGGGGGGAAATAGGTTCCACCGACAAACGGTGCGAGCTGTGGAGTAAGCCATACGCTCATCGGCCAGCCGCCGCCGCCCGTTGTTGCCTGGACGAAAGTCATGTAAACGCGATCCACATCGGGTCGCTCTTCGCGATCAACTTTGATGTTCACAAACTCGCGATTCATGATTTCAGCGGTGGCATCATCTTCGAAGGATTCATGCGCCATGACGTGGCACCAGTGACAAGTGGAGTAACCGATCGAGAGAAAAATTGGTTTGTTTTCCCGCCGCGCTTTTTCGAATGCTTCATTTCCCCAGGGAAACCATTTCACTGGATTCTGCGCGTGCTGCAAAAGGTAGGGCGATTTCTCGTTAGCGAGGCGGTTTGCCTGTGGCGATTCTTCCGGGGCGCCTTCAACGGTAACGCGAACTGCTGTCACGCGTCACCTTTCTTGTCATTCCGAGCGAAGTCGAGGAATCTCTGAGGAAAATGACGAAGGACGAAGGAATGACAAAGCACCAATGACGAAGCAGAAGGAAATGCCGAAGCTCCAATTACAAATCTCGAAGGAATGCCGAAGAAATCACTAAAGAAGGCACTTTCGTATTTCGTCATTTGAGCATTCGGGCTTCCTTCGTCATTCGTCATTCGTGCTTCGTCATTCGATGGACCTGACAAAAGATGGACATGGCGCATCTAATTTTGCTGTTCCTCGCAATCGGCATCATCGCCTTTCTTTATTCCTGCGTCGGTCACGCCGGCGCATCCGGCTACATCGCCGTGATGACGCTGTTCGGTCTCGTAACCACGACCATCCGGCCAACCGCGTTGGTATTGAACATCCTGGTCGCGATCATTGCCTCTTTTCAGTTTGGGCAGGCCGGCCATTTCTCATGGAAATTATTTTGGCCCTTCGCGCTCCTTTCAGTTCCGGCTGCGTACCTCGGCGGCTATCTCCAGTTACCAGCTCGAATTTTGAAAATTATCATCGGATTGGTGCTGCTCTCCTCCGCCGCCCGATTGTTTTTTCGTCGCGGCGATCCCCTGGCGGTCTCGCCCCCACCCTTGCCCGCCGCGCTGGCGGTTGGTTCAGGCATCGGGTTTCTCTCCGGCCTGACCGGCACCGGAGGAGGAATTTTTCTCACACCCCTTCTCCTTTTTTCCAAGTGGGCGAAAACAAAACAGGCATCGGCGGTTTCTGCGTTATTTATTTTGGTAAATTCAATCGCGGGCCTGGCCGGTTTTGTCAGCACCAGACAATCCATCCCGGCATTGGCACTCGTTCTTTCCGCCGCCGCGATCATCGGAGGCGCGATTGGTTCGCATTTAGGAAGCCGCCAGTTCCCCGTTCGCACCATTTCGATCTTGCTCGCAACCGTCCTTGTCATCGCCGGCTGCAAATTAATTTTTACTCGTTGAATTAACTGGAAACACAGACTTTTCAGTCTGTGCGCCCAGCAGGCCACAGCGGGTTTAAGACTCGAAAGGTAACGCTCCATTGAGCTGTTGCGCCCGTGTTCGGGATCTGGGGAGCACAGGCAGCTTGCCTGTAGTCGTCGGCAGCTTGCCGACGGACAATCGTGTTCGGCAAGCTGCCGAACACTGCAGGCTGGCAGCCTGCGCTCCCCGGAAACGATCGCCGCTAGACTAAGGCCAATCGAGGCGCACTCTCCGGCGACCAGGGATTTTTCTTGAAATCGACCGCAATGATCGCATCGCGGTAACGCATCAGAATTTTCCGAAAACGCGCGAGGTCGAGCGCCCGAAATTCATTCGGCAGGTCCTCCAAATTTCGTAATGCCAGCTCGAGCAAGCGCGTGGCCGGTGGCAAACGCCGGCTATGTTTGGGATGCGATGGTTGTTGGAAATTTTTCTGCAAATGGACGAAGGCCCCCGCCGCTTGAATCAGCGCCTGATAAAAACGCGCCAGCTCCGCATTTGTCTCCGCCAGCCAAAGTTGTTCGAGCACATCGTGCGCTTCATAATATTTTTGCGCATTCCACAATTGAAAAAATGCAGTGTAATAATCTTGCGACGATCCCTCCGTGGACGCCGACTCGAGGGAACGCACAAAATCGGAAATCCGCTCGCGTTTATTCATCGAAGGCATAACTTCGGCAAAGCAACGCAATGGGCAATCGCTTGAGATGACACGATGACGCCGTGGCTCGTCGCTCTCCTGCTCCTGATCGTGGCAGGATTAGTGGTTTATTCCGCACTTTTCTCCGGCTTGGAGACCGCGCTCTTCGCTCTCCGTGCCCATCAGCTCCGCCGCCTCGAATCCAATCATCCCGCGCTCGCCGGTTTCGTGCAAAAGTTTCGAGAAAATCCGCGCCGCGTCCTCGCGGTCATCCTCCTCGGTTCCGCGCTGGTGAATGTTTTTCTCATCGTGATTTGTCTGGCTTTGCTCTGGGAAACGCCACGCGCCACTCCGTTACCACCATGGCTGATTGCCGTTTCGCTCTTCGCCATCATCGTTTTCTTCTGCGACTTAATTCCCAAACTGGTCGCGCTTTCCGCGCCTTATCGCCTTTCCACTCTCGGCGTTTTCACTTTGCGGGCGTTAATGCCGCTACTCGAAACCGTCGGTAGCACCCTGGAAACAATCAGCGCCGCCATCGTCGAGTTGGTCACGCCCCGACACATTCGCGCCCGCCCGCATCTGTCCGATGAAGAACTCGAGACCCTGATTCAGATCGGCGCCGAGCAAGGCACACTCCAGGAAGCCGAAGGCGAGATGATTCAGGAAGTTTTCAAGCTCGGCGACAAAACCGCAAAAGACGTCCTCACACCGCGGGTCGACATGTTTGCCCTACCCGATGATCTCTCCAATGAGGATGCGATCGCGCAATTGAAAACGCGGCGGCATCGTCGCGTCCCGGTCTATGCCGATTCGCCCGACAACGTGCTCGGCATTATCGAAGTAAAACCGTTTTTGCTCCATCCGGACGTGCATTACACCGAGACGATGGTGCCGCCCTCCTTCGTCCCGGAAACGATGCGCGCACTGGATTTGCTCCGTAGTTTTCTGACGCGATCGCAAGGTATGGCCATCGTGGTGGATGAATTCGGAGGCACCGAAGGCATCGTCACTATCTCCGATATTATCGAAGACATCCTGAGCGACGCCGCTCCTCTCGGTGACACCGATCTCGATATCGAACCACTGGCGGAAGGCCGCTACCTCGTGAATGGCAAGGCGCGCCTCGATGATTTGAGCGAGCGACTGGGGTTCGATTTCGATGCTTCCGGTATCGACACTATCGGTGGCTACGTCTTTAACCAACTCGGCCGTGTTCCCGAAGTCGGCACCGAATTAGAAACGCCGCGCCTGAAAATCACTGTCCGCCGCGTCAATCGCCGACGAATCGAAGAGTTGCTGCTCGAGAAAACGGTGTGCGTGGAGGGTGATAGCGACAACGGAGAACTTCCATGATCTGGCTCCTGGTCGCGCTTTGCTGGATCATTTCGTTTCTCTTCGCCGGAATCGAAGCGGGGTTGCTCGCGCTCGATCCGGTGCGGCTGCGGCATCGCGCCAAGAGCGGCGATCGTGGCGCGCGACGCCTGGAGAAAATGCTCGAGCATCCGGAGCGACTGCTCATCACCGTGCTGCTCGCGACCAATGCTGCCGACATCATCGCCCTGATCATTCTGACGCACGAGCTCGTTCTGCGTCTGGGTTGGCTCGGCTACCCGGTTGCTGTTGCCATCGCCCTGCCGGTCTATCTTTTTCTTCTCGGCGTCCTGCCGAAATCGTTGTTCCGGCGTTTTCCGTTGCGCGCAGTCGTGCGTCTGTCCCGAATGCTGGAGCTGGCGATGAACTTGCTGTGGCCCTTGCACGTGGTCGGCGAATTCATCGAGCGCACTGTTTTCGCGCGCGCCGAAAATCTGCCGCGTCTCTTTGCCGGGCGCGAAGAATTAAAATTGATCGCCATCCAGAGCGAACAGAGTGGCGCTCTTAGCTCGACCGAGCGCGCCATGATTCACAACGTCGTCGATTTCACATCGGTCAAGGTTCGCGACGTCATGGTTCCACTGACAAAAACCGTTTCATTTCGCCCGGACGATTCTCCGGCGGAAGTTTTGCAAACCAGCGAGAAATCCGGAATCGATCGTTTTCCGGTTTTGGGCGGCGATGCGGAGCCACTCGGCCTGATCAACGTCTTCGATCTTCTTTTCGACACCGGATCGTCGCGGCCACTCCAACACTACATGCGCCGAATCATTACCGCTTCGGAAAACGAATCTGCGTATCGCGTAGTTCGCCGTCTCCGTGCCGCGCGCATCGGTCTCGCCGCCGTAGTGGATGCACGCCAAAGATCAACCGGCATCGTCGCGTTAGAGGATTTGGTCCGCCAGCTCGTCCAAGGCTGAGCGATTTAATGTGTAGTGCCGGGCGTGTCGCCCGCGTTTCCGGAGGAACGAGCTTCTGCTCGTCCTGGACGCGCGGAAGCTCGCCCCTCCATCAGACTCTGTTTCATACAACCCGGGCTTGCAGGAGCTCGTCCCTCCAGGTCGAGAAGGCATGAAATTTCAAGATCAGGGGACGATCCCAAACTGGAGTTTGGGAACGGAGGAGCTATCCCATCAGCACAATTAATCCGCGGTTCGGCAGTCATTCCTTCTCTTCCAAAAACTGCGCGGCGATGACGAGGGCGACGTGGGTGAAGGCCTGCGGAAAATTGCCGAGCAATCGTTTTTCGCGCGGATCGTATTCCTCCGAAAGCAAACCGAGATCGTTTTGCAGCGTGAGCAGGCGCTCGAAAAGTTCGTGCGCTTCTTCTTTGCGCCCGAGCCAATTCAGGCAAATGGCAAACCAGAATGAGCACGGCAAAAACACGCCTTCATTTCCCGGTAATCCGTCCACATTTTCCTCCTGTGGCCGGTAACGCAGCACGAAACCGCCCACCAGTAAATCGCGCTCGATCGCCGCGATGGTATTGCGCACGCGTTCGTCTTCGATCGGCAGGAACCCGATCATCGGTGTCATAAGCAAACTGGCGTCGAGCGCATCGCTCCCGTAGTACTGGGTAAACGCTTTTACTTTCGGGTTGTAACCGCGCTCACACACTTCCTGATGGATTTGATCGCGAATTTTTTTCCAGCGTTCGAGCTCGCCGTTCGCGGGCAGCCCGGCTTCTTCGATCAATTGCACGCCACGATGGAACGCCAGCCACGCCATCATTTTCGAATGGGTAAAATGTTTGCGACCGCCGCGCACTTCCCAAATTCCTTCGTCCGGTTCCTGCCAGTGTGATCCGAGAAATTTTATCAGCGCTTTTTGCATCGCCCAATCCGTCTCCTCGATTTCGATACCGGCTTGTTGCGCGTGATACATCGAGCTCATCACTTCCCCATAAACGTCGAGTTGAAATTGATTCGACGCGGCATTGCCAATTCGGACCGGCCTGGAATTTTCGTAGCCGGCCAGCCAGTCGATTTCAAACTCCGGCAAACGCCGTTCGCCGTGCATGCCGTAGAGAATCTGCATCTGCGATGGACTGCCCGCGATCGCGCGCAAGAGCCAGCCTCGCCACGAGCGCGCTTCTCCTACAAAACCGGAGCGCGTCAGCGCGAAAAGGGTGAAAGTGGCGTCGCGCAGCCAGCAGTAGCGATAATCCCAGTTTCGCACCCCGCCGATTTTTTCCGGTAACGAAGTCGTCGCCGCCGCCACGATGCCGCCGGTGGGCGCGTAGGTCAGACCTTTGAGCGTGACGAGCGAGCGCACCACTGCGTCCTTCCATTTCCCTTTGTGTTCGCAGCATCCGGCCCAGTCCTTCCAATATTTTTCCGTGTCGCGCAGGGCATGCTTGGGATGAATGGCGCGTGGCGGTTTTTCGTGTGATTGATACCAGGTCAATACAAACGGCACGCTCTCGCCCTGTGCGACCTCGAATTCCGCCACCGTCGTTAAATCTTCGCCGCGCGTTTCGATGGGCGTTCGCAAGACGAGCGCATTCGGCCCCGCGATTATTTCCAAACCGTCGCCACGTTTTCGCACCCACGGCACCACCTCGCCGTAATCGAAGCGAATGATCAGCTCCATCCGCATTGAAACTTTTCCGCGCACACCCTCGACGATGCGCACGATGTCTGGATTGGTTCCGCGCGGCGGCATGAAATCAATCATCCGCACCGCGCCATCCCTGGTTTCGAATGTGGTTTCGAGAATTAAGGTGTGACCCCGATATTTCCGCGTCACTTCTGCCGAATCATCAGCCGGCGCGATCAACCAGCGGCCATTTTTAGGTTCGCCGACCAATGCCGCAAAACACGAACTGGAATCAAAGCGGGGGAAACAGAGCCAATCAATTGAACCATTCCGGCCAACCAGCGCCGCCGTCTGCGTATCGCTAAGAAATCCGTAATCTTCGATTTTCATTTCATCGGCTCCCTTTAGCCCGTCATCCCGGGCGCAGTCGAGGGATCCCGTAGAAGTTACCTTTAAGTTGGCGCGGCGGGATCCCTCGACTTCGCTCGGGATGACGGAAATGATCGGTCTCTAAATTGGTCGCCTCGATTGCCGAAATCTTAATCCTATTCGTATTCTTAATCCTACTCCTCTACGATTCCGCCAGCCGCCCAATTCCATCGCTGGTTAATCGAAACACCCGCCATTCATCCAACGAAACCGCCCCTAGCTTTTTATAAAACTCAATCGCCGGCTCGTTCCAGGTCAGGACCGCCCATTCCATTCGCCCGCAATTGTGATCGCGCGCGATCTTTGCCAGGTGCACCAGCAACGCGCGACCATAACCGCGCCCGCGCATTTCCGGTTTCACAAATAAATCTTCCAGATAAAGCCCGGGTCGCCCAAGCCAGGTCGAGAAGTTGAAAAAATAAACAGCGAACCCAACTGGCTCGGCATTTTCAAATGCGATCACCACCTTCGCCGCCGGCTCCGCGCTGAAAAGCACTTCATGCAAACCTTTCTCTGTCGCGACTACATCATTAGGGGCGCGCTCGTAGGTCGCGAGATCACGGATCAATCGCAAAATGATCGGGAGGTCCACGACGGTGGCATCGCGAATCTTAAAGTTTCTCTCGTTCATTTCTTTAAATCAGAGCCAGCGCCCTATCGGCTAGAATTACGGCATTTTAAGATAGCTGATGTAGCTGTCGCCGTCACCGGCGGCAGTTTTCCGTGAATCCGCCCCGAACGCTTTCGGGGCAGCTAAAACATTGCTCGTGCTCGCATCTTCACCCAAGAATTCGAGTGGATTCTGCGACCCCGAAAGTGTTTGGGGGCTGTCCTACTGCGGGCAAAGCCCTACAAATCGCGCTCGTTCGCGTCTTGACAAAGCGCGCAAGCGAAGTCAATCGAGTACGGTGTTGTTGCGCTTGAACCGAAATCTGTTTTCACTCGTCGCGCCACTCGTGCTGGCCGCGATCGTGTCACTCATTGGCATGGTTGCTTTGCCGGCGCGGGCGCAAGAACTGCCGTCGCTCATCAATGTTGTTGATTATTCCAAATTGCTTCCGCTCCTGCCCGATGCACCCGCGGGTTGGACAGCAGAGAAAGCGGAAGGCTCAACCACTGATGTCGGCGGATTCAAATTGACCAATGTGCATCGCGATTATCGCAAAGGCGAAGGCGACAAGGCGCCGACGACCGCGATCAGCATTCTCGACTCGGCGGCCAACCCCGATTACGTGGAAGCGACGACGGCGGCGTGGAATTTCACCACCACATCGACGGAAGGCTATTCCAAAGCGGTCACAGTCGATGGCAATCCCGGCTTCGAGACCTTCGAGAACGAAGGCAAACACGGCACACTTTGGATCATGATCGCGAAACGTTATTTTCTGCAAATCGAAACGCAACAGCAGGATCCGGCCGCGCTCCAGGACTGGGCCAAGCGCGTCGATGCAAAGAAGCTCGCAACGATTAAGTGACATGCCGCAGGCATGTCATCCTGAGCGAAGCGAAGAATCTCTCACTTCATGAGAGGCAGTCCTTAAATCAAAGTGCACTGCTAGTTTTCTAAATCGCACCGCACAGGCGTGAATAGTGATCAGTGACTAGTTATAGGATGTGAAGCGCCGAATTTTCCACCATTCACCCATCACCGATCACTATTCACCTCTCCGCCCCTTCCCCTGCCATCGGCACGAAACGAACCGGCAGGACCGCGCTTTGCTCCAATCGCCCATTTTTCTTTTCCAGAAGATAAAGTTCCTGCGCGAATTTTGCCCCGACCGGAATGATCATGCGGCCGTCTTCTTTCAATTGATCGATCAATGGCTGCGGCACACGCTCGGGCGCGCAAGTCACGATGATGGAGTCGAACGGCGCATGCTCGGGCCAGCCTTTGTAACCGTCACCGGCTTTCACGTGCACGTTTTTATAACCGAGACGTTGTAATGTCGCTTCGGCACTTTTTGCCAGCGGCTCGATAATTTCGATCGAGTAAACCTTGGCGACTAGCTCCGCCAGAATTGCCGCTTGATAACCCGAGCCCGTGCCGATCTCGAGGACGCGATCAGTCGGTTTCGGCCGCAATTCTTCGGTCATGAACGCAACAATGAACGGTTGCGAGATGGTTTGATCGTAACCGATCGGCAGCGGTCGATCCGTGTAACTCTCCGCCCGAAATTCTGCCGGCACGAATTCCTCTCGCGGCACTTTGCGCATCGCCGCCAGCACACGCTCCTCCACCACACCGCGCATGACGATTTGCTCCTTCACCATACGCTCACGCTGCGTTGCGAAATCAGCAACTGACGTTTGAGCACGGTCGCAACTCGCGTAGAGCAACGCGGCTGCGAGTAACAAAAATCGCATAAGGAACAATAACACCTCGCGCGTTTGCCAAAAAGCATAGTCCTCGCGCGTCCTTTCTGGATCTGGGGAGCGCAGGCTGCCAGCCTGCAACCGTCGGCAGCTTGCCGACGGGAATCTGTGCTCGGCAAGCTGCCGAGCACTGCGGGCTAGCAGCCCGCCCTCTCCAGAGCGCAAGCGCTCTGCAAGGCGAAAGACCAACACGAAATTCTCCGTGTCCTTCGCGCTCTTCGTGGTTAATTTCCCCGCCCAATAAATGCAAGAAGACCGCAAAACTCCGGAGATGCGTGCGCAGATGACCGATATCGAACGTCTGCGCCATTCGACTGCGCACGTTTTGGCGACGGCCATTCTCAAGATCTGGCCGGAAACACAGTTCGCGGCCGGCCCGCCGGTGGAGAATGGGTTTTACTACGATGTCGATCTACCGCACCGGATTTCTCCGGACGATTTCGAGAAGATCGAGGCGGAGATGAAGAAGGAAATCAAAGCGAATCATCCGTTCGAGCGGATGGAAGTTTCGCGTGATGAAGCCCTCGCGCTTGGAAAGAAAGGCCGACTCGCGGCGTTAAATGAGCGGAACGCTCCCAGCAAGTTCAAGCTCGACATTATCGAGAACATTCCGCCG
>OBJR01000104.1_pt1 | contig 9646 bp, 10 predicted proteins | sample 1519711 | NCBI WGS metagenome assembly OBJR01 (sample SAMEA3235155, study PRJEB22506) | soil metagenome | biome: Forest; feature: Temperate coniferous forest; material: soil | place: Canada | collected 2011-06-18 | depth 0.2 m | reverse complement strand
GATTACAAGGATGTCGACGTGCGCGGGAAAACGCTCCTGATGTTGATTAACGATCCCCCGATTCCGGATTCGAACGATCCGACAAAGCTCGACGAAAAAATGTTCGGCGGCCGCGCCATGACTTATTACGGGCGCTGGACGTACAAGTATGAAATTGCGGCGCAGAAAGGCGCAGCCGCGGCCATCATTATTCATGAGACCGGGCCGGCGGCGTATCCGTATTCGGTGGTGCGCACGAGTTGGTCGAAGGAAAATTTCGAACTCGACGCGCCGGACAAGAATGCAGGCGCGGTTTCGGTGCGTTCCTGGATCACCCTCGATGTCGCCAGGAAATTACTCGCTGATTCCGGACACGACTTCGAGACGTTAAAAAAATCTGCGATCAGCAAAGACTTCCGACCAGTTCCGCTCGGGGTGAAAGCGAACTTCGATATCAAACAACAAGTTCGCTCATTTCAATCGCACAATGTTATCGGCAAGCTGGAAGGCAGCGATCCGAACTTAACAAAGGAATACGTCATTTTTAGCGCGCATTGGGATCACCTGGGCAAACACCCCGAGCTGCAGGGCGATCAGATTTTCAACGGCGCAGTCGATAATGCTTCCGGAGTCGCGGCGGTAATGTCGCTGGGACGCGCATTTACGAAATTGAATCCACCGCCGAAACGTACTTTGCTTTTTCTAGCGACCACGGCGGAGGAAGCGGGATTACTCGGAGCAAAATACTACGCTACGCATCCGCTTTACCCCCTCGAGAAAACGCTGGCTTATATCAACATCGACAGCATGAACGTCTGGGGGAAAGCGCGCGATATCGAGGACACCAGTTTCGGCATGTCCACTCTGGATGATGCACTCGCGCGCGTGGCACAAGAACAGGGACGCATCGCCATCCCCAATCCGCGGTCGGAGAAAGGCAGCATTTATCGGGCGGACAATTTTGAATTTGCCAAAGCCGGCGTGCCTTCGCTCTACATCGGGGACAAGGAACATTTGCTCGCGCGTGCGCCCGACGCACCGCTGCGTGCCGATGAATTCGACCTGCATGATTACCATCAGGTTTCCGATGAAGTGAAACCGGATTGGGATTTGTCCGGCGCGGTCCAGGACACGCAACTTCTATTCGTGGTCGGCGACGAAGTCGCGAACGGCGCAAAATTCCCGGAATGGAAGCCTGGCAACGAGTTTAGACCGAAGCGCGATGCAATGATGAAGAAGTAATGCCGAGACGCGACCTCTTTGGAAGGCGTCGACGATGTTGCTCCTCGTCGAATTTCCCTAAACTTGATTGCCTATGGAGAGTCGCCCGTTTCAATTTACCGGGCGTATTCGCAGCTTTCGATACGCCATGGTCGGAATTATTCGAATGATCAGGTGCCAGCATAACGCCTGGATTCATTCGATTGCCACAGGCGTAGTGATCGCAGCCGGATTTCTCTTCCATCTCTCGCGTTCGGAATGGTGCTGGGTCGTGCTCGCGGTCTCGATCGTCTGGACAGCGGAAGCTTTGAATACCGCATTTGAATTTTTGGCCGATGCGGCGTCGCCAAATTTCCATCCCGGAGTGCGCGACGCCAAGGATGTAGCTGCCGGCGCGGTGCTCATTACTGCGGTCGCCTCATTAGTGATCGGCGCAATAATTTTCTGGCCGCATCTGATGGGTCTGCTGAAGCAATAACGCGATCGACCGACGCTGAATTTTTTTGTCGAGCGGATACGCCAGAATTCTCCGAATCGGCCTCGAGTGCCGCTCAGGACGATAACCATTGACTGCTTAAAGCAGTCAATAGTTCCCTTCCGGCTCGGACCGAGACGCCCCTTGCTATTTTCTTGCAGACCAATAGTTAGAGATTCCTCGACTCCGCTCGGAATGACAAAACGGCAAACAAAATCAAGATAGGGTGCGGACAGAATAGTCGTTGATCACCGCGGGGCCGAGGCGGCAAAACAAATCATGAACGCTTCCATTCCAATCTTGAGCGCGGTGATTGGAGCAGTAGTGCTATTCTTTGGGCGCAACCTTTTCTGGCTTTGCGTAGCGGCGATTGGATTCGCGGCTGGGGTCACCCTTGCGTCGCATATCGTGAGCGAGCCGACGGCGTTGGTGCAATTAACCTTCGCCATCCTCCTCGGTTTCATCGGCGCATTGCTCGCGCTATTTCTGCAAAAACTGGCGATCGGACTGGCCGGTTTCGTCGCCGGCGGTCGGCTTGCCGTTGGTTTGGTGGCGACGTTCTTGGTGCAATATGCGTCGCATTACTGGCTTACTTTCATTATCGGCGGCTTGATCGGTACAGTCTTGCTCCTGATGTTGTTCGATTGGGCGCTCATTTTTGTTTCGTCACTGATCGGCGCACATCTGATCACGAACGCGATCTCTTTGCCACCGACAGGCGAAGTGCTGTTATTTACGGCGCTCGTGCTTCTCGGCTTTCTCATTCAGGCAGCGTCGATGCGCAGGAAGAGCGGAGTGTCGGGTTAGTCTCCTTGATTGCGCAACGGGATCCCTCGACTGCCGCTCGGGATGACAGCAGCCAACCGCGGTTTTTTCTTGAGTGGGCGACGTTCCGGGAATGTCGTTAAATGGATCGCATGAGGCGCGTTTCGCTTTGTTTCATTCTTACTGTTTGCGCGCTTGTTTCATGCGGGCGCAAAGGTTCAACGGTCCACGCACCTGAACCCTCTCCGCCGCCGGCATCTCCTGCCCCGATCCAATCAACTGACACACCGGCGGCGCAGCCTTCGCAAGTGCAGACGAGCAATTTCGCCGAGGTCGCGCAAACGATTCGGCCAGCCGTCGTGATCGTCTCCGTTTTCGGTGAAACAGGACACTTAAGTGCAAATGGTCATGGCTTCTTTGTTTCCGACGACGGAAAATTCATTGCCGATCGCAGCGTGATGGCGAACGGCGCCAATGCGGTCGCGAAGACGGCTGACGGCGCAATTTACAACGTTTCGGGCGCGCTCGCCCAAACACCGGCGCAAAGCCTTGTTCTTTTGAAAGCTGACGCGACGCGGACGTTACCGTTTCTTACGCCGAGTGCGAAGGCTCTGCCGGATATCGGCGGCAATGTCGCAGTTGTTCTCAGTCCGGTTGAACGCACAAACTCAGCGGTGCTCGAGGAAAAAATCAGCGGGCGCTTTTCCGACGAGGCGGGAGAATGGCTTGACGTGACGCCCGCGCTGCCAAAAACGAGCGCTGGCGCGCCCGTCATCGATCAGCGAGGCGAGGTCGTTGGCATCGTTACTTTTCGCGCAGGAAGCAATTCGTGCGCGATCAGGCCCGCTGCTAACGCCGGCACGTTGTTAGCGCAAGTTTCTTCGAACATGACCGCGAGCTGGCAAACCCTGACGACACCGAAGGCGTCACCAACGGCGACCCGAAGTCCAACACCGGCGAAGATTCCAGTCCGTGGATCAAAGCTGATTTACGCACCGGCGCCACGTTATCCGGCAGAGGCAAGACAGCCACGTGTGGCAGGCTCGGGCAGTTTCCGCGTCTTGTTCGATGCAAAGGGGCAAGCAGTTGCGGTCCAAACACTGCGCTCGACCGGCAATCCATCCCTTGACCAGGCTGCCGTTTCCGCTCTTCACGATTGGCGTTCGGAACCAGGGCGCGAGTGGAGTCTGGTCGTGCCGATCACGTTTAAACAATAGCGCCGCGGACGGAAAGCCCGCGGAAATCGCAAAAACCAAATCCCAAGCTCCGAGCAAATTTCAATCAACAAATTGCCAAAATATCTGCCGCAGGGTTGCTAATGTCCTGGAGGGACACGTGCTGTCGTGTCCCAAATCTTATGAGCCGACAACGCGGCGCCCTGCATTGGACGCACGATTGGGAGATGCCGGTCCATGACTGTCATCCCGAGCGAGCGAGGCGTCTCACCTATGCTCTGTTGATCACGCAAACGTTGCTTGCGTGAGGCTCTCCGCATAGGTGAGGTCCCTCGCCGTCTGCGCGACTCGGGATGACAGAGTTTTTTTGCCGCGCGACCCAAGCGAAAATCATCAACGCCGAGGTCTCTTTTTGGGTTTCGAGTTTTGGTTATTCTCTTGGGATTTGGACCTTGGGATTTTGGAGCTTCGCGCTGATGGCGCGCTTAGTGTCGAAAATGGCGGACGCCGGTGAAAATCATCGCCATCTCGCGCTCATCGGCAGCTGCGATTACTTCTTCGTCGCGCATTGAGCCGCCCGGCTGAATGGCACAGGTCGCGCCGGCATTAGCGGCGGCGATGAGACCGTCCGCAAACGGGAAAAACGCGTCGCTGGCAAGGGCGCTGCCTTTGAGAGAGAGCCCTGCTTCCTGCGCTTTCCAGATCGCAATCCGCGAAGAATCAACCCGCGACATTTGGCCCGCTCCAATAGCAAGGGTGCGATCAGGCGCCGAGTAAACGATCGCATTTGATTTCACATGCTTGACCACCCGCCAGCCGAATCGCATTGCTTCGAGTTCGCTTTGAGTCGGCTGCCGTTTTGAAACCACGCGTTCCGCTTCTTTGCCGCCCGTATCCGCCTCCTGCACGAGCAAACCGCCGCAGACGGAACGAACATCCTTTTTCGGCGAAAGTTCCGCCCCGGGGGCAAGCAAGCGAATGAGGCGCAGATTTTTTTTCTTCTGCAAAATCGTGCGCGCTTCTCCAGAAAATTCCGGCGCAATAATTACCTCGCTGAAAATTTCGCTGATGACTTTGGCGAGCGATTCGTCGATTTCGCGATTGCAAATGATGATGCCGCCAAAAGGCGCTTGCTTGTCCGTGGCAAATGCCTTTTCCCAGGCCTGGCGGAGATCGGGATCGCTCCCGACTCCACATGGATTGGTATGTTTCAAAATCGCGACCGTCGCTTCCTCGAAATCGCCGATCAAACTGGTGGCGGCACTGATATCGAGAATGTTGTTAAACGACAGGTCCTTGCCGTGCAGTTTTTCAAAGTGCCGGTCAAAATCACCATAGAGCGCGGCTTTCTGATGGGGATTTTCGCCGTAACGCAAATGCATCACCAGCGGCATCGTCAGTGAAAAGGAGGCATCAGTCGTTTGCTCCTGGTTCAGGAATGTGCCGATGGCACGATCGTAGGAAGAAGTTTTGATGAACGCCTTGATGGCGAGGCGCTCGCGCAACTTCAAGGTCGTCTCGCCGTCGTTATCGCGCATCGTTTCGAGCACGAGATTGTAATCCGCCGGATCGACCACCACCGTCACGCTCTCATAATTTTTAGCCGCGCTTCGAATCATCGACGGGCCGCCAATATCGATATTTTCAATCGCCTCCGCCAGGGTCACATCAGGTTTGGCGATTGTCTGCTCGAATGGATAAAGATTGACCACGACGAGATCGATCGGTTCGAAACCTTGTTCGCGTGCTTCCTTTTCATGTTTTGAGTTGCCCCGTTTGTAGAGCAGCCCGCCGTGCACTCGTGGATGCAAAGTTTTCACGCGCCCTTCCAACACTTCCGGGAAGCCAGTGAAGCTGGAGATTTCGCGCACTGGAATTTTTTCCTTACGCAATAGTTCCGCCGTTCCGCCGGTGGAAATAATGTCGACGCCCTGTTTTTCAAGAGCGCGAGCGAACCCGGCAATTCCTTTCTTGTCGGAGACGGAGATGAGGGCGCGGGTGATCTTCATGGAGAGAAGTCCGTCATTCCGAGGTTATTCGATGAATCCCGTCGCGAAAGCTTTAAGGTGACTCCACGGGATCCTTCGACTTCGCTCAGGATGACCTCACGCGTCAGCGATCGAGAATGACGTTCTTCGCCGCCGGATACAGCACCGGGCAACACCCAATCGTCTCGCAGAACGCTTTACTGAAATGACTCAGACTGGAGTAGCCGACTTCGATTGCCGCTTCCGTGACATTAAATCGGCCGCTGCGCAAAAGTTCGGCCGCACGTTCCATCCGGATGTTACGCAAATACTGCGGAATGGTAAGGCCGACTTCGCGCGAAAAAATCCGGCTTAAATAAAACGGACTGCAACCGACCTCCTGGCCGAGCATCTCCAACGTCGGTGGGTTGGCCAGATCGCGCGCCAGCAATTCCTTGGTCCGTTCCACCCGATCGCGCGCCACTCGTTTTTGCCGCATGCAAAAAAATTCCGGATCCTTCGGTTCGAAAAGAAAATGCGCCATCAACTCGAGCGCTTTGCTTTGATACCAGAGAATTTGGGCGGCTTTCGCCACTGGCGGGTTTGCCAAGGTCGCCACCACATTTCGTTGTTGGATCGACATGGGCCGCGCCGGCGCGACTACGTTTTCATTTTTGGCGCCAAAAATCACATGCCGGATCTCCGGCTCGAGATCGGATTCGTTCTGCACGAGCTGCTTCTGCAAATGTTTTCGCGAAAATTCCAAGGTGACGAATTGATGATGGTCGTGCGCACGGCGCGATGCCGGCAACTGCTCGTCCCCGACTGCGTAATAGCCAGAATCGCCCGGCGCATAGTCGCTCTGCGTTCGACCAAGCGTCCCGACCGCGCCGTGGCCTTGCAGGTTCAAACAAAACTCGAGGCTGCGCGGATGAAAACTGCGGCCCCAATCGAACGAACGCTCCGTGCGAAAGTCATGCCACTCGACAGCGACCCCGAATTGATCGACATCGCCATACAGCGGCCGCCACCCGTCTTTGACCTCACGCCAGGCATCCACCTCGGCCGCGCATCTGGAAATCATTCCTCCTAATTACGAATGTTGCCGCGCAGATTGCAAGTCTCTCACCGCGCGCTGGCTGATTGCTCTTCATTTGCTTGCCGCCTGAAAATGTGATGGTATGAATGATGGTATGCCTACAATGATTCATCGGACTACTTTCGCGTTGGACAAAATCACGGCCCATCGTCTCAAGCGGTTGGCCGCACGCTGGCACGTTTCCCAAGCCGAAGTCGTCCGCCGTTCTCTGGAGCAGGCAGAAAAGCTCTCGAAATCTCAAAAACCGGATGCCATCGCTCTGCTCCGTCGATTGCATGAAACAGGCGGCGGGTTGGATCGCAAAAAGGCCGATGCCTATCTGGCCGATGTTTACGAGAACCGAAAACGCTGGCGGGGCGAATGATTTGCCTGGATACGAACTATTTGATCCGCGGCGTGGCCGAGGGCTCTGCCGAGGCCGCCGAATTGGTGGCGTGGATTGAGGAAGGGGAAACACTCATCACACCGATGCCTGCCTGGTTCGACTTTATCTGCGGACCTGTCACTCTCGATCAAACGACCACCATGCGCGCTTTTCTGACCGAGATTGTTCCTTTTGGCGAGACTGAGGCTCTCGAGGCGGCTCGACTTTTCAACGCGATCAAAAGAAAGCGTTCCCACCAGGTGGATGCCATGATTGCCGGAACCGCTGTCGCCGCCAAGGCCCGTTTTGCCACCCAGAATCGAACCGATTTCAAGCTCTTCGTCACCCACGGGCTCATGCTCGTCTAATCCCGCACGCTGCCGAGCAGGGAAACGATGCGGCCAGCGGAGGCTGAATAGGCGGCCGATTAATTTAGGAATGTTGCCGCTCGGAAAGCGAAGCTGGCTTTTTCTCTTCCAAAGCAGCGCGGTCCCACTTTGCCAGCGTGGAAGCGGCGTCATAAGTGGTTTGCGCAAATTCCAAAATTGCATCGTCGGGTGATTCCGCGCGACGCACCTCGTCGTAGGGCAGAACGAATTCGCGCAACTGCGGATGAAACGACGCGGCCGCTGGTTTCACTTTCGCATCCACGAAACCGTCGGGCGAAGGATAGGCGTAGGAATAAAAGAGCGGCGTCGGAATTTGATCGTTGCCCGGCCAGAAGCCGAGACTGCTCACTTCCTGCGAATAGGCCTCGCGGGTGATCGCGTCGGGTAAATGGGGGATGCCGCCTGGGTGCGGCGGTGCGGGCCGGCCGGAAAAACGTGTGACCGCGAGATCGAAGCTGCCCCAGAAAAAATGCACCGGGCTGCACTTGCCGCAGAAACGCGAACGGAATTCCTTGAAAACCCGATCAGCTTGCAAAAGCGCGCGCCAGAACCGGTTGGCGTATTCCGGATCATAAGCCGCGTGTTTCTCATCGCGATCGAACGGGATCGCTTCCAGCGTTTCGTTCGGCTTCATTCCGATTTGCACTTCAATTGCGAGCTCTCGCAGTTTACTCATCACCTCGCGATAAAAACTCGCGACGCTTTGCGGTCGCAACTTGATTGCGCGCTCGTCGCCCTCTGCGGTGGTGATGCGTAGTTGATGCCGGATAAAATCGAACTCGATTTCAAAAGCGCGCGTGCCATACGGAATGAGTGACGTGGTTAAACCGCGCGAAGTAACGTAGAGAGTTACGCCCCACGAGTGGTTGATCCAGGGGCCGAGTGCCAGCCGGATTTTGCCGGCAATCTGGGTCCACAACTGTAACGTCGCGCACGTCTCGCGCCACGCCGCATAATCGAGCGATGGCCAGATTTGCTCGCGTGATTCTTCAGCCACGGTCAGTCGTTCCCGCGAATGTAATCGGCAAAATTGTGGCGCACGCGCTTGAAAGTTTCCTGCGCCTGTTCGCGCGCGCGATAGAACATGTGACGGACACTCCGCATGATTCGATTGTCACCGCTGCGCTCCTCGTCTCCGACATCTCCCTCGCGCCCATCTTCCACCACCGCATCCATTGGCGCTCCGGCAAACATTCCTTCCGTGCGCGTGACCGTTCCTTTGTTTGCACCAATATAAATCGTGCCTACCGGCCGATGATTTTGATTCTGCAAAGTGACAACCCAGGTGGCATCCCCGCGTTCATTAGTGCGCAGGGTATAATTGACGAGCGCGAAAGGCACATGCGATGAATCCGCGGTGCGGTTCGCCACTTCGTAGGCGCCGCTAGAATCGAGATTTAAGCGCGCCGGATTGATGGTCGCTCCTTGCGGCGTGCCGGCGACGTTGCGCTTGGAAACGTGATTGGAAGTAACGCGTCCATCCGTAACCTCGACTTCGCGGATTCCACCGCGCGCACTTTGATCGTCGATCAAAATTCTCCAAGTGGATGGTTGCGGGTTTCCATCGACTCCAATGACCGAAACGACGCGGTTAACGAAATCGCGGTTCACTTGGTTACCGACGACGCGAAGGGCGTCATAGGCGGTGGGATTGGCTTGCGCGAAAACGGCGGAGGCTGAGAGGACCAGGGCGGCCAAAATTCTTACCATGATCGGAATGGAATCTCGCTTTGGGTTTGTGTCTACCGCGAGCTTGGGGTTTTGTTTGGCTCTGGGGAGCGCACGCTGCCAGCGTGCAATTCGCGGCAGGGTGGAACACGGGCCTCCGGCCTGTGCGCCCAGCGGGTTTTTAACCCGCTGCCTCGGTAACCACCCCATACGGCTCAGTCAGCGGAGTAAAACTCCGCTGGGCGCACAGACTAGAAAGTCTGTGTTCCTTGCTCCAGTCGCTCCGCGGCACGGATTTTTCTGCGATCGAGACTTGAAGCGATGCTCAACCCTCGCCAGCGTGACGCACCCGGAATGAAAAAAAAGAAGCTCGAGTTCTCCAGCCACCCCGGCAACCTCGCCCTGATGCGCCATTTCGTGCGCCATTTTCTCGACAACATGCCGATCTCGGAGCGCGATCGCACTCTGATGGTGTTGGGTGTGGATGAAGCGTGCACGAATATCATCCGACACGCTTACGAGTTACGCGATGATCAGCTCATCG
>OBJR01000103.1_pt1 | contig 9678 bp, 17 predicted proteins | sample 1519711 | NCBI WGS metagenome assembly OBJR01 (sample SAMEA3235155, study PRJEB22506) | soil metagenome | biome: Forest; feature: Temperate coniferous forest; material: soil | place: Canada | collected 2011-06-18 | depth 0.2 m | reverse complement strand
CTGTTTTTGCGAATCAAATCTTTCTTGATAACGTTTATCTCGCTCATCCATAAGCTCTCTAACGTGTTTTTCTAAACCCTCCTCGGTCATGTATCTGCCTACTCATTTCACGTAAAAGTCAGTGCCGTATTAAAATCGCCGCCAGTAATTGCCGCCACACCAGAATCGGTATGGGTAAATGCTCCGCGAACCGAAGTCTCCGTAATATTCGCCGTGCCCGCAGTCAAGCCCTCCAACGCGCCGGAAGATGCGTCTACAGTACAAACTGAAGGATTATCCGAAGAAAAGGACGCTACTGCGTCCGTTGCAGGTGTGCCGTCAAGATTCGTGTTCGTCGCTACTGCTGTATGGCCTTGTTCACCTACAGCAAAAGTAATCGTTGCTCCGCTCATGTCATCAAATCCTATGCTAGAAAGAAAGTCGCCCCGGCAGTATCGCCACCAGAGCTTAGATACTACGTTGCAGAACCAACACTTAATGGAGCGCTCCGCCATTGTAGTGCCCGAATAGTTCTGCTCCTCCCCAACAGGCGAGCCCCGCCGCGATCAGGCGCGGATACCAGGGTGCTGTGAGGGGGATAGCTGCAAGGAAAAACAGAACGAAGGCAAAGACCAACAGGACCAACGTTGTGGTTGTATACATTGTCGCACTCCCAAGGCAGAGGATTCTCCGCCGCTGATGGGCTCTTACGCCCTTTTCTTGGGAAAGTCAAGCACTTTCTGCGTCTTGTTTAGCTGCGTTCTTTTCCAGTGGTTTCTGCCATACAAGTGCGTCTTTGCCCGCGCCGTAGAAGTGAGGCCGCGTTCCCGTCACTTGGAAACCGAAACGAACGAGCCTAGCGCGCGCAGCAGCGTTCTCCAGTTCTGTCTCTGCCCACATGAAGGGTGCCCCGGCGTGGCGCGCTTCGTCTTCCCACGCAGCGTATAGAGCGTTAGCAGAGGGTGTTGTAAGCGCCGCTATGGTCCGTCCATGCCCGGCCAAGCCAACGCCATACCCTGTAATAACGCCTTCGTCCTCTACTACCACACAGAACTGCTTGAGTCGTAAGGCTTGTTCAAACGATGCTTTGGGCCACGGGTGTAGTTGCACTGCATTTTCTATCTTGATTATGCCTTCTAGGTCTTCTGGGCGCATGTCTCTTATTAGGGGCACAGCAGGTTGCCCTTCGCGGAATTGACGCTCTTAGATAGCAGCTGGGTATTCCAATAAACATGCAACCCACAGACGTTTTCACCCTGAAACGGAACTATGTGGTCTACATGCAGCTTTCTATGTGCGGCTTCCGCGTAAACCAACTCCATAATCTCATTATCATCTGGGGTAATCCATGGAGGTGTCGCTTGTAATTTAGCGGCCCGATATGCCGCTGTATAGCTATTGACTAATCCGACATTGGACTTTCTCCACACGGCACCTTGTTCTTTTGCTTTTTCTTTATTTAGCTGTCGCCATTTCTTAGCGCGTAAGAGCCTAGCTTCTGGATGCGACTTATTCCAGGTCTCAAGTCTGCCTTCAACCTTTTCGGGGTTATCTTCGCCCCATTTACGCGCCCGTTGTTTCGTAAGTTCCGAATTCTTTTGATACCATCTAGCTTTCCGCTCACGACTATCTTCGACTTCACAAATTTTACACTTAGCAGTTAGCCCGTCAGCAGAAACCTTACGAACAAAAAACTCTTCTTTAGGTTTAACTTCACTGCATTTACGACATACTTTAAAGCCCTCTTCCGCATAGGCCGTACTGGCAGTATAGTTACGAAGTTCTGGAGTAACCGTACCCTTGATTATTTTGATATTCATATTACACCCAGAGAAATTTAGTTTTTGGCTTTGTGTCGTTGCCTAATCCATTAAGCATTTTACCAGCCCTTTGCACACCAGACCCGCGTTTTACATATAATGCTATATATTGAACCGCGTCCTGCCCGTGCGAGTACCGATTCTTTTCGGCGCGGTCCTTGTACCGTATATCACCAGCCATCGTATTAGACATCTTCTCGTAAACGTACCCCCCAACAAATCCCTCAATTAAATAAGTACAGTGAGGTGATATAGTTAGCCCATCAATACGATTAAGGAACCCATCGACCGACTCTTTCCTCGGTGCAAATGCGTTTGTCGGCGCTAATTGAAGACGTAAACCAAACTCCGACATTACCATAAAAGCATCGCGTTTGTCAAGCCCGGAACGACCCCTCGCCGCTGGATCGCCTACACACTGCACCGCAAACCCTGCATATTTTTCATTTAAAAGGGGCATTACATAGTCCGAGCAAAAACTGGTTAAGTCCTCATCCGCCGGGGCTAACTCATCTATGATACAAAGATTACCTCGCCGACTAAGTTGCGCAAATATACACGCCGGGTTAAGTCCGAAGTCCCATCCTAAAATTAGCGGCAAGCTTCTATCTGGCTTGATAATCTCTTTAGCTACATGCACTCTTTGTGAAAATTGCGGATACACAGGTCGGCCCTGCATAGTGATTCCATACTCCGCACAGAGCATGTTTCTAATGTATACTTCGCTATTACCTGCTATTTGATTCTTATAATATCCTGGATCAAGATTACGTAAATTCTCAGCATCAGGGTTTATCGCCCAAGCTTTTGCCTTTCCATCATAGTATACAGCAGGCGGATACTTAAATAACTTAAACCCTTCTGGTACTCCATTTTCGCCTTCAAATAGCTGATGTAACCAGTGCCCGATTTTTGGCGGATTGGTGTCGCTTACGATTCCGCTCCAGGTTGCCCCGCCTTTGGTCATTGATGGATACCGTGGTATACGACCACGCATATAATCGAAAATCTCTTTGGGTAGCTCTCGCACCTCATTAATTAGAAATCCCGTCAACTCAAAGGATAGTAACTTCTTGATATCTTCTTCCGATTCTAAAGCCATAAAGACTACTTCCATGTTTAGTATCGTTCCATCCCCCAACTTTTGCCGCATAGCCCCCCGAATTGGTACATCGTAAACTATAGGGCAGACGGTATCAGGAACCCATTCTTGGAATGTCTTAATTGTAGTACTCTTAAGCTCCGGGTATGTGCTACGTATGATCCCCCATCTAGTACTGCGAACATTCTCAAACGGTTCCTGCCGCATAGAGCGCATTATCAACTCCATTACACACGCCGCGGTTTTCCCGCAACCAACTGGCCCCTCCAAGAACCGATATAGGCTATCATCATTATGAAAAAGCCGAGCGGTGGGCTCGGCGTTATAAGTCAAAAGCTTTGACTTCTGGGATTCAATAACAGCCGCTTTAGCCACGCCCTAACCCCGATAACCCGAACGGATCATGCTTGACCCCCATCTTCTTCCTGTCCCTCTCCATTACTTTCTGCTTCAAAGTCTTTTTCTTCTGATCCTGCTTCTTGTGCTGCGGCCTCTTCATAGCTCAATCCATCCTTATCTTTAACACCAATACTTAAATCTATCGCCCCTAAACCTGAACCTAATAGTTCGTTAAAATCTAGTGGTTGTATCTGTTGATCCTTCTCAATACGCTGCGCCTGTCCCTCCAACGCTTGTTTCTGGTGTGGTAGAAGCTCTACATTGAAGTTGTAGTTGACCGTCGCCGTCGTTGTTGCGTTCACGTCAAGCTTAGCGCCCCATCTACGAGCGCCTAGTCCCTTTGCTAAATGTCTACGATGCTCCGCTTGCTTCCCTGCCTTATTAATCTCTTCACTTGTTAGTCCGCAACTGTCCACTATATCCCTGGCATCATACATCTCATTCGTCGCGGCGTTCTCAAAGGCCCAATCATACTGCGAACGCCGGTCGTCGTCTACTTCGATCCATTTAAGCAACACGTTCTGGGAGACATTCAACTGACGGCTAATAGCTCTGGGGTGTAGGCCGTGATGCAACATCTCCACAACGACATGAATACCGATAGAGTCCAAATACCCCCACGGATCGTGCAGCCGGTTCTGGTACGCCTGCCAGTCAGCGCGCGGGTTGAAGCCCTCAAACGGGGCTTGGTAACGCATTTTAAGGTTGGTGTCGAGACTCATAGGGTTATCGCTTCTGGGCTCCGCCCGTTACAGTGTAATTCTGTCACGCTTTTTAAGCTTCTTATCTCTTACCCATTTCGCTGCCCGGAAAGCTTTCTGAAGATGCAGATATTCCATATAAGACGCTAGTTCTCCGGGGGATTTAATCTCGTGCTCAATAGCGCGTGATAACGCTTTCTTAATCTTGGGGGTTCGGTGTAGTTGCATTTAGGTGCCTGAGAAGCTGTCTTTATAGATTTCGTCGGGGACAATGTAGGAAACAGGATAATCGTAGTAAGTGCCTATCGCTACACGTCCGTAAAAGGCATAGTCAATCATCGCTATAAGATAGCCTTGGTTATCTGTTCTTAAGTCCCATTCCGCTTTATAAAACTCATGTCGATCCAAGCCCCAGCAGTTAATGGTCCAGAGGAGTGAGGCGACGAGCCAAAGCACAACTAGTGCAAAGCGCTTAAACCCGCTCTCAGTCAACTCATTCAGGTTCACGTAATTAATCTCCAGGTCCAAGCTATTAGGGCGGTGCAGCCGAACAGAGCGAAGGCGAAGTTATCCACCCATCGCAGTTCTGGGTTTTCGTTTTGAAGTCTCATATATCTTCCTTCGCCATATAAACTCATCTGGCTTTCTATACACTATTCTCTCTTCGCAGCTCTTTGCACTATCTAGCCAATCTTTTAGGTGCGGCGGCAACTGGAATTTTTCTGGGTAGTTCACCACTTACCCTTTGGGCACACTGCTGCCGCTAACCATGTTTTACCTGCTAAAAGGCACTTACAAACACTACAGATAGACAAATCTTCCAGGGGCATGCGGCGATAGAATTGGCAGCGCTTACACACAGCTAGTCTCGCTTCGCGGGCTTCGGGGGATACGAATAAGGGTTTGTGTACCACGTTGGTTTGCTTTGTTTGTAGAGACTTATGAGGCGAAGTAATTGACTTAAATTAAAGTGTGGGTCACGCACTGCCTGAAGGATTTGTTCAAGCTCTAGGGCAGCGATTTTGACGTAGCTTTCCACGATCCACCCTATTAACATAACAACACCAAAAAATCAAGCCCTGCGCAAATAAAAATTTTTTCTGGGGTTGCGTTCGTTACGCGCTGTGGGGCGAAAAGGTCTGGGGGTAGCGATATTTTTAGGCGAGTTTGCCTTAGATGCGCGAGCTGTGGAGGGCGAGGGCGAGGCTCATAATTCGCGATAGGCTCATGGTCCGGGGTATGCCATACCTGGGGATCGCGGTGATGTATACAATGCAGCATAGTGGAAGTGTGGATAAAGAGTAATAAGCTAATAGTGGAATATGCAGCGTTGTATACATAGGGAATCGGCGCCGCGCACCAGGGCAGCCAAGAGCGTTCAGCAGGCAGATGAACGGTAGTAAATCAGGTGACAAGCGGTATAATCCGGCACTAGACAGCTAGCTAGAGCAAGGCGCAGGATTCACTACGCTACGCTAATGTAGTTAATCAAAATAAGGATAAGACAATGGAAAACTTCACAGGCTACGATGGCAGCCAATATCATATTGGCTCGCGCGTTGAATTGCACCCCGGTACTGATCTTTGGATGCGCGGCGCCCGCTATGGCGTTGTCATCGGGTCAAGTATCACGGAACGCGACCGCGTTAAAATCCAACTGGACAAGCTACCCAATCGTAAGTTTTCTTGCTCTGAAGATCAACTGAGGGCTATATCATGACAACCCGCGAACTACGCGAACTACGCGAACTACGCCAAAACGGTTTTTCAATCTTCCCCGTGGGCCGGAAGGTCTGTTTCCTGGATCAACGCAACGGGTATTGCTCCCCAAGTTTTGACCCTGATACCTGTCAGGAAAAGCTGGCCGAGTATATGGGGCTGCATCGCGTTGTAGAGCATATCGAACTGAGGAGCGATACACCATGAGCAAAAACCAAGCCAGACTAATCCGCTTCATGCTCAAGTATCCCGGCTGGACAACATGCGGCCCAGACTCGCGCAGAACATTGCGCACGCTAGTACGCCACGGTATTGCCGAAGTCAACGAGTTTTGGCAAATGCGCCTAGTCACCAAGTAAACCATAACATCCCTCTATTACCGGCGCTTACACAGGCCGGTAATTCTTTTACGCGAAGTATACATTTATACTGGCACGGACCTTGCTAGTAAGGGCATGTAAAGAACAGAACTATGCAAGATTAGACGTAAATTGCGTAATGAACGGAACTGTGCAGGAGTGTAATGAACGTAACGAAACGGAACTGAGCGACGTTGGCGTAAACGGTGTAATGAACAGAAAACCCGCCGTTCAGTAAAGAACAGAACAATTACTGTACTCTTACTGTACTCAGAAAGTGCAAAAATCGTGTAGTTTTGGCGCTAGGACGCGCCGTAGTCGACCACTAAATATGTACTAGCTATAACAGGGGGTAAGAAAAAGACCAAAATTAAACGAATTCTAAAAGTATACAAGTATACATATGTTTTCTGTTCATTACTATACTCTTGTGCTTTTTGCGTAACGAACAGAACTCCACACTTTGCCTTAACGAATTCGTAACTATATTTTCTTTTGTCCCTGAGAACCTTTGTCTTTGATATAGCTAGTACATATTTTCAAGCCATGGACCGCGCGTCCCGACGCCATTCATACATCACTTTTCCGCCAATGATCCAAGTGAAATCCCTACAAGTGAGCTGTGACGCCAAAACTACTTGACTTTACCCCTAAAACGTGAAACACTACGCGCACGAATCAAAAACCGCATTTAAATAGGAATCTTGGACATGAACCGCGAAGACTGGCTAAAGACCGCAGAGCAAAGCATGAAGTCCTGGATAGTGGCCGAAGGCTACGCCTACCCGGCACAGACCCGCATAAGCTGCGGCTTCCCTAAAGCCTCACGTGGCCGAAATCATTCCATCGGCCAGTGCTGGACAAGCAAGGCTAGCAGCGACGATACCGCCGAGATATTCATTAGCCCGACACAAGCTAACCCGGCGCGGGTCTGCGACATTTTGCTGCATGAGATGGTTCACGCAACTGTGGGCGTAGACTGCGGACATAAAAAGCCCTTCATTAAGTTGGCGCGTGCGCTTGGCTTGGAAGGCAAGATAACAGCTACCGTCGCGGGTGAAGCCCTAACGCAACGAATTAGCACAATGCTGGACACCTTACCAGCCTATCCACATGCAGAGCTACACCCCTTAGACGGACTCAAGGGACCGAAGAAACAAACAACGGCGCTTTTAAAGGTAGAGTGCGGCTCCTGCGGCTACATCGCGCGGGTGACGGCAAAATGGATTGACAGCGTAGGCGCGCCGATATGCCCGTGTAACGGTGAAGCAATGTCTTGCCAGCCCTAGGGCTGGCACTCAAGAGGGAGAATCAAATGAACTACCTTTGGATAAACCAATACGGCGACAAGCTGTGGGCACATAACCGAAAAGAATTAATAGCGGCTTGTAGTGAAAGGGGCTTGTCAAGCCCCAACCCGCGCGTGTCGCTCATGTATCAAGACAAGAAAGATGGTGGAACGGTACGCTGCGGGTATGTTGTCGCCTCACATTGGTGGAGTCAGTTTATGCCCGTGGAGAGTCCGCGATGAAAGCCTTAAAAGAACATTGGTCAGCTAAACTCGAATCCCTCAACGCTTGCGCCGATGCCGTCGCCTATGCGCGCACGCAACCCTCTTTCCTGAAAGCCTGGACGGCTTGTGAACGCGGCGACTGGATGTTGTGGTACGCGGGCACGGTCTGCGGCGAGCCGGGCTCTAGGGCGCGTCTGAAGCTTGTGGGGGCAGCAGCGGACTGCGCGGCACTGGCGCTACCGATTTTTGAGATATATTACCCTAACGACAAGCGCCCAAGAGAATGTATTGAAGTCTGTCGCCGCTACGCAAAGGGTGAAGCTACGTTTGACCAAATAAAAACCGCTGCTGGCGCTGCTGCTAGCGCTGACGCTGCTCGCGCTGCTGGCGCTGCTCGCGCTGCTGACGCTGCTGACGCTGCTGGCGCTGCTCGCGCTGCTGACGCTGCTGGCGCTGCTAGAACTGGAGCCCTAAAACAATGTGCCGACATAGTACGGCAGCACTATCCAAAACCGCCGAAGGCACTAAAATGAAAAGCAAATTAGTTAGAGCACACGATGGCATGCTTACGTACAAATACGGCAACCCAGATATGACTTTTAACTTTCATCTATTGTGTGAAGTCGGCCAGCCGTGGCAGCCTGAGTTTAAAATGCTCTTGGACGGACTCCATCTCAAAGGCTACACAATCGAAACACGCGAACTACCTTGCCCGCCGTGGGTCGCGGACTATGCTATCAAGGTAACGAAATGAAAAAGTCCAGACACTACATGGCGCTTAAAAGCGCCTTTACAACGCAATGGTATAAGCTGGACCGCGTACAGACGCGCCTTAGGGCGTGGCCGCATATGTGGCTTCGTGACGCACTAGGGGATAGGCCGTGTATAGAACTATGCCCGCAGGTACCAGAGTTTAGTACCGTCCTGATTAACTTAGGCAAGATGCGCATAACTGAAGATTCGGAATGTTACCCGGCCTATATGACGGTGTTTAACGAGCGCCGTCGCACCTATCGCTCAAAGGGGCGGGATGAAATGCTTGCGGGCGGGGACGAGGATAATATGCAAGCTCGCATTGACGACGTTGAAGTATTTCGTATGGCCCTAGACCACTGGCTAATCCACATTGGGCCTAAAGCATATGGTCGCTCGCCCCAAGCGTTAAAGCAAGCGGCGATGTTTGGCGCGCGGGCACTGGCGGAGTTTAATGCCGAAAAGATGCGACGGCTTGAGCAAGACAATAAAGAATATGAACGCTCAATTACCTACATTTTCCTAACCCTTGAAGAACACAAGCGGGTCAACGCTGCCGAGCCTGACTTGATAAGGGAGCTACAATCTTACGATCACATATGGTCGAGCACTGGCATCGAGTTCCAGAAAGTCCCTGCGCCGCTGGCTGATAGAGCGAAAGAGCTAGCGATCAAGACGCGGAAGGTGCGCGAACATAACGATAAGTATAAAACCTAGAGAGAAACCATGACAACCCGTGTATACAAATTGACAACACAACAAAACACAACCCACAACGATACACCGTGGGGTACTAACGTCTCTCACAAAACGGACGGCGAAGGCGACTTGTGCGGCCCCGGCTGGCTGCACGCCTATACTGATCCTCTCCTGGCCGTGCTACTGAACCCGCAGCATGCGAACATCATAAACCCGAAGCTTTGGCTAGCCTACGGTAGCGGACAACATAAGAATGATAACGGGTTAAAAGTGGGGTTCACGAAACTGACCACCAAGCAAGAGCTACCGTTGCCAGTTATCACGGCAACCCAAAAAATAGCTTTCGGGATACTCTGTGCTCTTGAAGTTTACAAGGCTCCGACCTTTGTCTCTTGGGCACTTAAGTGGCTCTCCGGCGAAGATAGAAGTATAGAGGTTGCTTACGCTGCTGGCGCTGCTTACGATGCTTACGCTGCTTACGCTGCTAGCGCTGCTGACGCTGCTGGCGCTGCTGGAAAGCCCCTAAACTTGAAAGCACTAGCCAAAAAGGCGATGAAGGTGAAGCCATGAAAAGCCGTGAAATAGACAATAGCCAAGATGTAATTGACAGCCGCGACGTGATTGCGTAATCGAG
>OBJR01000102.1_pt1 | contig 9692 bp, 10 predicted proteins | sample 1519711 | NCBI WGS metagenome assembly OBJR01 (sample SAMEA3235155, study PRJEB22506) | soil metagenome | biome: Forest; feature: Temperate coniferous forest; material: soil | place: Canada | collected 2011-06-18 | depth 0.2 m | reverse complement strand
CAGGTACAGCAAAAGCTATTCGCCGACGACTTTGAGTGACGGCTCGATGCCTTCCTGCCGCACGACCCGATTCTTTTCGTCGAGCACGAGAATACGGGGCTGGTGCCTGGCCGCTTCCTCGGCCGAATAACTCCCGAAATTCATAATCGTAATGCGATCGCCGATTTTCCCCAGATGCGCGGTCGCGCCATTGAGCTCGATCAGCTCTTTGTCCGGCTCACCGTAAATCACGTAAGTCTCGAAACGTTCGCCGTTGCTCAGGTTGCCAACGAGAATCTTTTCGTATTCATGCAGATCGACCAGCTCAGCCAGATCGGACGAAACCGTGAGGCTGCCTTCGTAACGCAAACTCGCGCCGGTCACCGTGGCGCGATGGATTTTCGATTTGAGAAGGGTCAATTGCATTGCGCCTGACCTGCCCGCCGCTCCTGTCGTCTAGCCCGCGATGACGCCGGCTTTTTTTAACGCACGATACGCCCCATTCTTGTTAATCGTCTTGAGTCCTCGCGCCGTCACCCGGATCCGCACGAATTTTTTCAGCTCCGGCACCCAGACGCGGTGCTCGTGCAGGTTTGGATGAAATTCGCGTCGTACATTTTTCGTCACGTGGCGGCCGACGCCGCCTTTCTTTTTCGCCATACCACGGCGATGAATGACGCTACCGCGCGTGACGCGGGACCCAGTGATGCTGCAAACTTTGGACATGAGGCAAGAGGTATGGGCGATTGATCCAATCGCCCGAATTATGAAAACGGGAGCGTAAAGTGCGTTCTTGCCCCCTGCTGGTCAAGCGATTCTTAGTGCCACCCTGGAGGGACTCGCCGCGGCGAGTCCTGGACGCACAGAAGTGCGTCCCTCCGCTGTAGCGGCGGTCTATGACCGCAGAGGGCGACTTGGAAGTCGCCCCTCCCAGTTAGGAAGAGAATCTTGTCGCTCTAACCTTTTCAACACGACGGAATACCTTCAGAGTTGAACAGTAGGGCCAAACTGTGGTCAAAGATTCTTCTAACGGGGGGAACTAATGAGTCGAAACGGCAATCACAAATTACGGATCGGAATCATCGGCGCGGGCGGAATCGTCAAGCAACGGCATCTGCCCGCATTCAAACGCCGGTCAGATCTGGAAATCGTCGCCATTTCAAATTCCACCTATGAGAGCGCGGAAAAGTTTTGCCAGGAAAATGTTCCGGCCGCCCTCCCCATCGCTAACTGGCCCGATCTCGTCGCTTTGCCCGACATCGATATCGTCTGGATTGGGACGCCGCCCTATATGCATTCCGCCGTCACCATTTCCGCGCTCGAAGCGGGCAAACATGTTTTTTGTCAGGCCCGAATGGCGAACGATCGCGCGGAAGCGGAAGAAATGCTGGCAGCTTCGCGCCGCTTTCCCAAGCAAGTGACCATGCTGTGCCCGCCGCCCTACGGACTGCGCGGCGATCGCTTTGTTGAGAAATTGCTCGCGGAAAATTTTCTCGGGCAACTGCACAGCATTCGGCTGCAAAGTTTTCATGGGAATTATTTGAATCCGAGCGCACCGGCCCACTGGCGGCAACGCATCGAAATCAGCGGACTCAATGTGATGACGCTCGGGATTTATGTCGAAGTGCTGCAGCGCTGGTTCGGCGATATTGATGGATTATTCGCGCGCGGAAAAATTTTGTATCCCGATCGCCAGGGCTATGACGTTATTATCCCCGACGCACTTTCAGTCCTCTGCCGTTTCGCCAATGGCGCGGAAGGCGTCCTCGAATTCAGCGGTATCCACGATCACACCACCGGCGACCGCCTGGAAGTTTACGGTTCAGCCGGGACATTGATCTACGATTTCACTGCCGACGTGATCAAGACGAGCCGAGTGGGCGACCGCGCCTTGCAGGAAGTGGAAGTGCCGAAGGAACTCGCCCGGGAGTGGACGGTCGAGGATGATTTCCTCGACGCCGTGAAATCAGGTAGCGGAGAGCGACCGTACCCGACGTTCGAAGATGGCCTGCGTTATATGCGCGTAGTCCAGGCCGTAGCCGATTCCCGCGCCCGCAACGAGTGGATCCCGATCGCGTGATCCAAACGCGCCGCACAATCCCCAATTAGAAATTTGCCAGTTGTAGCCGGGGTCGCTAACCCCGGTCAGAAGAAATTTTTCCGCGGGCCATGCACCGTTTGTAGCTGCAGTCGCCGTCACGCGACGTATGCAATTGCTTTTTCTTGTTTGTAAATGCCGGGTCGAATACCCTCGCGGCAAATGCTCGTCCTGAATGCCGCCCCATTCGCCGTGATTGGAGAGATGGCCGCGATTTTCGGTATTTTTCGTAGCCGCACCATGGAACCCAAGCGGAGTAGTTTAATTGCAGATTTCTCAAGCCGAATACTCGTTAGGCTTTTAGTGCTTGCCGTGTGTCTGCGCTATTTTTAAAAATGCATTTATTAATTAACAAGAGGTAAAACATGGTCAAACTAGCATTGTTCGTTCGGTTGGAAGCCAAACCCGGAAAAGAGGCGGATGTTGAGAGCTTTCTTCGCAGCGGCCTGCCCATTGTCCAGGACGAGCCGGCCACGATCGCGTGGTTCGGGATACGCCTTGGGCCGACGACCTTCGGCATCTTCGACGCCTTTCCGGACGAGGCGGGACGGCAAGCGCACCTCTCGGGAAAGGTCGCGGCAGCACTAATGGCAAAAGCCCCAGAGCTTCTTGCGACACCGCCCGTCATCGAGAAGGTCGATGTCCTTGCAGCAAAGCTTCCTAAGTAAATGCAAGCTTAACCAGACGATTTACAATCAACCGCTGGTCGGCATGCTGAGAGGCGGAAGGATCTTGTTATTCATTGACCCATTTTTCAGACCATCCGATCATTTTAAACGAACAGAAAAGAAAGAACAAAATGAGAAAAACACGCATTCCACTCCTCCTGGTTTTGCTTGGTCTAGTTGGTAACAACCAGTTTGCCCGTGCCAGCGACCCGGCTCACGCCGACCAGCCGATCGTCTCTCCCGCGGAAGCAATCACCCGGCTCAAAGAGGGCAACGGCCGCTACACCAGAGGCAATCCGCAGCATCCACATGAGTCGATCGAGGAAAGAACACGGTTGGCAACCAACAGCTTTGAAAATGCGAGCCTGATTTTTCCGGACATGACAAAGCGGCGCGAGGAGCTGGCAAAAAGTCAGCATCCGTTTGCTCTCGTTCTTGGCTGCTCCGACTCGCGTGTTCCGCCTGAGATCGTGTTCGATCAAGGACTCGGCGATCTGTTTGTCGTGCGCGTGGCCGGCAACGTGATCGACGATCACAGCCTGGGCAGCATCGAGTACGCGGTCGATCATCTGGCCGTGCGTCTGGTCGTGGTGCTGGGACATCAGCGCTGCGGCGCCGTCAAAGCTGCAAAGGAAACGATCGCGGCCAAAGCCGAGGCACCCGCCCATATCCAATCGCTGGTCACGGCGATCCAGCCAGCGGTTGAAGCGACAGTCAAAGGCGACCTCGAGGCGACGGTGCATGAGAATGTAAAGAACGTCGTGCAAGCGCTACGTTCATCCGCGCCGGTTCTCAAAGCCAAAGTTGATTCCGGCGAGCTCAAGGTGGTCGGGGCTTATTACAGTCTCGATACCGGGTCGGTCGCTTTCTCAGACGAAAAGTAAATCGCTCATAACGGCAAACGGGATTGCTTTCTCAAGGAGCGGCGGCTTCCAAGCCGCCGACTTTTATACAAACGGCGGTTAGAAACCGCCGCTCCTTGTTAGAGGAGCAGAACAAATGAAAGAGATCATCGCGCTGTTGCGAAAGCTAGCGGGCGCGCCTGGCCCGAGGCCAACAATCTTTCTTTTCTGCCTCAGCGCGCACATCGCGTTCGCGGGTCTCGATAAGTATTCCGCGCTCGTCGTTGCTGATTCGCCAGGAGCAAAGCAAAGGCGGGGGACGGTGCGCGTGACTTATCTCGGCGTTAATGGTTACCAATTTGAAGCAAGCGGGCACGCCTTGCTGGTGGATCCATACTTCACCCGTGCCGGACTAACGGCGGTGGCATTGCAACAGCGAATCGAGCCTAACGAAGCGCGAATCGCTTTCAGCTTGCAACATATCCGGCCGCGCGCGGATGCTGTCCTCGTCACTCACGCGCATTTCGATCATTTGCTCGATGTCCCGGGAATCATGCGGCGGACAAATGCGCGGCTGGTTGCGGGAGAAACGGCAGCGAACCTCACCATGTCATGCGGTCTCCCTCGAAATCGCTGTCTCATTGTTCAGCCCGGTTCGACCCGCGTGATTGGTCCCTGGCGAATTCGGGTGTTTCCTGCATCGCACGATCGCATCCTCGGATGGTTGCCGTTTCGTGGGACGAAAACTCAACCGGGAGCATGCCCGGCAAAAGCATCCGATTGGCGTCTCGGCGAACCAATGGCATTTCTCATCGAAGCGAATGGCAAGCGCATTTACATCGATTCCGGGGGAACACCTGACGTCTTGCCGCCGGCCCAAATCGCGCCGGTCGATCTTGCCATTCTCGGCGTGGCCTTACCCGACAGCCGAAAACGATTTCGCGCTGCTGTCGACCGGCTCCGGCCAAAGTATGCCCTGCCCAGTCATCAGGATGATTTCTTTGCCCCGGTCGAGCGCGGGTTTGCTTTCGGGAAATTGACCGATTTCCGCGCGGTCGACCGTCCATTCCAGCGGCACGAAATCAACTCGCATCTTATCTTGCTCGATTATTTTCAGCCGTGGACAATTCCGTGACAGACGAGCTTTCGCCGCGCGCGGGCCGCTACGGCCTTCTCGTCACCGCACTGGCGCCCGTCGTCCCGCAGGTGCTCGGAAGCGCGTTCAACATTTGGTACAACGCCATTGTCATCGCGCCTTTGCTGGTGACGGAAGAATTGCGGCATCGCTTCGCCGCTACGGTAATTTTTTACAATGCCGCGGTTTATCCGGTGGCGGTCGCGATCTGGATTTATGTGATCCTTTCGCTACGCCGAATTTTTCGGGAATTGATCAAGGGTAACCCCGTCGCGCCGGAAGAACTCGATCGGGCCCAGCGACGGGTCGTGCATTTGCCATGGATTTCTTTTGCCATTTCGAGCGTTGCCTGGCTTGGCTGCATTCCCGCTTTTATTTTTGCGCTGACCACGACAGGCAGTCCGGCAAGTTCCCAACTTCTCTGGCATCTGCCGATTTCATTTTTGGTTTCATCCTTCATCGCAGTGACGCAAACGTTTTTCCTGGTCGAATTGGCCAGTCAATGGGCGCTTTTTCTCGTTTTCTTTCGCGACACCCGGCCAGATCGGCTGAAGGGAATTCATCCGCCTTCACTCCGCACTCGCGGACTGATGTGGGCGATCTCGGCGGGGCTTTGTCCGATTGGATCGTTGCTTCTGCTGATGTTCGCACCCCATTCGCCCGCATCCAATCCGCAATGGTTCGCGGTCTTCGTCGGAACGGTGGGAATTGCCTTCGGCCTTTGCTCCGCTGTTCTCATCACCCGGCTGGTGGCAAAACCGGTGGATGAACTGCGCGCGGCCTTTCACGCTGTCGGTCAAGGCCAACTCGAGATGCAGATTCCGCTGCGGCGCGCAGATGAGTTCGGCGCGTTAGTTGGCGACTTCAATCAAATGGTGATGGAGCTGCGGGACAAGGAGCGGCTGCGCCGTGTTTTTGGGTTGCACGTCGGTGAAAAGGTGGCGCAACAAATCTTGGCCAGAGACCCAGGGCTCGGTGGCACTGATCAAGTCGTCACTCTCCTTTTTCTCGATCTTCGCGGATTCACCGCACGCGCGGCCCAGGCCGATCCGAAAACGATTGTCAATTTTCTCAATCGATTTCTCCAGGCCATGGTCGAAATCGTGGAAACGGAACACGGCGGTATGGTCAACAAATTCCTGGGCGACGGTTTCATGGCGATCTTTGGCGCCGGTTCCAATGCAGCTACACATGCCGACGATGCCGTCGCAGCGGGATGTTCGATGCTGCGCCGTCTCGACCTTTTCAATGCCGATCTGGTGTGCGCGAATGAAGCGCCGCTCAAAATCGGGATCGGAATAAACACGGGGCGCGCGATTGTCGGCAGTATCGGTTCGTCGGAAAGAATGGAGTTCACGGTGATTGGCAACACGGTGAACGTGGCATCGCGAATCGAAGGATTGAACAAAGCTCTCGGCACATCCTTGCTCTTAAGCAAAGCTACCAAAGATCACTTCTCACGATCGATTAGCTTGCGTGCGTTACCGCCACAGCAGGTCAAAGGCGTCGATGCACCGGTAGAAATTTTTACGATCGCGGACAATACCGGAAGTTAGGCTTCCAGCCTGACTTGGCCGACAAGTTTCCAGCTTGTCGTCTTCGTGGCCTTCGACGGGCAGGATGCCCGTCGTCCAAGACAGGCAAGATGCCCGTCGTCCAAGACAGGCAAGATGCCTATCTTCCGCCGATCCCGGCTACTTCTGCGAGTTAACATTTTAGTGTCGCATATGCAACATTCAAATGTTGACTCGGCTATTTGTAAGATCGGTTCCCTTACTTGGGTAGCTGAATCGCCCGTCGCATTGCGAAAATAGCGCAGATGAACCAGACGACGGCCGATGTGATCGCGATCACACTCCCATAGACCAGCCAATCGGGACGGTAATAAAGGGTGAGGCGACCGTGCGTTCCAGGTGGGACCTCGACCAGCGGAATCAAATTGCGCATTGAAGATACGGCGAGGTCGCGTCCATCGATTCGCGCGCAATAGCCTGGGAAAAACGGACGGGAGAATGCGATTAACGCCGGCCGATCCCCAACGGGAGCGGCAAGCGACGCGCTCACCCAATTTCGTCTCGCCACGATATCAGTGATTTTTGCGATCGAGTTTTTTCCAAAGGGATTCACGGAACGAACTATTGGCATCGCAGGGCCGCGGCGATGAAAAATCCGGCCTTCATCGTTCTCGGTGCCCAATTCCCATTCGGCTGCCGGTTGCGGAATGAATTCGAACTCGTGCGCGACAACGATTCCATCAACGCCGATGCGTTCGAGCAATCCATCTTTGCCGGCTTCATGCTGTAAGAGCCATGGTGCCAGGTCGGGATCGACTTCACCATGAATGGCGCTGACAAATTCGCGCGCGACACCGGCGGGACGGATTGGACTGTAACCGTTGACGAAACGCAAGCCGGCCCACATCGAAGTGCTGCCGGGGCGGACAATTTGTCCAACCGGTGCCGGTTTCGCCTCCACTCGATAAAATATTTCCGGTGGCGGATAAACGCTGAGGTAAAGACGCTGCGGATCGAGTGGCTGTGGCTCTAACAAGGATTGGGCGAAATTATATTTGGGTACGCTGGAGTTTGGTGGAATGCATAAATACGTCGCGAGAAGCGCGACAAACGTCACCGCCACGGGGACCCATTCGCGCAGGAAATTAAGTTGGAGCGACTCGATCACCGACCAAACCAAGGCGAGGCCGAGAAAGATCCAGACGAGGGGGAAGAGATGGTCGCTACCGGTTTTTGCGATCAAGACAATGAGTAGGATTAAGATTAAGAGTAAGAATAGGAGGAAGGCGGCGAGACGTTTTTGTTTTTGCGAAAACGATGACAGGGCCTCGGCCGCGCAGAGGGCGAGGACGAGATGGAAGAGCGGGAGCCAGCGGAAACTCCAGCGAAAAACTCCGGCGGTGGGAATCATTGCGAAAATGAAGAGGAGGAGGAGTAGAGCCATTTCCCAGCGAATTTTTTTGAGAAGAGCGCGGCCGTTGACAATGAAACCGGTGAGCAACGCGACCGGCGGGACGAGACCGCAGGCAAGTTCTGTCGCGCCATGCGGCACGAACCGCGACGAAAAATTCGACCAGTTCACCGTCCACCATGGCAGGATCAACCCTGGCCATGCATTCCACGGGACCAGCCATTGCCAATGAGTGGAGGGATGAAGCGATTCCCGGGCGGACCCGTGGACATGGCTGAGCAATGCTAGCCAGGCTGGGGTAGCGAGACTGACACCCAGCGCGATCCCAGCGAGCAGAGTCCCAATTCTCGTTAGCCGTGCAAGGTAAGGGCGGTTCACCGAACCGCCCGGCTCGATCGGTGTCGCCCGCGGGCGATTGAGGTCAATCGCCCCTACCATTCCGCGCGCGGCTAGCCACGTAAGCACTAACGCCAACATCAAGACTGTATAAGGAAAGCCGCCGGTGATCAGCAGATAAACAAAGGGCGCCGGCCAGAGAAATCGCCAGCGGGATCTCTCCGGATCGAGGGCCTGTTCCGCTGCCCACCAGGCCCACGGCAGCCAGGCGAATGCGCCGAGCGCCCCGAACCAATCGCTTGCCCCCCAGCAAATGATCCAGCCGTTCAGCGACGCGACGAGGGCAACGAAGATAGATAACGGAATCGACAGTTTTCGCCCTCGCGCGAGCAAAAATGCGCCGGCACTCAGGACGGCGAGATGTGCGATGGAAAGCGCAGCTGCTTGTTGCGAAAACGTGAGCGGCAATTTCCAGATGCAAACAATCAGCGCATTAATGAAAATGGAGAAAACGCCGTATTGAAATTCGCCGGCGAGATTTCCGCAGACCCAGGAGTGGGGGCTGAGGAGCGGGAACTCGCAATGGTTCCACGACCGTGCCATGTCGGCGAAGACCGGCAGAATAGAGATTTCGTAGTCGTCGTTCCAAAAGATAAGGGGATCATGCGCGAGCAACAGCATGCAAAACCCGACGACAATGAGGCCAGCGATGCCCGCGCCAATTATTTCAGAACGCGTGGATCGCGCCATTCCGTGATTTCAACGCCCAACGCTCAAGGCCCAATGCGGAAAATCGCGAAATGAAAAAGCCGAACACCGAACACCGAACGCCGAATTGTAATTCTTTTGGCATCATGCGCTGCGTCGCTCGGTTGTCCGCACACTCGCGACAAAAATTCTGATCAGTTCTTCGGCTTCCGCGAGGCATGCGACCAAACGCGGATCCCGATTCATCTTCTTAAGCCGTGACACAAGCCTGAGCCACCGTCGGGTTTCGCGCAGCTCCTTTAGGCAAACCTTAAGTTTATGGATAAAATCTTTGCGGGACTCCGCAGACTCAACTTCACCATGATTGCCGTATGGCAATGTTCCGCATCTGAGAAGTTGTCCTGCAACGTGGTTGCCTGCTCTGGTGTTGGGCAAGTCGTCTGTCAGTTCAACAACTGCGACGGCAAAATCCAATAATCTGTCTTCGAGATCGTACTTCGTTTTCTTCGGCGCTGCATATTCGGAATTCGCCTCATTGACCCGAAACAGCGGCACTTTCCATTCGGCGTTCGGCGTTCGGCGTTCGATATTCGGTGTTTCCCTTTTTGTTTTCATAGCACCACCGGCTGGCCTTCGGTCATGACCAGAACGTCGTCGTGAATGCCGGCCTCTTTCGCGCGTGCCAGCAGGCGCGTGAGTGGTTCGTCCAGCGGCTCGTAGCCGAGGCGGAAGGTGCCGTAATGCATTGGCACTAATTTTTTCGCGCGCAGTTCCAGAAAAGCCTTGACCGCTTCCTCTGGATTCATGTGCACTTCGCGCCCACTCGGTGGATCGTAAGCGCCGATGGGCAAGAGCGCGATCTCGATCTCATGGCGTTCGCCGATTTCCTTGAAGCCTTGGAAATAAGCGCTGTCGCCGCAGTGGAAGATCGAACGACCATTCGATTCGATAACGAAACCGCCGAAACCGCGATGCAGATCGGCCAGGAAACGGGCGCCCCA
>OBJR01000101.1_pt1 | contig 9772 bp, 7 predicted proteins | sample 1519711 | NCBI WGS metagenome assembly OBJR01 (sample SAMEA3235155, study PRJEB22506) | soil metagenome | biome: Forest; feature: Temperate coniferous forest; material: soil | place: Canada | collected 2011-06-18 | depth 0.2 m | reverse complement strand
CAGAGTTCGGCGTCGTCGTCGATGCGCGCGACGCGTAGATTGGAATTGTAGGGCGAGCGTTCCCGCTTGCCAACGTTCATTGATTCGGCAGGCAGGCCTACAAGGGGCGAGATGCGAAGCGGCGAAGCGGGGAGCACGGAGCTTGGAGATGAACCCAGCAGGCCGCGGGAACTAAGTAGATGCTCTATTTCGTCATTAGAAAAATGTGGGCCGAGATACGGATCGTCGAGGCGGAGCCCCGACGAGTGATTAGTGATCGGTGATCGGTGAGAAGTTAATGCTGATTGCTGAATGCTGACTAGTGATTGATCTCTGCCCTCTGCCCCCTGACCTCTGACCTCTGATCTCTGACCTCTGGTCTTGTCCAATTGCGATTGGACAACGCACGCCGCCCCGATGGCGCCGCCGGCATCGCCAGCCGCCGCCGGCAGATACATTTTCCGAAATGGGGTACGCAAATACACTTTGCCGTTGGCCACTGAATTCATGGCGCAACCACCGGAGAGGGCCAGATTCGGAACGGGATAGCGTCGATGTAGCGCCAGCAGGAGCGCGAAGAAGGCTTCTTCATAAACAATCTGAGCAGAACGCGCCAGATCCTTTTGCCGTTGTTCGAGCGGGGCATCAGGATCGCGGGGCGGCCCGAGTAGGTCGGCCATTTCTTCGCGATAGAGCTTGCCGACCTCGGGTGCGCAGTTGTTCCAACTATAAGATACGTTAGCCGTGTGGTGACGGAAGTAACGGAGATCGAGCTTGAACTTTCCATTGTTGGTGATCTCGACCAGCCCGCTCATCTCACGCACAAATTTCGGCTCGCCGTAGGGCGCGAGTCCCATCACCTTGTATTCATCTCCGTAATGGGGGAAACCAATAAATTGTGTGACCGCTGAATAAAAAATTCCGAGCGAGTGCGGGAAGTAAACGCGATCTTCTATTTCTATTCCATTCTTCCCACCCAGTCCGAAGGCAGTGCTGGCGAAATCGCCGAACCCATCGACAGACAAGCAGGCTGCTTCTTCGAAACCGGAGACGAGAAAGGCTGAAGCCAAATGCGCGTGGTGATGCTCGATTTGGTGCGACTGGGCGCGCAAGCTCGTGCCGTAATGCGCTTCGAGCGCCTCTTTGACGGTCGCCGCCTTGCGAATGTTCCGCACCTTTTGCCACATCAGGCGCGGATCAGGTCGATGCCGCAAAACAAACCATAATCGGCGGAGATTATTTACGCCGGGTTTACGATTCACCGCGATATGATCGACCTCGCTTATCGTTAGCCCACCTTCGCGCAAGCAGTAGTCGATCGCCTGAGTTGGTAGCCCGGCCCAATGTTTGATTCGCCGGAACCGTTCCTCCTCCGCTGCGGCAATTAGCTTACCATCGACGAACAGACACGCCGCGGAATCGCCATGATATGCGTTAAGGCCGAGGATGGATGGCATGGATGGCATTTCAGAGGGCAGAGAACAAGAGCGGGACGCTCGTGAGTTGTCGGAAAGAAGTTATCAGATTGTGAAAAGCGGATTGGTTTGCGCGGTTTTTATGCGGCAGCGGGCTCGATGAGCTCAACATCAGGGAAATAAAGCCGGAAACGCTCCGAATCACGGGTGGCCAGCTTCCACCCCATTAATTCGGCATGTGCACCAATAAAGAAATCGGGCAACGGCACGCGTGATCCGCCGCCACCACCAGATTTTCTTCGGGAAGATCGATATTTGTTATAGGCATTACCGCATATCAACGACGCCTGCGCTGGAACATCGAGGATGCTAATACCCTTTGCTCTTAGCTCAGTTTCAATCGATTTCGGATCATTGTGTCCTACCGATAGTTCCGCCAAAACGATCGCGTTGAGAGCAACCCCTTCGGTTGATAACCCTCGAGCAAGCAACTCCTCGGCCCACCTGTGGAATGGCGATTTCGAATTACGCGCGTCGATGACGACATTAGTGTCGACCAGAATCACAGCTCCCGCGTCAATTTGCGAAGCTCTTCCCAACTCATCGCCGGCTTGAATTTCCAACTTCGGATCGCTTTGAGAGCCTGCTCTTTCGTCGGTTTCTTTCTTGGCGTCTTCCGGTAGATCCGGCGTAGCAGTACACCTTGCGTGGTCTGTTCACAGGCAAAGACATCGCCCGGTGCGGCACCGGGAATCATCACGCGCTTCTTCGCGTCAGCGGTTAAAGTCATGGTGGGATTATCCCACCGGTCAAAACGAAGTCAATTAGCGCAGAGGGCAGAAGGCAAAGCTGAAAAGCCGACAACAGAAAAGCGGAAAGCGAAGCGTCAAAAAATCAGAAGTCGAAGGTCAGCTTCAGGTAGTGTGGTAGGCATTGGGAAATGTCCCAGGCGAGCCGTGTTCTGATTTTCTCCTTTTACTCTCTAATTTTGAGTGGTGGCAATTCCTTTCCGTAACGCCAGATTAATTCAGGAAGGCCAAACGCCCGGAGAAATCGTCTACCCAAAAGCCTTGGCTGACGACACAGACGCAGACACCAACCAAGATAGAGACGATCCGCCCACACTGGAATTGGCCTTTGGTCCCCTGAAAGAAATCCCAGTGCGGCACCAATGCAATGAATCGTCGGCCGATACCCAACATGCTCACGTAAATACAGGCCGAGTTTTTCCTGTACCCCACCGCCGATTCCGATGATCACATGATCTGGTCGGCTAGCTTTGAGAATGGAAACTAGCGGTTCATCGATTACATCGGAGCCATAGATCGGCGCGATATACGTATTGGCGTCGCCGATGTGAAAACCTTGTATATCCAATAATCGCAAAGCTTTCTCCCGCGCAACCTGACTCGGCAAAATTAGAAAGAGGCGGCCGCTCTCCTGCAGAGCTGGGTCGCTAAAAAGAACCTGCAAGTATTGGAGGCCGGAGATTCGCCTGACTTTGCGCCCGCGAATGATGCGCCACAGAAGCACCATGAAGCCGCTATCCGCGATAGCGAGATCGGACTCGACAAGTGCACGGCGATAATCCGGATCTCGCTGGATATTTGCCAACGCTGGCGCCGCCGGAACAACGGTGTAACCGCGCTTATGTGAAATATATTCCAGCGCGTCTTTGACAGATCCATTGAAGAAATTCACCCCGAGGATCTGCTCGAACTTCGGTTCTCGCATCGAAATCACGCGTTCTGCAATTAGCTCCCGATCAATGGAGGCATCTCTTCTCCGCACCTTGAAATCAATTGCGCGACGATCCGTGCTTTCCAATACCGCTTGAAATATACACGCGGCTGCGCGAAGACGCGGAAAATCCAACCGAGATAAAATCGATCGGCCCACATCGGGATGATTATTTGGTCGCCGGTGACAAAACCAGGCGCTGCGCCGATGCAATAAATTGCCGGGCGATAAGTCAATTGATGTTTTAAGTAGCTGCCAAGCTTGTCCTGCATTCCACCGCCGATGCCAATGATGATATGTTTCGGTTTGCGCTGTTCGAGAATGGAAAGCAGCGCGCGATCCTCCACGCTGTCACTTGCCGCTGATCTCCAGCCTTCGCCAAGGCTACGGCTTGGCAAGCTGGCCTCTGACGTCTGATCTCCGACCTCTGACATCTGGTACCGCGGCGCGATATAACAATCGTCGGCCGTAATCGGATATCCACAGGCCCGCGCGAACTCGAGTGTTTTTGTTGCCGCTTTTTCGCTGGGCAAAATGAAAAAAAGATTTCTGGGGATGCGCGCGTCGGAGGTATCCAACAAGGCTTTGAAAAGCGCGAGGCCGGATATGCGGGTAAGCTTTTCGCGCCGCAGTAATCGCCAAAAAAGAACGGCCCAGCCGCTGTCGGCAATGGCGAGATCGGCGTCGGCGATAGCGCGGCGATAATCGGGATCGTCCTGCAACGCGATGAATGAAGGGGCGGCCGGAGCGACGACCAACCCGCCATGTTTGCTGATTTCCACCACCGCTTCGGCAGCGGTACCAACAAAGAAGTCGATGCCGAGCATGCGTTTGGTTGGGAAAGGCGACGACATGGTAACTTCGGAGGAGTTTACGTTAAAACGTTGAATCGTGGAATCGTTACATCGTTGAATCGGTCATAACCGGTTCAGGTTTTGCCCTCGTATTCCTAATCCTGATCATATTCCTATTCGGTCCATCTCGTTTACGAATAAGATTAAGAATAAGAATAGGAAATGGATTCGATGAAAGGAGAAGCGTTGAATCGTTAAATCACTAACTCGTTAAATCGCTAAATCGCCGAACCTGGCGTTTCCCTGCGCAGCCAATCTGCGATATTATCCCTCGATTGCACCCGTCACCCGCTGTTGAGTCCGTTGTGCTTGAAACGAGCGCCTCTCAAAGAGACGCGGTTACAAGGCGCTCTCTCCACTTTTTGTTTCTCGCCCTCGCTCTCGGCGCGCTCTGGTTCATCCTTTGCCGGCACCTCAGCGGCGAGTGGTCGACCAATGAGCAATACAATTACGGCTGGTTCGTGCCGTTTTTTGCGCTCTACATTTTTTGGCTACGATGGCAAGACGCGCCGCGCACGTGGCGCAGTGAGCAGTTATCAGTTAGCGGTTCTCAGCCCAATAACCATTCACGAATAACAAATAACGCCGTGATCGGCATCGCGGCGATTGCGTTGCTGCTTTTGCTTCCGATTCGTGTTTTTGAGATTGGGAATCCGGATTGGCGGCCGCTTGGTTGGATTCATGTCGCAGCAGTGGCGGCGTTCAGCTTTGTAATTCTTTGGTCAATCGGTGGCAAACCGTGGGTGCACCATTTCGCATTTCCGATTTTCTTTTTCTTCGTCGCCGTGCCTTGGATTACGCCAATAGAAAGTCCAATCATTCAAGGCTTAATGCACGTGATCGCGACAATGACTGCAGAAACAGCTAACTTGTTAGGAATTCCGGCACAGGTGCAGGGAAATGTCATACGCGTCAGCACCGGGATCGTCGGCGTAAACGAAGCCTGTAGCGGCGTCCGCTCCTTGCAGACGTCGATCATGATTGGCCTTCTCTTCGGCGAACTGAAGCGATTATCGATCGCGCGCCGTATTGGGCTCGTCATCGGCGCAATCACGATCGCGCTTTTCGCAAATTTCTGTCGCACCCTCTTTCTCCTTTACGTCGCCGCGACGCAACAGATCTCCGCGGTCGACCGCTGGCACGACATTGCGGGCTACGCAATTGTGGCAGTTGTCTTCGTCGTGTCTCTTGGTTTAGCAGCGCTGCTGGGGAAAAACAGAGATCGGGAGTCAGAGGTCCGAGGTCAGAGATCAGAGATCAGAGATCAGAGCGAAGCATCGAGGCGGAGGTCAGAAGTCGGGGGTCGGAGATCAGAGGCCAGAGATCAGAGGGCTGAAGTTGGCAATCAGCAGTCAGGTTTTCTAATTTCTAATTTCTACTTTCTAATTTCCGCCCTCGTCTGGATTTTCGCCGTCGAAATCGCAAGCGAATTTTGGTATCATTCGCACGAGCGCGACCTCGCGGCTTCGGGCACACGCTGGACTGTGCGATGGCCTGAAAGTGCGCCGGGTTTTCGTGAATCGCGTATCGATGAAGAAATTAAAAGCGCTTTGCGTTTCGATAAAGGTGGCGAAGTGCAGTGGCGGCTGGAGGACGACAACTTTTCCACCAGTTGTATTCTTTTCTTTTTCCGGTGGGAACCTGGAACCACGAGTGTTTTACGCGCGCGTGCCCACAGGCCGGACATTTGTCTGCCAAAGCTCGGATGGCGTCAAACCGTTGACGCTGGTGTGCGCTATTATTTAGTGGGCAAAGATCTCGCGCTACCGTTTCGCCATTTTGTCTTCGTCCACGATGTCTCTGGCGAACGAAAAATGTTCGCGGATCTATTTTTCTGCATGCGTGAAGACAAGATCCGAACGGAACAAAAGGCGACTGATTTTGATCTGAACTCCAGAAGGCCGACCGATTGGGCACCCATCGATCGTGTTCACGTGGTGCTCAATGGTCTCCGTAACCCCGGCCAGCAACTGATGGAACTTGCGGTCATCTCGCCTAACGAGACATCGCCAGATGATGCCGAAGCGCGTTTCGCGAAAATGCTCAAGGACCTGATTGTCGCGTCTCGTTAGGGTCCAGACACAATCGGAGGTTAATGTCGGAGGTTAGAGAACAAGCTAAAAAGCCGATTTTCGGTTAATTGTTATTGGTTGTTGGTTATTTGGGCGGAAATCAGAAATCGGAAGTGAGACGTAAGAAGTCGAAGGGCAGAAAAACCCTGAGGTCGGAGACCGAAAGTCGGAAGAAAATGAGCGCTCAGCGAAGTAAACAAATCGAATCGGCGGGAATCTTTCCTCATTTCACGCTTTCCTGATTCGCTTATCTTCCTGCGTCATGCGCGGTGTTGATGATTCGATGCTGACTGCCGAGGAGCTGCGTCTTCGCAAACGCAAACGGCGCATCTGGTTCTTGCTCCTATTCATGTTCCTGCTCGTAATCGTCGGCGGTTTCCTCGGCGGCAAACCAACGCTGCATGCGATCAAAGCATTCCAAGCGCGCCGGCATGCGCAGAAAGCTTTCGTTTTGATTGAGCAGGAAAAATGGAAGGAAGCACGAGACGAAGCGAGCGCTGCTTATCAATTGTATCGGACAGAACCGGAAGCGTTGCGTGCGGTCGCGCGTCTCCTAACGCGGGCGCGTAATCCGGAAGCGCTGGAGTTTTGGAAACTACTCGCCGATCAAAGTGCTCTCACGCGCCAGGATCTCCGCGACGAAGCAACCATTGCGCTTGTCTCCGGCGATACACATCGCGCGACCGGCGCGATCAAACAGTTGCTAGCCGATGAAAAAACTGCGGAAGCCGCTGACTGGCTACTGAGCGGTCAGCTTGCGTCGCAGAATAATGCGGCACCCGATGTGTTGCGCGCGGCAGAGAAAATTTTCAGCGATCAGAAAGCGACCGAGCGCGAGACGTTGCAAGCGGCTCTGCTCGAGCTGCAGGCTGCAAATCTCAGCGAACCGGAATCGCGCGAACAACATCAATCCGATGCCTGGTCGCGGATTTCAAAACTGGCGCAGGGAAAGAGCGACGCGGCGTTAGATGCGTTGATGTTGCTCGCACGCCAAGCGCTTTCCGCGCCACCTGGAGGGACGGGCGCTGTCCCGTCCGCTTCTGTTCTGTCCCAAAAGAACCCGGACGACACGGCGGTCGTCCCTCCAGATTCAGAACTCGCGCGTGCGATCGAAAATCATCCACTGGCGAAGGCGCCGCAAAAACTTGCCGCGCTTGATTTGCAGATGCGCGCTGAACCGTCGCAAAAGGAGGCCATCATTCAGCGCGCGATCGGGCAATGGAAAGATGGCGATATGCCTTCGCTCGCAACCCTGGCCACTTGGCTGAACGGACACGGCGAATTTGAGCGTGAGCTCGACACCGTTCCCCGGGAAAAAGCCGTCCAAAGCCGCGACCTGTTTTTGCAACATCTCGACGCGCTGGGCGCGCTCGGGCGTTGGAGCGAGATCAAACAGCTACTCGAAGTAGAGGGCTTTCCGCTCGAACCGACTGTGCAGAAAATGTATCTCGCGCGCTGCGCGGCGCAGCTGGGCGAGAAGACGTTGGCCGAAAACAATTGGAAGCGCGCGCTCGAAGCAGCGGCGGGCGATGCCCAAAAACTTTTGCAGCTCGGCGAGTTCGCGGAAAAGAACGGCGAGCTTGAGATTGCTGAAGCGGCATACAATGCCACTGCCGCGCAAACACCGAAATTGCGTGTCGCACAGCAGGGCCGGCTACGAATCGCGCAAGGAAAGCGTGACACCAAAAAAATCCATGCAGTGCTCGCCGAGATGTTGAAGCTCTGGCCTAACGACACCGCCATCCAGAATGATGAGGCATACACGCGCCTGTTGCTCTTGCCTAACGATGCGCCCAATAACGACGAACTGATCACGATTGAACATCTCGCAGAGAAGCTTGTGCAGCGAGAGCCCAGCAGCCTCCCACATCGCACCCTGCTGGCGCTTGCACGTTTAAAACAACATCGTCCCGTCGCTGCGCTCGACGCTTACGCCAATGTCCAGGCCATACCAAACGCGATCTCACCTTCCGCTCTCGCCGTTCATGCCGCCGTCCTCAGCGCAAATGATCGGCGCGATGATGCCCGCGCCGAAATTCAGCAAGCACCGTTGGACAAATTGCTACCCGAAGAACAAGCGGGAACGGCAGATCTGCGCGAGTAATCTCGGAAAACGGAAGCGTAGCTTTCGGTTAGTTTTTATCGCTTGTTGGTTATCTGTTATCCGGAACCGATGGCGGATTCTCGATGCTGGATGCTCGATTCGCGATTCGCGATTCACGAGTCACGGTTCCCGTGGTTTCCTAGTCTGCGGCCTAGCGGTCATATTTCAGCTCTCGGTTTCTTCTCTCCGAGCTGTAGTGCTCTACGAGCCGGAAGCAGCGTTTCAGCGTTTTATCGCCATCCGCGGTTCGCTCCGACTCACTGGTAGTGCGTCCACATCCGTATGACCTTGATCGTGCGCTCGGCGCGGTAAACCTGATACACCAGGCGATGCTGAATATTGATACGGCGGGAATATGCGCCCGCCAGATCTCCGATTAACTTCTCGTACGGCGGCGGTGTCTGAAACGGATTTTTCGTGATGATACCCAAAAGCCGTTGCGTCTGCGGTCGGAGATTTGCCGAGGCGATCTTCCGGGCGTCCTTTTGCGCTTGCCGGGTATAAACGATCGCCCAACTCACCAGCCGGGTTTTTCAGAAGCTTTCTTAAGCGGCTCGGATAGCCCCTTGCGAATGGAATCGCGCATCCCCGGGATCGACATCAGGTAGAGCGTTTCTTGGATGCTGCGCCAATCCTCTTCCGATACCAGGACAGCATTGGAACGTTTACCGGTTATCTGGATAGGCTCGTGCGAGCCAGCGGTTGCGTCGAGCAACTGGTAGAGTTTGGCGCGCGCTTTAGTAACGGGAATGGAGGTCATACTTAAGCGTACGCAAAAGCGCACGTGGTGTCAAGGCAGACTCCGTTATCAATCAGATAACCACGATAGTTGAAGGGCGGCGGCGTCTGTTTCACGCCAACCGGAGACATCGGATGTTTTTATTGACTGCTTTAAGCAGTCAATAACCGGGGCGTATCCCGGAAGAAAAACGATGCCCTACGCTTTCGTCCGGTCCGCAATCAAAGCCCAAACTCTTGATCCCCTTCAACGTTCAACGGTTCAACGCTTCAGCGATGTAACGATGTAGCGTTTTACGTTTCACCGCAGGGCGATTCCTGCTGCACAGCTCCTTGGCTCTCCTGTATTTTATGGTAAATGCGTAAATCTACGGGAATAGAAGCTGCTTTTATGAGTGAGGCGTGCACCCTGTCACGCCAGCGCTCAGTATTAAAGCTGCCTCCGGCAAGGATTACATACGCCCGAGAGCATCTGCCCTTGGCCGCCGTGTTCTGCACCTTATCGGGCTCGGATATGCCGTTTGCGTCGCGATTTCGATTCAAGCGGCTACGATCGACTGGAGCTCCCTTGCGAGTACGACAGTGTGGTCCCTTGGGACAAACTGGGATGGTCTAAATGCTCCGGCCAATAGTTTGACCACTGACATTGCCCGCTTCGATAAGACCAATTATCTCAGCCAGCCGAATTCAGGCACCACAAGCATCAGTGGCATTCGGATCGGCGACGGCACAACCGCGACCGCGGCGCTGACTCTCACCAACACCGCGCTTTCCATCGGCAGCAACGGCATCACCATGTTCGCCAATGCCGGAGCTGCCACCCTCACTGGCGGGTCGGTTAAAATCGGCGCCAACCAAAACTGGGCCAAC
>OBJR01000100.1_pt1 | contig 9778 bp, 8 predicted proteins | sample 1519711 | NCBI WGS metagenome assembly OBJR01 (sample SAMEA3235155, study PRJEB22506) | soil metagenome | biome: Forest; feature: Temperate coniferous forest; material: soil | place: Canada | collected 2011-06-18 | depth 0.2 m | reverse complement strand
AATTTGCGATCGACGTAATTTTAGAACGGCGCGGTGGAGTTCGTGCCGCCCTTTTGCGCTCACTTCTTTATTTGCTGTCGCTTATTTACGAACGCCTGGTGCAGTTCCGATTATTTCTTTATCGCAAACGCGTTTTCCGTGAACGCGCCCTGGGCTGTCTCGTCATTAGCATCGGTAATCTCACCGTCGGCGGCACGGGAAAAACTCCGATCGTAGAAAAATTTGCTCGTGCTTTGCAAAAAGGCGGGCGCCACGTTGCCATTCTCAGCCGGGGTTATAAAAGCGTGCCGCGACCGAGCAAACGCGGCTTGCTGGCGAAATTGCGTGGCGATAATCCCGATCCGCCGCGCGTCGTTTCCGATGGAAAATCGCTTCTGCTCGATTCTCTCACTGCCGGGGACGAGCCTTACATGCTGGCGCACAATTTGAAAAACGTCGCCGTCCTGGTCGACAAGGATCGCGTCAAAAGCGGACTATTCGCGATAGAAAAAATGAACGCCGACACTCTGCTGCTCGATGACGGCCTGCAATATCTTCATCTCAAACATCGGCTCGATATTGTGCTGGTCGATCGGCAAGCGCCTTTTGGAAACGAATTTCTGCTGCCGCGCGGAACCTTGCGCGAGCCGCCACGCAATTTGCGGCGCGCCAGTTATATTTTCATCACCAAAAGCACCGGCGAATCCAACGGGCAATTGATCAAGCGAGTTCGACGTTACAATCGTACCGCGGAAATTATCGAATGCGCCCACAAACCGTTGCATCTGCAAAATGTGGTGACGGGAGAGATTGCGCCGCTGGAAAAATTACGTGGCACTTACATCGGCTCCATTTGCGCGATCGCCGCCCCGGAGAGCTTCGAAGATGGATTGCGCAAACTCGGCGCCCGAATCGAAATCGCCAAGCGCTACATTGATCATCATCGTTACACTGAAGCGGAACTGCAAAGTTTCATCAATCGATGTATCCGCCGCGACTTGGAAATGGTGGTGACAACCGAGAAAGATGCGGTCCGATTTCCTTTGCTGGTAAAAACTGAGGTCCCCATCTTTTTCTTGCGGGTGGAAATCGAAATCCTGAGCGGGCACGAGACCTGGGAACATTGCGTGGGCCGCATTTGCAAGCCACAACCCATGTTGACGCCGGAACGATTTTTTGCGTGATCTCCGTCCTTGGTGGGACATGCGCCGTCATGTCCCACTATTTAGGGACGCGACAGCGCGCATCCCTCCAATTCGACATTGGACGTTGAGCGTTGAACGTTTGCTGCGATGCCAGAAAAAGCTGAACTCGTCGTTGAAGGCAAAAAGCTTGCGGTTTCGAACTTGAACAAGGTTCTCTACCCGAAAGTCGGGTTCACCAAAGGCCAGGTGATCGATTACTACATCCGGATCGCGCCAGTTCTCCTGCTGCATCTTCGCGATCGACCCCTGACGATGAAGCGTTATCCCAACGGAGTGGATGCGGAATTTTTCTACGAAAAAAATTGCCCGGCGCATCGGCCGAAGTGGGTGCAGACAGCGAAGGTATGGAGCGAGGGCAACAATCGTATCATGCACTATTGCCTGGCGCAGGATTTACCGACGCTGGTCTGGGCGGCGAATCTCGCTGATCTTGAATTACACACCTCGTTAGCGAAAAAGAAGGACGTGGCGCGGCCAACGATGATGGTATTCGATCTCGATCCCGGAGCGCCGGCCGACATCGTCCAATGCTGCCAGGTCGGACTTTGGCTACGCGATTTGCTAAGCAAAATGAAATTGAAAGCATTTGCTAAGACAAGCGGCTCGAAGGGTCTGCAAGTTTATGTGCCGCTGAACACGTCAACCACATTCGATCAAACCAAGGATTTATCGCGCGCTCTCGCCCAACATTTGGAAGGCGAGCACGGCAATCTCGTTACTTCGAATATGTCGAAAGCGCTGCGCAAAGGAAAAGTATTTGTCGATTGGAGCCAGAACGACGAACACAAAACAACAATCTGCGTTTACAGTTTGCGCGCCAAGGAAGAGCCGACCGTCTCCACTCCAGTCACCTGGGACGAAGTTGCAAACTGCCTCAAAAAGAAAAAGGCCGATCTTTTAAAGTTTCGCTCCGACAAGACTCTCGCTCGCGTGGAAAAAATGGGCGACCTCTTCGGGCCGATTGAGAAACTGAAGCAAAAGCTGCCGAAGAAAAACTCAACCTGAGCGTCGACAGAATGAGCATGCGTGGAGCGGGGCAACGCCAGGCTGGTTGGGTGCGGCGCACGTGTCATCCTGAGCCGCGTCAGACGGCGAAGGATCTCACAATGGTTTTCCGATCACACAAGAATTGTGTGACGTAGCACCCAGTTGAGAGGTCCCTCGGCCAAGCCTCGGGATGACAGAATGAAGGCGCACGAAGCCCGATAGGGTCGTGGCAGGCACTTTCGCCGACGAGTGCGTCGCGATTACGTTTAATCCAATACGGGGTCGCTTGCTCTCATTTCCGAAATGGTTTCTGGCCATTTCCCGAATAAATACCCAGTCTGAATTTCTATGCGCAAGGTCAATTTGAACGATATCGAAGAGCGGGTGCGACAATCACCGAAAGGAAAGTTTGGCCGCAGAATGAAAGAGATATCAGTCGCGCTCGGGCGGGATCCGGAATCGCTCGATTTGCGGACGCGACATCCGTTCGATCTGGCTCTGGTGCGAATTCCAAAAGGGAAAACGCTTTGTCCGTATCATTCGCACTCGTGCGAATCGGAGCTTTATTTAGTCGTGTCGGGGCAGGGGAGCATTCGTGATAAAAGTGGAACGACAGAGGTAGGGCCGGGCGACGCATTTTTCTTTGGGCCCGGCGAAGCGCATCAGCTAGCCAACGCGGGCGAAGAAGATTTTGTTTACTACATCATCGCGGATAATCCGCGGGGGGATTCCTGTTATTATCCCGACAGCGGAAAGTTTGCGGTAATGAAGGAAGGTAGCGACGAAGTGATCGTGAAAGGAATAGATGCCGATTATTTCGAAGGGGAAGAATAGGTTACGTTAGTTTTCCCGCTAAACACGCTAGAGACGGAGATACGATCTTATTTCCGAAGCGCTGTCGTTCGGTGCGCGGTGGTATATCAAGTAGTTTCGCAGTCGCTTGCATAATGCTGTGATTCGCCTTTGCAACGACGCAAGCAACGCGATCCCAGGCGCAGAGGAATAGGTGGATCTTAAAGAGTTCTGGCGCCGTCACACCGCGTAGCCGGGAAGTTTAGCCTGGCCGGTTTGAATGATCCGCTCTCAAACGAAACGCACCTTACGACCCCTACCCAGGTGTCGAGATTTTCCCGAAAAATGAGCCGCTTTTCGGCCCATTGTTGCGTTAAGAAGTATGAAACCATTCTATTTCGCAAAGAGGAAACTCCAGCTTGTGCCGGCGGCAACCATCCTGGTCGCCCTGGCAATATCCATCCCGCTATCTGCGCAAACCATAACTACCTTTGACGCGCCGGGTGCCGGCACCGCGCCGCATCAGGGCACCTATGCCTTGTGCATCAGTCCGTCTGGGACAATCATAGGATTCGTCCGTGGCGCGAACGAGGTGCGGCACGGTTTCGTCCGGTCCCAGGATGGCAGTTTCACCATCTTCGACGCGCCGGGGGCGGGCACGGGAGCCGGCCAGGGGACGCGAGCCTACTCCATCAACCCGGGCGGCACGATTACGGGATTCTTCAGTGACTCAGTAAATACGGCCCACGGCTACGTTCGCTCCAATCAAGGTGTGATTACCGTCTTCGATGCGCCGGGTGCGGGCACGGGGCTCGGTCAGGGCACCTTTCCTCTTAACAGCCCCCAGCTCATCAACCCGAACGGGGTGATCACGGGATACTACGTTGACTCGGCATTCGTGAGGCACGGTTTCGTGAGGGATAGGAATGGTGTTATCACCACGTTCGATGCGCCGGGTGCGGGCACGGGGTTCAACCAGGGTACGCAAAGCTTCGCAATCAGCCCAGGTGGGAAGATTACAGGATTCTACTTTGACGGGACCAATGCGGTTCACGGTTTCCTGCGGGATAATAATGGCGTTATCACCACATTCGATCTTCCGGGCGCGGGCACGGGCCCATTCGAGGGTACGTATGGCGGCGGCTTTACTCCAAATGGGACCATCTTGGGAGTCCTCATTGACGCGGACTTTGTGAATCACGGCTTCCTGCTGGATAAGCATGGCGCGGTTACAATTTTCGATGCTCCGGATGCCGGTACGGGCTTCAACCAAGGTACGCTCCCTTGGGGAATCAATGCGAATGGAGCGATCACGGGATGGTATGTTGACGGGACAAATGTGAATCACGGCTTTGTGCGCGATAGGCACGGCGCCATCGTCGAGTTCGACGTTCCGGGCGCGGGCACCGGCCCCTTCCAGGGTCCGAACGTTTACAGCATTGCTCCGAACGGAGCGGTGACCGGATTTTACTTAGACGCGAACAACGTGGTTCACGGCTTCGTGCGAGATGCGGATAGGGGCGCGTTGGGCTTGCCCCAATTTTCCGGACAGTAACTCCTCCGCGACCACGGCCGCTAGTAAGCGCCATAGTCTTTCTGAATCATCGCCAACGAGATATTGAGGCCGGCACTGAGGCCGGCGCAGGTGTAAGACCGCCTATCTTCAATGGGCGGTCTTGTCCACATAGCGCACGAAGAAAGAATTCTAGTATCAATCCGATTGTGGTGAGAAGCACTGTAGAGGTGCGACAAGGCATCGACGCGCGGGGCGATGAGCTCTGGCTGGACGCCTCGGCACGAGATGCGTTAGGCTTTGCCGTTATGGCAAGGGTTCGCACCGAGAGGGCCATGCCGGAACCCGCGACGCCGTTGACTCCTCCTCGTGTGCGTGAGGCGAATCATGCCGAGCGCAACGATGCCGCCGCCATTAGCGAGATGATGCCGGAGGTTTACGAAGACTTGCGTCGTCTGGCCGAGACCTTCCTGCGAGGGGAACGCACCGCTCATACTCTTCAGCGGACCGCCCTCGTGCATGAGGCTTTCCTTCGCCTGATCGGCGAGAAGAATCTTGTCTGGCAAAATCGTAGTCATTTTATCGGAATCTTCGCGCGCGTGATGCGACAGACGCTGACTAACTACGCAGTGGCGCGACACCGTTTGAAACGCGGCGGCTCGGATCCTCTGCGACTTACTCTCGAATTTTACGATAGCCGCAAAATTGATGTGACTGCGCTCGACCAGGCGTTGCAGGCGCTGGAAGCTCTGGACGAGCGGCAGGCGCGCATCGTTGAGCTGCGGTTTTTCGCCGGGCTAACGGTCGAGGAAACGGCCGAGTTACTGGAAATTTCGCCGGCCACGGTGAAGCGGGACTGGACCCTGGCGAAAATTTGGCTTCGGCGAGAACTATCTGCGAATTAGAGATTCAAATTCTCCGTGACCACAAGAACAACTCGATTCCGGCAAGAGAAAGTCGATCCGCAACGCTGGGATCGCTTGAAAACGATTCTGGGCGAAGCGTTGGAACAAAACTCTTCAGCGGCCCGGATTGCCTTGGTGGAGAGACGCTGCGGTCAAGATCCGGCTTTGCTCGAAGAGGCCGAGTCGCTTCTGTCCGAAGCGGAGGCGCTTCTTAAGGAGCCTACCGACAGCTTCGAAGATTGTGCCCAGAACGCAGCCTCCACTTTCTGGCAGGAGGAACCGCCGCGCGGCGGACAGCGCGTGGGCGCGTATGTCATCGTCCGTGAACTTGGCCATGGCGGGATGGGCACAGTTTTCCTAGCAGAGCGCGCTGATGGTCAGTTTGAGAAACAAGTTGCGATCAAGATACTGAATCGAGGCGCCGACACGGCTGAGATCCTGCGCCGCTTCCGAGCGGAACGCCAGATCCTGGCCAGGCTCGATCACCCAAATATCGCGCGGCTGCTCGATGCAGGCACGACCGACGATGGTCTGCCCTACTTCATCATGGACTACATTGTCGGCGTACCGGTTACTCGATTTGCAGTCGCGCAAAGGCTGTCGACGCGTCAACGACTGGAGTTGTTTTTGAAGATCTGCGCCGCGGTGGAGTTTGCGCATCGGAATCTGGTTGTTCATCGCGATATCAAACCCAGCAACATTGTGGCGAACGCCGAAGGGGAGCCGAAGCTGCTCGATTTCGGGATCGCCAAGCTCCTGGCGAAATACGAAGACGCGGCGCAATCGACTACCGAGGCACAGCAGCATCTGACACCTATCTGCGCTTCGCCCGAACAGGCGAAAGGAGATCCGATAACAGTCGCGACTGATATTTACTCGTTAGGTGCGCTGCTCTATGAAATGTTGAGCGACCAAAAGCCCCACCGGTTTTCCACAGCCCGTCCCACGCGTGAGGAACTGGCTTTAGTGGTAGGTGAGCAAGTTCCGCCGCCGCCCAGCGCGATTGCTTCTGATGCCCAAACCGCCCGGCTGTTACGCGGTGATCTCGACGCGATCGTCCTATTCGCGATGCGCAAGGAACCCGAGATGCGTTATGCGACAGTAGCCGATCTCGCGGCTGATATTCGCCGCCATCTCGCGCGAAAGCCGGTTGTCGCGCGTTACCCTACTCTTGGTTATCGCGCGAAGTGTCTGGTCAAGCGGAATGGATCACGTCTCGTGGCGAGCGCGGCGGTCGTGATTGTGATGGCCGGACTTCTGTTCGCGTTTTGGACTCGATCTCAACAAAATGCCCGTGAGGCGGCGGGCATGCCGGCGCGGGGAGGCAGCGCACCAGCCTCGGATATCCGGAAAAGTATCGCAGTCCTGCCCTTTGAAAGCCTGGGTGACAACAACTCTCCGTCGTATTTTGCCGATGGTGTTCAGGACGATATTCTGACCGATCTCGGCAAAGTGGGAGATCTGAAAGTCATCAGCCGCAGTGGTGTCGCAGCCTACCGGGGTAAGAATAGAAACATGAAGCAGATCGGGGGCGACCTGGGCGTTGCGAACGTGTTGGAGGGAAGCGTGCAGATTTCGGGCGATCGCGTGCGGATTAACGCCCAGCTCATCGACATCCAGACGGACACGCAGATTTGGGCGGAGCAATACGATCGCAAATTGGAAGACATCTTCGCGCTCCAGAGTGAGCTGGCGCAGACGATCGCAACCCAACTTAAAGCAACCCTCTCCACCGGCGAAAAGGCTGAGATTTGGAGGCAACCCACGCAGGATTTGCAAGCCTACGATCTTTATCTCCGCGCCCGCGCCGCCTTGCGCGGTGAAGGTGGAGTTATTCCGCGCGAGAATTCGAACGTAGCCTTCGATCTTCTCGACAGGGCGATCGCTCGCGACCCAAAGTTCACTCTCGCCTATTGCCTGCTAAATGAGGTCTACGTCTTACAATACCGGTTTGGAGAGGATCATTCGCCGCAGCATCTCGCTGCCGCGAAAGATGCGGCGGAGACAGCGCTGCGGCTCGAGCCAAATGGCGAAGAAGCGCGCCTGGCTCTTGCTCGATACTATTACCATGGGTTGAAGGACTACCGCCGGACGCAGCAGGAATTATCGAGTCTCCCTTCTTCCGCGCCTCATGAAGTTGATTTCTTTACCCTGGCTTCACAGGTCGAACGCCGTTTGGGGCAATTTGCGGCATCGATTCGTGATGGCGAAAAAGCGGTTGAGCTTGATCCTCAGAATGCGTCGCTCGCTGCTAGTCTCGGGCAGACGTATTCGGGGTTAAGACGATTCGGCGATTCAGAGCGCGTGGCGAACGCGGCGATTGCGCGCCTGCATGGAGCAAAGTCGACGGGACTTTTGGTGGTGAAGAACGAAGCGGCACTCGGGATGGGGAATGTAGAAGAAGCGCATGCCGCGCTCGACTCAATCCAGAATAAGGATGACATGGATTATCAGACCGCGCGACTCCGGCTCTACCTAATCGAAAGAGATTACAGTGGAGCCAAAGCCTTCGTCGCGAAGGCGACCGAGGAGGTAAAGAGAATGCCGGATTTCTGGCTCACCCTGGCAGCAGTTGCTCATGCGGAAGGTGAGGTAAACGAGGAGCGTCAGGCCAATGCGGAGGCGAAGCGCTCGGCACTACTTGCGCTCGGGCCGCGGCCAGATGACCCCGGACTCCTTGGTCAACTAGCGATCGCCGAGGCTTCGCTCGGCCAGAACGAAGAGGCACTCCGTCATGCGCGTCACGCCGCCGAGATGCTTCCGCCGAGCGTTGACGCAGTGGGCGGTGCCATGTGCGAGATGAACCTCGCAGCAGTGTTTGTTATGACGGGAGACCGCGACGCTACTTTCGACAAATTAAGCAAACTGGTGAAGCTGCCGTTTAGTCTTACCCATGGCGATTTGAAATTGAATCCGATCTGGGATGACCTTCGGGACGATCCCCGCTTCGATCGTATCCTAGCGGAGTCCGCTTTGCCCATAGCGGCTGACGGCTAACATCGGTTCCACGCATCATTAGCGGTCCTTAGGACCGATTCGCCCGGCTCAATCAGGAGCGAGGTTGCTCGAGATAGAATCTGCGCTGGCGAGACAGGTATAGTCTCTGCCGTTTCGCATCTACTTGGCGTCGTAGCACGAGGCCAGCGGATGGAAGGAAAAGATTGCTTTCTTGGTGTTGTTTCGCGTCTCTGGCGGTTGATCCTGCGTCCTAAATTTAATCGTCTGGCGGCGGCGGTGGCCCGGGCGCCATGAAACCATGCCGGTGCAAAAGGTGGCGATGCCGCTTCTCCAGTTGCTCGAGTCTGTTGCGCTGTTCCGGCGTGAGAAATGGCTGCATGTCGCGATGCGTTTGTTCAAAAATCTCGTGAACATCATGCATGGTTTGTTCGCGTTTCGTTTTCAACTGAGAAGCGGCGCGATCGATGATCGGCGAGATTTGCTGCATCTGCTCAGGGGTGAGCTTCAATTCGCCCCGCAAGCGCTGCTTCATGTGTTGCGCCATGGATCCCGGATCCATTCGCGCGAAAAAGTGGTGCACGTGGACGGCGCCGAAAAACCCGCAAGCCGCGCCGGCGAGAAACACCAGCACGAAGGCGAGGATCAATTTCCAGCGCAACGATTTGTTCATTCGCCAAGATTGCTTTGGATGGCATTGTCCACCACCGCGTATTCTGCTGGCAGATCGCTGTTCGAGCTTGATGCGCGATAAACCCCGGCAGTGGCTAGCGCGATCACCGTCAGAGCAATCATGGTCGCGCGCCGGGCGAACAGCGCGATGACGGCCGATCCGTTCGGTGGCAATTCACGGGCCAGCGCAAGAACGCGAGTATCGAAACCGAACGGCATTTCCGCGGGCGGCGCGGGAGTTGTGGCCGCGCGAAACAAACGATCTAAGATTTCGTCCCGATTTTTCACAGCAAACCTCCGATTTGTTTGCGCAACTTCTGGCGCGCGCGAAAGGCTCTTACTTTAATGGTGGCAGCGGTCCAACCCGTGAGCTTTTGTACTTCGGCCACGCTGCGTTCTTGGAGATAAAGCATATCGATAACCAGGCGCTCCACTGGTTTTAACATGGCAAGCAACTTTTCCACCAGATCGCGCGCGGCTAGTTTCCGATCGGGGGGGAGGGCGTTATCAGAGGTGGCGAGATTTTCCAGCATCGCTGCCTGCTCTTCGCTCAGATCGGCGTGACGCAGTTCCGGCCGCGCTTTTTCCGCCATCAACTGATTGCGGCAGGTATTGACCGCGATGCGCGAAACCCAATGCGAGATCGGCACCTTGCCGGAATATTGTGCCAGGTTTTGGAAAACTTTTATAAAAATCATTTGCGATAAATCCTCTTCGGCAGCGCGGCGCGGACGATAGCCGCGCACAATCTTTGCCACCAGCGGGTACAA
>OBJR01000099.1_pt1 | contig 9849 bp, 10 predicted proteins | sample 1519711 | NCBI WGS metagenome assembly OBJR01 (sample SAMEA3235155, study PRJEB22506) | soil metagenome | biome: Forest; feature: Temperate coniferous forest; material: soil | place: Canada | collected 2011-06-18 | depth 0.2 m | reverse complement strand
AGCGGGGGTCGGATCGTGCGGCGCCTTCAACTCCAAAACCATGATGGTAATGAGAATGGCGATAACGCCATCGCTGAACGCTTCGATCCGGTTCGTTCTCATGCGCCGGAAATGTAGCGCGATGAGCGATGACGGCAGCTCGCGCGCGTGCTGCGGGTACTCACTTTATGAAGGGCGTTGATCCGAGCTTGTGCGATCAAGCGCGTTTGCCAGCACTTCGTCCACGGTTTCAACCGGGATGAATTTCAGTTTCTGCTTCGCTTCTTCAGGAATCTCCACCAGGTCCTTCTCATTCAACTTTGGGATCAAGACTGTGGAAATGCCGGCGCGCATCGCGGCCAGGCTCTTCTCTTTTAATCCGCCAATCGGCAAAACCAGTCCGCGCAAAGTGATCTCACCGGTCATTGCGACATCTGAGCGTACCGGCGTGTTGCTGAACAACGACGCTAATGCAGTGAACATCGCCACGCCCGCCGAGGGTCCGTCCTTGGGCACTGCACCAGCGGGCACGTGGACGTGGATGTCGTATTTGCGAAAGTCCTCCGGGTTCACCCCAATCGAGCCGTCGCGGCTACGCACAAGACTCAACGCTGCCTGAGCAGATTCCTTCATCACATTACCGATCTGCCCGGTCAGGGTGATGTTCCCTTTGCCCGCATAGCGGGCCGCTTCGATGTGCAATATCTCGCCGCCTGTCGGCGTATAGGCGAGACCGGTAACAACTCCCGGCGCGTTTGTCGTCAGTCGTTGCTCGTGCACGTAGCGCGCCGGCCCGAGCGTTTCTCTCACAAAATCAGGGGTTACTTCGACGTGTTCCGTCGTGCCGCGCGCAACCCGTGCCGCTACCGCGCGGCACACCGCCCCGATCTGCCGCTCCAGTTCGCGCACCCCGGCTTCATGCGTGTAATCGGTGATAATTAGCCGCAGCGCTTCCTCGTCCCAAGTGACCTGCTCCGGTCTCAATCCGTTTTCGCTCAACTGGCGCGGCAAAAGGTAACGTTTTCCGATCTCGAGTTTCTCGCGCTCGGTGTAGCCCGGCAGATTGATCAGCTCCATCCGATCGAGCAGCGGTCCCGGAATTCCGCCGATGTAGTTCGCGGTCGCGATGAAGATGACTTGCGAAAGATCGAACGGCACGTCGAGGTAGCGATCGACAAAGGCGTTGTTCTGGCGCGGATCGAGCACCTCGAGCAACGCGCTTGCAGGATCGCCGCGAAAGTCGGTGCCGATCTTATCGATCTCATCGAGCATCATCACAGGATTGCGGGTACCGGCGCGACGCAGCTCCTGAATGATGCGTCCAGGCATTGAGCCGATGTAGGTGCGGCGGTGGCCTCGAATCTCGGCCTCATCACGAATCCCGCCCAGGCTCATCCGCACAAACTTTCGGCCCAGCGCATCCGCGACCGATTGACCCAGGCTGGTCTTTCCGACTCCAGGCGGACCGAGTAAACATAAAATCGGGCCGTGTCCCTGCGGGTTCAGTTTGCGCACCGCGAGATACTCGATCAGGCGCCGTTTCACTTTTTCCAGATCGTAATGATCGCGATCAAGAATCTCCTGTGCCTTATCGAGATCGAGATTGTCTTCGCTCAACTTCGACCACGGCAGCTCCGCGATCGTCTCGACGTAGCTAACGATAACTGAATACTCAGGACTGGCTGGCGGGATAATATCGAGCCGCTTTAGCTCGCGCTCGGCTTGCGCCATCACCTCGGCTGGTGGTTTTGCTTCCTCCAGCCGCGTCCGCAAGCGCGCTACCTGCTCGTCGGCGCCGGTATCGCCTTCGCCAAGCTCGCGCTGGATCGCTTTCAGTTGCCCGCGCAGATACGCTTTGCGCTGCGCGTCGCTGAACTGCGATTGCACATCCTGCTGTAATTTTTGTTGGATCTGTGCGACCTCCAGTTGCGCTGAGACGTGAGTTTGCACAGCGCGCAGCCGTTTCCGGAGATCAAGCTCTTCCAGAATTGCTTGCTTCTGCCCGACTGGAATATCGAGATTGGGCGCCAGGAAATCTGTGAGCAGCTCCGGATCATCGATATTGCGGATGACGCCAGCAGCTTCCTCCGGCACATCGGGCCGCAACTGCGCAAGCCGCGCCGCGCTGTCGCGCAAATTTTGGAACTCAGCCTGCCATTCGGTGCTCGGCTCCGGCACGATCGATTGCGGCAAATCGATCTCGGCGCGCAAATAGGGCTGCGTCGCTACGATTTTTCGAATGGCAAAGCGTTGTAGTCCTTGCACCACGATCACGAGCTGGTCCTCCGCTTGCCGCAGCAGTTTTAGAACGATGGCCGCCGTCCCAATATGATACAGATCTCCCGGCCCGGGCTCCTCCTTCTGCTCATCGCGCTGCGTCAGAAATCCGACGATTTTCGTGATCGGCAAGGTTTCGTCCAGCAGCTTGATTGATGCAGGACGACTGACGGTCAACGGAAGGACCGCTCCGGGAAACATGACGAAACCGCGGACCGGTAGGATCGAAAGCTCGTCCGGGATGCGCGGCGGGCCACTACCCCCAGAGCCGTCCATCCGCGCCATTTGATCGGCAGCAGGCGGTGAACTGCCTTGAGGTCGGATGACGGAAACGCCCTTCTCTTTTAACGTTTCAGTGGAAGATAAATCCATAAAAGACCGTTCTCCTGTTCGGCGCGCGCCTCCTTCACGTCCACTTCGGCTGGTAGCTCAAACTCACGTTCAAAAGGGCCGTAATCGATTTCCAACGCGAGCATTTGCACGGCCTGATCAGTCGGTTCCGGTGCCTCGCGCGAACCTCGCACCGTGACTCGCTGCGGCTCGATCTGCAGATCGATTTGCGATTTGTCGATACCGGCGAGATCGACACAAATGCTCACCGCCGTCTCGCAGCGGAACGCGTTAATCGCCGGTCGCCATGTGTGGGGCGTCGCCCGCCAAAGCTGAATGCTGCGCACGGTTACGTCGCCCAGTGTGCCTTGCAACCAACGCAGTTGAATATGTCGAATTGTATCCATTTCCTCGGTGCACGTTGTCAGTAACTAAATGTGCACCGTATCCTCAGCAGATGCGAGCGAGTCATTAAAGGGACGTGATGTTGCTGGTCGGAAAAAATGCTCCGTAGGCGGGCATGTATCCATCCAATATCGTCGCCATCACGGTGGCATTTGCCTCACGGGCGACGGCGTTGCAGTGGATACTCTGGGCATTGATCATGAGTTTGATCATGGGCTGGGTGGCGCGGAGTCGGATGCGGCCACGGCCGGCCGGTTGCGATCAGCAACTGCGACATCCGGTCAGCACCCTCATCATCGGACTCACTGGTTTTCTGTTGTTTGCGGCTATCTCCGTGATCTCAAATGTCTTCGCCAACAAGACAACTTCGTGGTGGACGACGGCAGTTTTTGTCGGCTTCGCGCTGCTCGCGTTGCCGGTTGTCGGCGACTACCTCGCGGCTCGGCATGAAGTCTCACCGGAGGGCCTGCGCTACGGTCGGTTAATTGGTGCCGGTGGATTTCTTCGCTGGGATGAACTCAGGAGCGTCCGATCCAGTTGGAGTATGAAATGGTTTCGTCTTCAGTCGCAGTCAGGAACAATCGTGCGTGTTTCGGTAATGCTGATGGGTCTGCCCGCTTTCGCGCAGCTTCTGCTCGCTCACGCCTCCAAGGGAAGCGATCGAGAAAGACGCCCTACCGCTCTTGCAATCGACGGCAGAAGGGAATCCGCCATCGGCCTGGTCACAAGCGGAGTGCGAGACTACGTTTTCAGCGCGGTCAGGTCCGCGCTAGAAGTAAGAAGGAAGTTCTCGAAAACGCTCGGCTGCGCGGAATATTCGTGTCTCATCGGACAAGGGATCAAAGACCGTAGCGTCTCGGCCATTCCAGGGCCGCACCTCCGAGCTCAATCGCGCACGTTCGTAGCTCGCGGGCAAAGAAGCGCCCGAGTTGATTTCGCACCTCGGCAGTCAACGGCGGCTTGTTCGTGTCCTCCTTAATTTTTTGGTCCGCGCGCGCGCGCGCTTTTTTCGGATCGCCTCCCAGAAAGAGAATAATTTCCGCGCGCAGTCCGACTGGATCAGTCACCAGATCGTCGAAAAAATAAATGCGCATTTGCTCGGCAGGAACATGTCTTCGCCACCGCGCCACCGTCAGACTGGGAAAGGAACGGCAGAGAATGTCGGGATGGAATAAGTGCTGAATGACGACGTCAGGATTCCTCACATCGAAAGGTGACAGGCCGCCACCCCGCACCCCCATCGAGAGAGCGGACCACGCACGTTCCACCGGGTCGCGCGCGATAAAGATGATTTTCAGCGCAGGAAAGTAGTCCATAATAGCGACAATCATTTCCTCTGGGACAATGCTGTAAACCGGAGTGACGTCGCCGGAAAGCAATTCTCCTTTAGGGGCGAAGAGCCGCCCATAACGTTGTCTGTCAATGAATGGCGTCGAGCAGAGCGCATCCATCGCCGCAAGGAAGAAACGGTCGCGTTCATCGCGCGATGGAGCATTGCGCCAAATGGCTTGGTCCGGGTGCTGAGAATGGCTCATTTGATCGAAGTAATGGAGCTCTTTTACGGGCGGCATCCAAAAATCGGGATGGGAATTGAGCTGGTGATACAACCAGGTGGTTCCGGCCTTTTGCGCGCCGATACAAAGAAAATCCGGCCGCCCCTCGGCATCTAATTTAGCGGGTGCCGCATTGCGGAAGAGATGCCGTTTTGTAAACCACCGGGCGAGGTACATTCCCACTTTATCCTGACTTGCTGCCAGAAAAGCAAGGGGTTCATCGACAGGGGTCGGAGATCAGAGGTCAGAGGTCAGAGGTCAGAGGTCAGAGGTCAGAGGACCTTACCGGACGTGATTGGTGATCAGTGAAAGGTGAATGGTGGGGGAGAGGAACAGAAATCAGAGGGCCGAGCCAATCTCTTTATTGGTCGTGCCTTGAGCCGTTAGCTTGAGCATCTCGATCTCGCGCTCGCTCTACCCAACTCGGAGAAATTAAACAGAAGGAAACGAAGTTAACGAAGTGTTTTGGGGTTCCCGAGTTGGCCCACTGAGTCTTCCGAGAATCTGCGTTATCTTCTGTTAAAGATCTCGAGCCGAATCAAACGGAAGGAAATGAAGTTCCGCTTAGTTGGCTCGAAATTTTTCGACATGGTCGCGAGCAAATTGTGTGAAATCGGTTGGAGGAGTACCCGTGACTTTTTCAATGTCGGATGTGACGGCGCTCCAACGGTTCTGTTTATTGACTGCGTGTAGTTCCATTACCAGCTCTACCTGCCACGTCGGCACTCCCGCCTGAAGCATTCCGTCGCGCGCGGTGGCTTCGGGGACATCGACGTATTGAAACTCACGCCCCGTCACCTCGGAAAGAATTCGTGCTACCTCGGTAATCCCGAGCGTCGCCGGGCCGGTGAGAGTGTAAATCTTTCCTTTGTGTCCGTCGCTTGTCAGCACCTCCGCGGCAACACTCGCGATATCGCGCGTGTCGACAAAGCTGGCCGTCCCATTTCCCCACGGCAGATAAATCGTGCCGTTACGTGGGGGAAAGTAAGTGATGAAATTCTGCATGAACGAATTCGGGCGTAAAAACGTGAACTCCAGACCCGATTCACGAATGTGTTGTTCGTTGGCGCGATGCCATTTTACCGCTGTGGGCCGCGTCTCGTCATCGATACCGATCGCCGAAAGTTTCACAATGTGACGGGCGCCGGCGCCTTTCGTGGCATCGACAAACGCATTCGTTACCTCCAGCTGATTTGGCAGCAGCGGCGGCAGAAGAAAAACCTTCTCGACACCTTCAAGCGCCCCGGAAAATGTCTTTTCGTTTTCAAAGTCGAATGGCGCGAATGCAATGTCTGCGCCCATTTGCTTTCTCGCTTTGGCTTGATCGCGCACTCCCGCCCGCACAGATACGCCCTTTTCGGAAAGTCGCTTCGCTACATCGCGCCCGATCGTGCCGGTCGCGCCAGTTACCAAAACAGGTTTGCTCATATCAGAGACAGATAGCACAAGAGCGGGGAGCATGGAGCATGAAGCAGGGGAGAGATGCTGAGAAGTGAGAAGTGAGAAGTGAATAGTGACGAGACGACAGAATAGTCGTTAAGAAAACGCCGAACCGCGTAAAAGGCTAAGCCTCACGCGGTGAACTGCGCAACGCCCATTGTCGAAATCAGGCAGAGGATGTTAGTTCGTCGGCGGCTCGAGAACGCGACTGCCGTGGAAGGACACGCAGCGCCAACCGCCCGAGTCGTGCACCCAAACCGTTGTCCGCCGATACTTGATCGTTGTTTCCTTTCCTTTCGAGGAGAAGTGAGCGGTATTGGTCAAGTTAAGAATGGCAGTACTCCCGTAAATCCGCGCTGTGAAATCGGAGAGGTCCTCTCTCACTAACTGCGGCGCAGTTGAGTCGGCCGCGGGCGGCTCGGCTTCCTTTAGTTCGGCGGCTTTATCAGTGACAAATCCTCGGCCATCGATGCCGATGAAGTCATCGGCGAGAACCGAAGCTACTTTCGCGATGTCGTGGTGAATGACGGCATCCGACCACGCTTTCTCCTGGGCAATTACCTGGGCCTTTGCCTCCTCGCCAGTGAAGGCGATGGCATTGCCACTGATAAGGACGACGATGCAACCGGCTAGTATCTTTATTTTGTTCATTGTTGTGACGATGCCTGGTGTCCTTCAACAGCATTTTGTACGAGAAAGCTACCTTTACCAACGACACTGAGATCAGAGATCAATTGCTCGAGATCGATCAAACTAATGATGGAAACCTACGAGAAAGTTTGCGAAATTCCCGCGCATCCTGGTTGAGGATCGTTTTATTGTTATCGAGTGTGAAGACGAGTCGGAGGGAGCGAGGAGATGACTGCGGCACAGTTCCGGGAAATCGCACTCAGTTTTCCTGAAGCAGTCGAAGCTGCTCACATGGGTCACCCGGATTTTCGGGTCGGTGGAAAGATATTCGCGACCCTTGGTTATCAGAATGAAGGGCGCGGCGTCCTCCTTCTTTCACCGGAGGAGCAGCAGGAGGTAATCAGCCAGTATCCCGAAATGTTCGAACCGGTTCCTGGCGGCTGGGGTCTCCGTGGAGGCACTCAAGTGATGCTGAAGCAAATAGCGCGGCCCGTCCTCGAGTCTGCAATGAGGAAGGCCTGGCAGAGGAAAGCTCCCAAACGATTAAGCAAGCCTCGCCGAGTGGCTAAGTGATCTCCTCGAACTCGCCCCGCTCGCGATTCTTGCGGACGCGGTCCCACTTAAAACATTTGCCGTTCATGGCAATGTAAACGCCCGCCGGCAGCACCTGCGCGAACGAGAGCGCACTGCCTAGATTAAAGAGGCCATCGGAACTGCCGAAGGCATAGGGAATCATCGCGCCCGTAAGGACGACGGTTTTCCCCGTCACGCTCCGCGCAATCGCCGCGGCGGTTTCGGTCATGGTGTCGGTACCGTGAGTAATGACGATGCGATCCTCCTCGGATTGCAGGCAATTCTGTACGATGAGAGAGCGATCGGCGTCGGTCATTTCGAGACTGTCGACCATCATCACCGTGCGGATAGTCACCTCGACGCGCGAACGTCCTAACCTGAGCATCTCGGCGATGTGAGTGTCCTTAAAAAAGAGCTGCCCCGTGTGCTCGTTGTATTCCTTATCAAATGTGCCGCCGGTGACGAGGATTCGGATGGCCATGGTGACGTTGCGCGGAGCGCCTCGAAAGTAGAGAGCACGAAGCAGGGAGCAAGGAGCGGGGAGCAGGGAGCAGGGAGCAGAAGTCAGAGGTCAGAAGTCAGAAGTCAGAAGTCAGAAGGCGGATCAGAAAACGCCGAACGCCAACGCTGAACATCGAACGCCGAACTGCCGCGATTTAACTCCGAAAGCATTCGCGAGCGGGCAGTTTAACAATTCAACGTTTCACCTGTCGCGCCGTAGCCTCGCGCGAAGGCGGCACGCGGCGAAGCGAAGCGCAGCCCTAACGCTCAAGGTCGCACTGGGATGCGATTCTAATCAGTGAGCAGAGCTTTCGTTCGGGAAGATGTCGATCCGCCGGAGCGGAGTGGCAGGAAGCGATCCGCGTCGGGGTTGCCGCCGGGCGCGGTCAATTACATTACGGCGCGAGGTGCGGCGCGGTTGCAGGCTGAGCTGGCCGCGTTGTGCGCGGCGGGCGACAAATCCGAACGGATCACGGAGCTCAAACGGATTCTCGGTTCCGTCAAAATCGTCGAACCGCCGGACGGTTCATCGAAGAATGTTTCTTTCGGCGCTACCGTGACTCTGAGAGATCCGCACGACAAAACGGAGACTCACACGATTGTGGGTGTTAACGAGCTCGACTTCGAGCCTGACGCGGTGAGTTGGATTTCGCCGCTCGGCAAAGCGCTTCTCGCATCGCAACTGGGCGATCGCATCACGCTGGAAGACGGCCGCACCGTAAAAATCGTGAAGATCGAATAATCTCCGCAATTCGATTTATGAAAGGAAATGGAATAGGCGAGCCGGAGGCAAAACTTAGCGGCGTGGACGATGACGAGATTGAATCTGAACAGGTCACATCCCGGGCGCGCTTGCGCATCGCAGAACTGCTGGAAAGACCGTTCGATGTGCGATCAGTCGCGCTCACTGGCCTGTTCATTTTAGCGGTTTTTTACACAACTTATTTTCTACGGTCGGTGTTGCTCCCGATCGTACTGGCGTGGCTGCTGAGCTATTTGCTCCGCCCGATCGTGCGCACGCTCGCTCGAATCAAGATTCCAACACTTCTCGGCGCCGCCTTCATCCTGATTACGCTTCTTTCCGCAATCACCTTGGGCGTTTCAGCGTTAGCGGCGCCGGCTGCCGGCTGGCTGGCGAAAGCGCCGGCTGGTTTGCAGGAGTTGCAATACAAGCTCATGCCAATGAAACAATCGATGGCCGAGGTGGCGAAGGCGAGCGGTGAAATTGAAAAATTAGCTACGCCTGATTCCAGCTCCAAGTTGGCCGTAGAAGTGAAACGGCGTCCCATTACCGAAACACTTTACGTGCGCACTCCGGAATTCATTACCAGCTTGGTTTTACTTCTGATTCTGCTCTTCTTCCTTCTCGCCTACGATGGCGTCTTCATCGGAAAGTTGATCAAGCTACTTCCTACTCTTTCTGATAAGAAACGAGCTGTCTCAATCGCGCAGGAGATAGAGTCGCAAGTGTCGCGGTATCTCTTCACCGTTACGATAATCAACTGCTGCCTGGGTGTTGTGGTGGGAACTACGGTCGGCTTGCTCGGCCTTCGCAACCCGGTGATGTGGGGCGTATTGGTCGCAATTTTAAATTTTGTTCCTTACCTCGGTGCGCTTACCGGCATCATCTGTATGACCATAGGTGCTATTTTAAGCTTCGACAACCTTGGCTACGCGCTCATCTTCCCCGCCGTCTATCTCGGCTTCGGCACCCTCGAAGGTAACTTCATTACCCCATGGGTTATGGGTCGTTCCCTTACCTTGAATCCAGTCCTCATCCTACTTTCCCTGGTCTTCTGGGGCTGGATGTGGGGAATTGCCGGCGTCATCCTCGCGGTCCCGATCCTGGCGGCATTCAAGATTTTTTGCGCCCATATCAAACCGATGGAACCGCTGGCCGAATTTCTAAGCTAAATCAGGATCAGACGCGACCCCGTTGTTTCGCCCCGGCGAGAGCTAAAACCGATTTAACTCCGAACGCATTCGCGAAGCGAAGCGTAACCGTCAGGCTCCGGCGTAGACTAATTTGGTGAAGACGTCGCCAGTAATAAAAGAGCCAGCCCACTTGCTGTCGTACGCCGCGGTCGGTTTCGTTGCGACAATTTCTTCGAGCGATTTGCCTTCTTTCTTGAGCGCAGCAACCCGATCGTGAATTGTTGTC
>OBJR01000098.1_pt1 | contig 9856 bp, 7 predicted proteins | sample 1519711 | NCBI WGS metagenome assembly OBJR01 (sample SAMEA3235155, study PRJEB22506) | soil metagenome | biome: Forest; feature: Temperate coniferous forest; material: soil | place: Canada | collected 2011-06-18 | depth 0.2 m | reverse complement strand
GCTTTTTTCTCGAACGGCCCCGGTGTGTCCATCGAGGCGAACGAGGTCGCCCGATCATATTGCGGCGTTTCTTTCACCTGCGCCTTGGCGTTCGGCGGAATGCCGACAAGTTTGTGCTCCGTGACGTAACTACGGATTTGATCCAAATTCTTCGCAATGTCGGAAATCAACTTGTCGGCGCTGGGATGATCTTTCTGGATTTCTTTGAACACTTCCGCAGGTGATTTGTTCGGATCGATGACTTTGGCAGCGTCGGCGAAATTTTTCTGTTCCTCTTTTAGGTTCGCCATTCCGATCTCAAGGATCTTCGCTGGCGGCAGCTCCACCAGTTCAGTTTCCATTAGCCAGCGTTGATATTTCGTCTCGCCCAGGGCGAAGGTTGGGGTCGCTTTCGGCAATTTCTCTTTCTCCAGCCAGCTGGCAAAATTGTTGAGCGCGGTGACGGCCTTGCGATTGGCGTCGATGAAATTGCCGCGCAACTCCTGATCCTTCACGGGTTCGATCGCGGCCACCATGTCCTTGCGCAAAAAATCTGCGGAACCGCGCGCGATCTGGATGGCCAACTCGACATGCGGCCTGGGCAAAGCCGCCTCGAGATTAGTTTTGCCGGCGATGAGAATATTCGGGATTTGCGATTCGATCGCGATCAGACTGCGAACCCGGTCTTCCAGCGGCGCGAAGTTGCGCGCGATGTAAATATTCAAATCGGCGCAGTGCGCATAGGTCATAGGGTTGCGTTCGAACTTGTGCACATCCTGAAATTCGAAGAGCTCGTTTGCGATTGCGGCCTGTAAGATGCGCAAGTCGATTCCATTGCGCGCATTCAATTCCTCGGGTTCGAATTTGCGCAGCCGGTCCTCAAAACGACGGAGACGCTGCAATTCGGCATCGAGCGCGAGCCGGCTGAAATCATCGGCCCGGCCATCATATTCATGGAAACCAAGCCGAGTTGCGAGAAGCGGACGCGCGTTCAGATAACCTTTTATAAATTCTTCCGCGACTGCGCCAAACTCGGCATCGGTGTTTTGTGCGGCGCTCATCATGGGCGCGATCGCCAAAAGAATGAGCGGAAGGAATCGGTTCATCGATGGCTAAGGCGGGACGTTAACGAATGGGTTGGCCGTTGCCAAAAATTTCGCACTGAGCGAAAGTGATGATCTTCATGAAACGTCGCTTCATTCTTATCGTGCTAGCGCTGCTCGCGGTCATTAACGGGCTACTGGCGCTCCGGCTCTTCACCGCCCACGCGGCGGAAAATGATTCTGATAGCGGTTACGCGCAGATCGCGGTCTTCGCCAAAGCGATACAGTTGCTGCGGCAGGATTATGTGGATGGCAACAAAACGAGCTATCACGATCTCGTTTATGCCGCGATGAAGGGCATGCTCACCTCGCTCGATCCCCACAGCCAGTTCATGGAGCCGGACGATTTTCGCGACATGCAAGACGATACCCGTAGCCGGTTCAATGGGCTCGGCATCGAAGTTTCCAGCAAGAATGGCGTTCTCACCGTCGTCACGCCGATGGAAGACACCCCGGCGGCAAAAGCCGGAATTCTGGCGGGCGATCAGATTTTGAAAATTAACGGCACGTCGACGGAGAAATTGGAATTACAACAAGCGGTCAACCTGTTGCGCGGCAAGCCGGGACAGAAAGCGACCCTAACGATCCTTAGACCCTCCAGCAAAGAGGTCAAAGATTACGTGCTGGAACGCGCGGAAGTAAAAGTGCAGAGCGTGAAAAACGCGCATCTCGTCGATAAGGAGCTGACCGGCGGTTTCAAGGTCGGTTATGTGCGGGTGATCCAGTTTAACGAACCGACCGCCGAGGAACTGGCCAAAGCGCTCGATGAATTGCAGAAGCAGGGAATGCAGGCGTTGATTCTGGATTTGCGAAATAACCCGGGCGGTTTGCTCAACAGCGCGGTGGACGTCTGCGCGCAGTTCCTCCCACCGGATACGACGGTGGTTTCCACCCAGGGGCGGGCGGCATCGCAAGAACGCGAGTACACTACCCCCTCCACCGCAAAAGAGCGCCCGCACTTTCCGCTGGCGGTGTTGGTCAATGAAGGCAGCGCCAGCGGCGCCGAAATCGTGTCCGGGGCACTGAAGGATTTGAAACGCGCCATTCTTGTCGGCGAAACAACTTTCGGGAAAGGATCCGTGCAAAATGTTTTGCAATTGCCGGATGGCTCGGCTTTGCGTTTCACCACCGCGAAATATTACACCCCGGGAAAACAAGTGATCCACGGTAACGGGGTAACGCCAAATATTCCGGTGCCGATGACGGCGGAACAGGAGCATGCGCTTTTCGTTTCGCGCAACAGCGACGCCAAGACCGAAGACGAAAAAACGCAGATTCGCTCGCGCGACCCGCAAATGTTGCGTGCGATCGACGCGCTCAAAGGCGTCATGATTTACGCTCAGGAAACCGCAGTAAAAAGCGAGGCGAAGAAATAGGCGTCATCCCGAGCGAAGGTCGAGGGATCCGACACGAAAGCTTTAAGGTAACTTCAACGGATCCCTCGGTCCGAGCCGGACTGGCCTTTTCGCTCGGGATGACGAATGCATTATGACAATTCTCGCGATCGAAACCTCCTGCGACGAAACCGCAGTCGCGATCTTACGCCGTCTTAATCGCCAGTCCGGCTCGGACTTGCTGGCCAACGAAGTGGCGTCGCAAATTGTGGAGCATGAGAAATTCGGTGGGGTCGTTCCGGAAGTCGCATCACGCAATCACCTCGCGCAGTTGCCGCGTTTGCTCGAGCGCGCGGTCGCCTCCGCGGGAATTGCTATGGATGAGATCGACGCCTTCGCCGCCACGAGCGGACCGGGGCTTGCCAGCTCGCTGCTCGTCGGAAATTCGACGGCAAAAGGTCTGGCCATCGGCGCTGGCAAACCGTTTCTTGCAATCAATCATCTGGAAGGGCATTTGCTTTCGCCATTTTTTGGTCGCGAGACCGCGACTGTTGAAGAGACGCGCCAACATGCGAGACACATGTCGGCCACGACAGGCGAGACGCCTGTCTTCCAGCCACACGTTGCGTTGGTGGTGAGCGGCGGGCACACCCTGTTGGTGAACGTGCGCGCGGTTGGCGATTACGAAATTCTCGGGCGCACCCTCGATGACGCGGCGGGCGAAGCGTTTGATAAGGTCGCAAAGTTGCTCGGACTCGGGTATCCGGGCGGGCCCGAGATTGAAACGCGCGCGAAGAAAGGTGATGCGAAGAAATTCGATCTGCCGCGGAGCATGCTGAATTCGGGAGACCTGAATTTCAGCTTTAGCGGCTTGAAGACAGCGGTGCGCTATTTGTTGCCGAAAGTTGTCATCCCGAGCGAAAACGCCAGTCCGGCCCGGACCGAGGGATCCCGCCATGAAGGCTTAAAGGTAACGCATCGGGATCCCTCAACTGACGCTCGGGATGACGTGCTGGCGGATCTCTGCGCTTCTTTTCAGCAAGCAGTCATCGATGTTTTGCGCGAAAAAAGTTTACGGGCTCTGCGGCAAGCTGGGTCGCGTTTGCTGACATTGAGTGGCGGGGTGAGTTGTAATCGCGCGTTACGAGAAAATTTGCGCGCGGCGTGCCAGAAGAATGGGATCGAATTTCTTGTGGCCGAGCCCTGGTTGTGCACCGACAACGCGGCCATGATCGCGTTCGCCGCGATGTTGCGATTGCAGAAACGATTCGTTTCCAATTTGGAGACCGAGATAGATCCGAATCTGACGCTCGCGTAGGGCGTCACAGTAATCTTTTCTGGGTAGCGCACGCGTCTCGCGTGCTGGTTTCGGCGTCTCGCCGAAACAATCTTTAACAAAGTCCGCGAAACCGAGACGGTTTCGCCAGCACGCGAGACGCGTGCGCTACCCAGCGTGAAAAATTGTAGGGCGTTTCTGCGAAACGCCAGAATGAGGCGGCGTCTGGCACAGACGCCCTACAATCCAGAAATTCAGTATTCGCGAACGAGCAGATAGTTCGCGAGTTCTCGCAGCGGGTTAGCTTCTTTGCCAAAAATGTTGAGCGCGTTTTGGGCAGCGTTTGTCAGCCGCCGCGCTTCCGCGCGAGATGCCTCCAGCCCCATCACCGCGGGATACGTCGCCTTTTGCGCAGCCACGTCTTTGCCCGCGCTTTTGCCGAGCTTCTCGGTCGTCTGCGTGACGTCGAGAATGTCGTCGATCACTTGAAAGGCGAGGCCGAGCGCGTGGCCGAACTTTGTCACCGCGCGCAATCTTTTCGCGTCGGCATTTGCGCTCATCGCGCCGAGACGGACAGAAGTCGTAATCATTGCCGCGGTTTTATTTTCATGAATGTAACGAAGTTCAGCGCGCGAAACCTTTTTCCCTTCAGCTTCGAGATCTGCCACCTGACCGGCAATAAGTTTGCGGCTGCCGGCCGCGGTCGAGATCTCGCGCAAAATTTCTGACATGGGATAGCGTCGCGTTGGTTTGCCGCGGGCCGCAATTTCGAATGCGATAGTGAGCAACGCATCGCCCGTAAGGACAGCGATGCCATCACCGAAAATTTTGTGACAAGTTGCGCGGCCGCGCCGGAAATCGTCGTTGTCCATGCTCGGCAAATCGTCGTGCACCAGCGAATAGGTATGGATGCATTCCATCGCGCAGGCGAACGGAAGTGCCTCAGACACGTTTCCCTTGCAGCCTTCGGCGGTGGCGAGGCAAAGGATCGGGCGCAATCTTTTGCCGCCGGCAAACAAACTGTAGCGCATCGCTTTGTGGATCGTCGGCGGCGGCGCGTTTTCCTTTGGAAGGAAACGGGCGAGCGCGCGATCGATCATCTGCTGACGGGATTTGAGATACAGGGTCAAATTCACGTTACTGAATGCTGCGACTCGATACTGGATGCTAGATGCTAGATTCTTGATGCGGGATGCGCGATGCTCAACGCGAAAGTTCATCGCACGGTCGCGGAATTCTGATTCTGGGGAGCGCAGGCTGCCGGGTAGCGCACGCAACGCCCGTCCGGCTCGGACCTCGCGTGTCTGGCGATGGCGTCCTCGCCATCGCGAACTTTTCTTGGTGCCCTAATCGAGGTATCCAGTATCCAGAATCGTGGGCGACGCACGCATTCGTGAGAAAACTCCTAAGATTCGATAGACTCGTGGGTTAAACTTCTAAAATACAATGCCGGACGTGGACGCGAACGCGGATTCGGAGCGGATGCAGGGACTGCTGCGACGGTTTGAAATTCCGCTGTTGCAATTCGCGACACGCATTACCGGCGACCGGGAACGCGCGCGTGATGTGGTGCAGGAGACTTTTGTGAAATTTCAAAACAACGGCGCTTTCCAAAATCCGCAGCCGGCGAGTTGGCTTTTCACCGTTTGCCGGAACGGCGCGCTCAATGTTTGCCGGAAAGAAAGACGGATGCAGTACCTCGACGAAGAATTGATCGAGTCGCGCGAGGATGAACAACCGATGCCCTTCGAGCGAATCGAGCAACAGGAAGCCGCGGGATTCTTATTGCGCATCGTCGCGACCCTCCCGCCACGGCAGCAGGAAGTGATTCAACTGAAATTCCAAAACGATCTTAGCTATCAGCAGATCGCTGAGATCACAAAAACAACGGCGAACAACGTGGGCGTGCTGATCCACACCGGGCTGAAAACGTTGCGGCAGAGATACGCGCAAACCGCGAAAGATTTTATTCCATTCACATCCAAAACCAAGGAAGGGCGATCTCCAGATCGCCCCGGCGGACTGGAGACCGCCGCTCCCAGTGATTAAGATGAACATTAATGATCCAAAGTTAACAGCCTACGCACTTGATGAATTGGCTGAGGTAGAGCGAGCAGCGATCGCACATGAAGTAGCGGCGTCGCCCGAAGCAGAACGCGAAATCCAGGAGACGCAAACGATGGCGCGACTGTTGCGAGCGGAATTTGCTGCAGAATTCGAACATTCTGAAGATGTCGCAAAAGCACCGCTCTCCGCGAACTTGAGCGATATTCGCGATGATCCCTGGTTTTGGTCGATCGCGCGCCCACTCACAGTCGCAGCGGTCATTGCCGTCTTCGCCGTAATCGGGCTGGCTATTTTCGGTAGCTACAAACTTCATCAGAGTGAAATCGCGCAGGCTTCAAGACACCCGACTAACCTTCCCCTTGCGGCACCAAGCGCCGTCGAGGCAGAGATGGCAGAAACGGCCACGCCAATGATCGCGCTGCAACAGCTAGCAGCAGCGCAACCCGAGTTCCGCGAAGAGTTTTCGCGAGATGGCGATATTCGAGCTCAAAATGGAAAGTTCAACACTGCCGATTACGGGCACTTTGTTGAGAACCCGTTTCTCGCGGCGTTGGATAACCCGCTCTCCACCTTCTCGATTGATGTCGATACCGCGTCCTACGCGATCGCCCGGCGCCTCATCAAAAATGGAACGCGGCCACCGAAAGATGCGGTGCGGGTCGAGGAGATGATCAACTATTTCACCTACGAATATCCGCGGCCGAAAGCCGACGAGCCGTTCTCGATCAATGTCGATGTCGCGAGTTGTCCCTGGGAAGAAGCGCACCGGCTGGTGCGGATCGGACTGAAGGGGCGCGAGATCGCGCAGGATAAGCGCGGGCCGAGCAATCTCGTTTTTCTGCTCGATGTCTCGGGCTCGATGACGCCGCCGGAGCGTTTGCCACTGGTGAAACAGGCGATGCGGTTGCTGGTCGAGAAATTATCAGAAAACGATCGGGTGGCGATCGTGGTTTACGCGGGCGCCTCGGGTCTGGCGCTGCCGTCGACGACTGGCAATCACAAGGAACAAATTCTCTCGGCGCTGGAAAGTTTGCAGCCGGGCGGATCGACCAACGGCGCGGAAGGAATTCAGCTCGCTTATAAAATTGCGGCAGACAATTTCATCAAGGGTGGAGTGAACCGGGTGATTCTTGCTACCGACGGCGATTTCAATATCGGGGTGACGAGTCAGGGCGAGCTGATTCGATTAATCGAAGAAAAAGCCAAGAGCGGCGTGTTTCTGAGCGTGCTCGGCGTCGGCGACGATAATTTGAAAGATTCGACAATGCAGAAGCTGGCCGACAAAGGGAACGGCAATTACGCCTACCTCGATTCGCTGGACGAAGCCCGCAAAGTTCTGGTCCAGCAGATGAACGGGACGCTGGTGACGATCGCGAAGGACGTGAAGATCCAGGTCGAGTTCAACCCGGCGCAGGTGGCGTCGTATCGGTTGATCGGGTACGAAAAGCGGATGTTGCGGAAGGAAGATTTTAACAATGACAAGATCGATGCCGGCGAGATCGGCGCGGGGCACACGGTGACGGCGTTGTATGAGGTGGTGCCGGTGGGCGCGAGCACGAATCCCGCAGCGGATGTGCCGCCGGTGGATCCGCTGATGTATGGAACGAATACGACTCATACGACAGACGTGGATGCAAGGTCGACATCGTCATCTGCCGAAATGCTAACTGTAAAACTGCGCTACAAAAAGCCGGACGGCGACAAGAGTGAGTTGATCGAGCGCGCTGTGGTAGACGACGGAAAGCAGTTCGCCAATGCCTCGGCTGATTTCAAATTTGCGGCGGCGGTGGCGGAATTCGGAATGTTATTGCGCGATTCGGAGTTCAGAGGAAACGGAACGCTGGGTGCGGTGCTGGAGTGGGCGCGGGAGGGAAAAGGTATTGATCCTAATGGTTATCGCGCCGGGTTTCTCGATCTGGTGCGCAAGGCGCAGGCGTTGAAACGAGGTTAAGGCGTTGTAGCTGCCGCCGTCGCTGGCAGCAGATTCCAATGGTTAATAACATCTCCTGCCGCTAGTGACGGCCGGCAGCTGCAACGATTCAAATATTCTCCGCCGTCTCACTCGTCGCGACCGGCTTCACCCGCATGGCCAGGAATGCGCCGAACAACAAAATCGCGGCGCTCCAAATTTGTGCGGTGGTTAAGCGTTCGCCGAAAATCCAAGCGGACAGAGCCAGTGCGCCAAGCGGGCAGAGCAGTTGGAGCGTTTGGGCAAGAGCAACTCCGATTTCCTGAATGGCAACGTAGTAAAGGACGTGCGCCATCGTGATGCAGGTCACGGCCGAGATTGCGAGAATGAGATTTACGAACCAGCTCACTTGCACCGGTGTTGCGACGTTTCCAAAAGCGCAAGTAAGTGGAAAAAGCAGGGCCGAGGTGATGAAACTGATGAGGCCGAAGCTACGAATGGAACCAAGCCGGGCGGACGGACGTTTTACCAGGACACCGTAAAGCGCCCAGCAAATGGTGGCGATGAAAGCAACGAGCAATCCGCGAATCGCAACATGCCCGGCATTGACCCCGGGTTGAAACCAAAAGACGCCAATGGCGCCGAGTAATCCCAGCAAGGTGCCGACTTGAAATTGCCATTGGCGAATAATGTGACGCTCTTCCGGAAAGAAAATGAGCGCGAGTAGCGCGGTCATGATTACCGAAGAACGGGTGAAAATCGCGTAAACGCCCGGTCCGATGTAAAAAAGGGCGATCGTCTGAGTGATTTGATGGACGACGTTCGGGACTGCTGGGATGAGGCAAAGGGCGAACGCGCGGAGATCGAGTCGCACTCCGCCGCGCCGGAGGCGAAAGGCGACAAAGGGTGCGATCGCGACGCAAGCGACGCTGTAGCGGTAGAAATTTTGCGCCCAAACATCGTAGTAGCGCAGCAGATAAAATTGGAAAAGTGATGGCAGCGACCAAATGATGACGGTCGCGAAAAGTGCCAGGTACCCTCGAGACATGCTGCGGCTCCCCGAGCGCGGCTCAGGTGGGGTGAGGGCGGACGAAAATTTCATGGACTTGGATTTTGCTGGCTTACTGGCGCTTGATCGCGCAAAAAGATAGTTACCGAAGGAGAAGCCATGACCATTTCAAAATTTCTATCGACCGCAGCAATTATTTTTTCACTGACAATCCTGGGCGCCGAAGCAAAGCCGCCCGCCGGATCTTCCGATGCGGGCAGCCACGTCAACAAAGGCGTGGAACTGGCGCAGCAACACAAATACGACGATGCAATTAAGGAATTTACCGCCGCGATCGAGGCGAATTCGAAAAACGCCAAGGCCTACCTGAATCGCGGGACGGCCTATCGTGCGATGTGGGCACAGGAAATGACGTCACCTTCGGCGGGACAGAAATACGACGCGGCGATGGCCGATTTCGCCAAGGCAATCGAGATCGCCCCCAAGGACGAGATGGGATACCTGGAGCGGGGCCAGACTTTCGTCATGCAAAAGCAGTACTCGGATGCATTGGCCGATTTAAGCAAGGCGGCCGAGCTGAAACCGGACAACGCAATGGCGATACGACTGCGCGGATTCGCCGAGATCGGGCTGGGGGACTGGGATAAAGCGGCGGCGGATTTTACGGCGGTTTTGCAAAAGGATCCGAACGATGCGCAGGCTTATGAACGCCGCGGATTCGTGTTTCGCAGCCAAAAGAAATATAACGAGGCGATCGCCGATTACGACAAGAGTCTGGAGATCAAACCCGACCCCGACGTTTACGCGAAGCGGGGTTACACCTACGTCACCTATCTGCAAAATTACGAGAAAGGGATCGCGGATTATCAGCAAACTCTCAGGATCAATCCCAACGATTACGATACGCAGCAACGCTTGCAGTACGCGCAATCGGCTCTCGCCGCCAAAAATGCCCCGCCTCCCGGGCCCACTCCGGCACCGACACCCGGGCCCAGCTTGTTTACGCCACTAAACATCGGTATCGCGCTGGTCGTCCTGTTGGTTTTAATCGGGATAATTTTCGTCGTCGCCCGGCGTCGCGGAGGTGGTGAAGATGACGCCGCGTCGAGCGGGCGGATCCGCTAAGAATTTGCTTTGACAGGGCAGGCGTGGCTGTTAGTTTGCGGACGCTTTTTTGCT
>OBJR01000097.1_pt1 | contig 9920 bp, 9 predicted proteins | sample 1519711 | NCBI WGS metagenome assembly OBJR01 (sample SAMEA3235155, study PRJEB22506) | soil metagenome | biome: Forest; feature: Temperate coniferous forest; material: soil | place: Canada | collected 2011-06-18 | depth 0.2 m | reverse complement strand
GCATCGCGACGGAGGCTATGCCGAGTTCATCAAGGTCCCTGGTCGAAATGTTTTTGTTCTTCCTGACGAGATCCCATTCGAGCATGGCGCAATCATGATGTGCTCTTCGGCGACTACGCTTCATGCTTTGAACAAGGCCCGTATTAAATCCGGTGACTCGATCGCAATCTTCGGCTTCGGCGGATTAGGATTTTCCGCCCTGCAACTCTCTCGAGCGTTCGGCTGCGAGGAGATTTATGTCGTCGATATCAACCCGGCCAAACTCGCTTCCATCGCGACGTTTGGCGGGATTCCGATTGATGCCACCGCGAGCGATCCCGTCGACCAGATTCGAGAAGCAACCGATGGAAAAGGAGTGGACGTCTCCATCGAACTGGTTGGCTCTGCCATTACTATGGGGCAAGCAGTCCGATGCCTGGGGGTTCTCGGCCGCGCTGCGCTCGTCGGTCTAACCGCAGAATCGATGTCAATTCTCCCCTATCCTGAACTCATCAACAAAGAGGCGGAGATTATCGGGGTTTCTGATCACCTGGCGGCCGAACTGCCATTGCTGATGCAATTCGCCCGCAACGGGAAGCTCTGCTTTCCGCAAGGCACACTGCGCTCGGTCGGTCTTGACGCTGCGCAGATCAATGCGGCGCTGGATGAGGTTGAGAAATCCAGCGATCACATCAGAACCGTGATTGTTCCACGGACGTCCGACCTCTGACCTCCGATCTCTGTCCTCTGAACTCCGGCCTCCATCGTCACGTTCGCACGTTGCTGTGAAAGGCGTTTTTGGATATTGTTAAGCCTGTGAGCGTCGACCAAATCAAGACCGCCATCGAACAGCTTTCGTTTGAAGAGCGAGCCGAACTTGCTGCCTGGCTCCATGGCTGGAAAGACGACGAATGGGATGAGCAAATGAAGCGCGATGTTGCTGCCGGCAAGCTAGACCACATCCTGCGCGAAGTGGACGAGGACATCCGCGCAGGAAAGCTGCGCGAGATGCCGTGACATCTCGGACGCACCGCCACTTCTGGACACATTTCAATCGTTTGCCTGAGCAGGTTCAAGCGAGCGCTCGGGAAAAGTATCGGCTATGGCAAAGAGATCCCTTTCACCCACCGCTGCAATTCAAGCCGTTGCTTGGTAACGTTTGGTCAGTGCGAATCGGGCCGGCTCACCGTGCCCTGACAAGACGGTCTGACGACTTGGTCGTCTGGTCTGGATCGGCACCCACGAAGAATACAACAATCTCGTCCAGCGCCTGCGCTGACACGATCCCGCGACAGAAATCCAGCGATCACATCCGAACCGTGATTGTTCCAGAACCAACAACTTGATTTAAAGGAGAAGCAGAGGGATTCAGGATTCAAAGTGAACTTCACGTCACGGTTTTTTCGATTCGGAGCCGTTTGCGCCCTGCTCACCGCGCTAACGACACTTGTCGTGCACGTGATGCCGAACCTCTGGAGCGATGCAATGTCGTTCGAACAACAAGTGGAACTACGGCTGAATCCATTATACCTGACAAACCGCTGGGTAGTGCTCCTTCACTGTGCGCTCGTCGTCGTGTCGATGTTCGCCCTTGGATTACCGGCGATGCGGCGTGCACCCGCAACGGTGATTTTCGGCTTCCTTGCGTTCGCTGGCTTCGGTTTCACCGAGACGCTCCGGACCGCGATCTCGATTTTCGCTATCAACAGAAATTGGCGTGCCGTTTATGCCAGCAGCGTCGATCCGGCAACGCGCGAGCGTTTCCGCGCATTCATCGAGTCTTATAGCGGCACAAACGACGCGCTCTTTTTCATTTTTTATACCGCATTCACCGTCGGGCTGATCTGTTACGGAATCGCGTTTCTGCGCACGAATGGCAGGATGTCGCAACTTGGAATCCTCTTTATGGTGTGGGCTCTACTTAACCTGCCGGGCTGGATCGACGCCGTCATTGGCACCGAATTGCTGGGCCGCTACTTCGAATGGGTGGGGCCAGTATTTCAACCGGTCACGCGAGCATGGATCGGGGTCTGGCTGTGGAGGAATGCCGGGTGGGCGGCCGCTTCCGTGGCGCAATCGGGCTGCGCTCCGCTTCGCCGCGTTGAAAAGTTAAATGGTTAAACGGTTACACCGGATTTTGCCTCTACCTCTGATCTCCGATGTCTGGCTTCTGCCTGCCGCGCCGTAGCCTCGGCGAAGGCAGAACCTTCCTAGCCCGCCTTCGTCCCGCGGCCGCGGGACTAAGGAGGCTGACCTCCGATCAACTATTAGCCATCAGCCATCAACTATGAGCTGCTGACCTCCGACCTCTGACCCCTCCGAGAGCCGGAGGGCGCTAGCGAAGTCTTCTTCGCCGCGCCCAGTCGACTCTGATTTACTACTTGAGCTCTTCCACGTTGATCTGGTCTACCACCGTACGACCTCCCTCCTGCACTAAGCGCACGTGAACCCTGGCGTTTTTCTTGACGTCAGCGTTGGCGATCACTTTGCCATCGGGCCCGACCACTTGGACCTTCTCACCAATAACGAAGCGCACCGGCTTGCCCGTGCCCGGGTCGATAGTGATCGCGGCCCCAGGCGTATAATCGGTCACAGTTCCCGAATTGCTGGCCGTTGAACCGGTGCTCGTCATCGAAGTTGTCGCCGGGCTTGAAGTTGTTGGTGACGAGGTGGTGTCGGTTTGTGCTTGAGCATAGGCGACGATCAGCATCGCGCCGCAAATAAGAGCCAATAATTGTTTCATAATATTCCCTTTCACTTTGTTTTCGTTTTGCCTGCGTCTCCCGTAATCGCCCAATCGCCGCATGGTTCCTACCACGTAGCGGGGCAAAAATGGATCGTCAGGTACTTGACTATCGACCCTCAAGCGAGGCTTAGCTTGGTAACTAAAGGTACCAAAACGCCCTGATTCCTGATCGCTGCCCTCTGTCCTCTGTCCTCTTCAATTGGACGTTGGACGTTGGACGTTCGGCGTTGGGTGTTGGGTGTTTGTTTGCCAAAGGAATCTCGATCATGAGCACGAGCATGAGCATGAGCACGGCGCGAGGCGGCCGGACGGTTGCTCTGATCTCTGGTCTCCGACCTCTGATATCTTATACTTTGCGACGTATGTCTCTCGAACGATTTCACGAAGCTCAAGCCAGCCGCTGGGCTGGCTACGACACGGCCCTCGCGGAAATTCAGACTGGCGGCAAACGCAGCCATTGGATCTGGTACATATTTCCCCAAATCGAAGGCCTCGGGCGTTCGTCGACCGCGCGCCTCTACGCCATGCGGGATCTCGGCGAGGCTTGCGCTTACTTGCGTGATCCAATCCTGCGTACGCGCTATGAAGAAATCGTCGCTGCGGTTAGCGAACAACTTGGCCGCGGGATCCGCGTCGAAGATCTCATGGGCGGCAGAACCGATGCTCTGAAACTGGTTTCCAATCTGACTCTTTTCCGCGCCGCGGCCGAACAACTCGGGCGCGAAGATCCGACTTTCGCGTCGCTGGCGGAACGCTTAGCGGCCTTGCTCGCGCAAACCAGCGCGCAAGGTTATGCCGCGTGCGATTTTACGCTTGCCCGGATCGATAGCGTTAAGCCTGACATACAGTAACGCTACAACGAACAGACGCGGTCTCCGATCACCTCGCCTCCCCAGAGATCAGAGATCAGAGATCAGAGATCAGAGGTCGGAGATCAGAGATAGGATCTGTGCTCCTTGCTCCTTGCTCCTTGCTCGGTGTTCGATGTTCGATGTTCGACGTTCGGTGTTCGACGTTCGGTGTTCGGTGTTCGGTGTTCGGTGTTCGGTGTTCGATGTTTTGCTGCTGCAACGCGGAGCCTACGCGGTCCCGTACCCTGTTGTGAGATTAGGCTGATTCTCCTCCGCCATAGATACACTTACCAATTTAACGGTGTGGCGTTTCACGCCAGAAACGCTCAAACGTTAAAAAATATAAAAATGCGGCCCCATATTCCCCGACTGCGACCCCATGTTCCCCGACCATGCAAACGCCCCGCGGGAGCAATCTGGCAGAGTTCTTCAGGATCGTGCCGTCAGCTTCGCAAACTTTGCCCTGCCACGCATGGCCAGACCGCTTGGTAGCTGAATTGCCGTAAATCATCTTTCCACCACTTCAGCTGTTGGCCAACGGAGACTTGAGTCCACCGTCGGCCAAATGGCGCGTTGAATTGCTGCACTAGGGCGTTACAGAACTGATGAAGGTTCCCCAGTTTGCAAGTGTGGAGCGCGGAAAAAGCGCAGTGTTAGGAATATACTCGGTTCCAATCCAGATGTTTCCGCTGGCATCCGAAACCGCGGCAGTGTAATCGCCCCATCGCGCAACATTTGTTGGGAGACCTGAAAGCGGCGGATATCCGGTGAAGCCGTCGTCAGGCAAAACGGCGGGCACAATCGGACTACCTCCGGAGGAGAGGTTTGGAATCCTGACCGTCCCTGCGCCGCTGATCGCGTTAATCTTGGCGTACGCCTGGGTCGGGTAAAATCCGTTGCCGATCAGCGAAAAACAGATCACGCCATTGCCTGAAGAATTCACACCGATCGATGGGAAGTTAACAGCCTGATTGTTTACAGAAACGTACCCTTGATTGAATATCGAGGCTGTCAGGGTAGATCCGTTGAACCCGGGACTAACGATGAAAAAAGCCGCGCCTGTGCGGGTTGGACCATTGCTAGTTTTTACGACCGTGTTTAGAGAACTCCACAATTTGCCTGCCGCAAAAGTGGTCTGTTGCATACGGTCATCATTGGATTCAATGAGTTCCTCATGAACCTTGAAGGATGCTCCGAAGAAACCATTCTTGAGAAGATCGGCCAACGGAAGCGGACCCGGCGGCTGCTCGTTCGCAGGCGGCTGTCCGTAGACTTCACTATCGATGATGACCTTTTGCAGCGAAACATTTGGGCTCGAAGAGAGGGAACTCGTATTGGTAGCAGCCCAGACCGCGATTCGATTGTCCAAAGTTCCGAAAAAGTCCAGAGCGCTTAGAAAATATTCTGTTCCGCCGTTCGCGCTCTCGAAAGAACCACCGGGAGGAACGATTGCCGGCTGGACCGAGTAGGATATTCCTTCTGCCAGAGCTCCCGGGCTAAAGAGTTGAAAATTGGCCGATACAGCGCCGCTGGCCAATGCATTCTTATCAATAGCGTAAATTTGGGCGCCATTGAAAACCGCTCCGAACGGATGAAGCGAAAATTCATTGGTCGACAGGAAAAACGCATTTGCATCAGCGCCAAGCAAGGGTTGATCGCCAAAGCAAGGGCAACCGGCATGACTCGGGGTGCCGTTGGTCCCGTCATTTGTGGCATCAATTGCATAGATGTTGTAAGCGCCGATCGGATTCGAGGTTGCACTGATTGCAATCAAGAGGGTCGAGTGGTTCAAGAGATCGCCTGTGTTGACATCCTGGTCGATCTCGAGAGCGGTCACAAACCAGCGGTTTGTGGCCGCATCAAAATAGACCCTCGGATCGGCAACAAACGGTCCAAAAGCAACGATGACGCCCTGGGCATCGCGAGTCGCCTGGGCCGGCAAACCATAAAAGGAGTTGATATCCGAAAACGCTAACTGGCTCTGCGTTACTCCATCGTAAACAGCCAGCACATCATTGACCGCTTCCAGGACGCAAATATGGCCACCGCATTGAGTCGTGCCGACGGCGAGGCCCTGGTCAGGCGGTTCGAGACTGAATTGATTACCGCCGTTTGCAAACCGCTGATCCCTGTGCCTTAAACCGTTAAAACCGAAAGGCGTCACACCGGAAACGGCGTTAGGCGCTGGAGTCGGAACGTGCGATGACGGCACACGAGCCGGATTCTTGCTGCCCGAAATGAACTTTTGAAATGAGACATTCACGCTGGGACCTTGCGTGGATTCAAAAGAAGTTTCGTTGCTACCTTTTGCGCTTGCGGCGAGTTTGCCTTTTCGAACTTTAGGAACTTTGGATGTCGGCGCCGCAGCCGTTGCAGTTATTGATACCGAAGCGCCGAATATTGCTAGTGCCAGAGCCATTAGCAGAACCAATCTGATCTTCATAGGGAGTCCTCCAGAGGGATTTTAGAATAGGTAATTCTCCGTTTATCAGGTTACGCTTTGCTATGTCAAGGAAAACGGATCGTCAAAGTTGAGCTTAGTCTGCTTCGCTTATCGGAACGCTGTGGCGCGTGTTTTTTGTTGTATTCCGGTTGGTGATTCTCGACCCACAAAGGGTAACGTGACACCTGCTGGGGAAAAATTTTGCGAAATCCTGCGGCAATTTGACCGGCACCTGTTTGCGCATCACCGGTTCGGAGAAAGCTCATCGGCACGTCGCGCGGGATGGAGCGTCCGACTAAGGCCACGACCGAATAGCACGACAAGAAGCCCTCCGCCGGCGGCAATTGCCGCGTGCGTTGCCCAAAACTCAGCCGGGCTCATCTTCTCGTAGAAGCCGCCGATCCAGCCGATCAAGTTGTTCGAAATGAACAGGCTCATAAAGGCCAGTCCCATCATGGTTGCATTTACTTTGGCCGGCGCAGCGCGCGAAACCAGTGCGAGAAGCGTGGGCCAGTAGTAGAGGAAGGAGATTCCCAATGCCGCGCTGTAAAGGAACGGCCAGATCGGATGAACAGGTGCGTTGCCCGAAACGAAAATTGCGACCACCAGGATCAGATTGCTCACAGCGGCGATCCAGGCGCCCATGCCAATCTTTGCCAGTTCGTCCGGCTCGCGACGTCGCGCTGCCTGATAACGCCAGATCCACAACACCAGCGGCACGCCCAGGATGCTGAAAACCGAATTGATTGATTGAAACCAGGGGACCGGGATCCGGAAACTGGCAACGTCGAGCGCGACATGCTGTTGAATCCAGATCGGATTCACGTTGAAGACCTGATAAAAAGCCGTTGACTGGAAGATGGTGATGACCATCACAGCGATGAGCGCGAATACGATCCGCCGATCGGCGGCGGTGAGTCGAGTGCCCTCGAACTTGCGCCGCTCCACCCGCGCGGGCAGGTATCGGTACCCGTAGAGATAGGTGGCAAGGCCCAGGAACATGAAGATCGCGGCGATGCCGAAGCCGTAGTGCCAGCCATAGACCTGTGCGAGCAGACCGCAGAGCAAGGGTCCGACGACGGCTCCGATGTTGATTCCGGTGCTGAAGATGACGAAACCGCGGGTTCGCCGCGCTTCGTCCTCTGGCGGATAAAGGGCACCCACCTGTGCCGAAATATTGCCCTTCAGGAAACCGGAGCCAATGACGAGCAGCAGCAGAGCCAGGAGGAATGACTGGTCGAAAGTCATGGCGATATGACCGGCACTCATCGACAGAGCGCCGATCACGACACCATTGCGCTGTCCGATCCAGCGATCGGCGATCATGCCGCCGAGCAGCGGGGTGAAATAGACGAAACCGGAGTAGAGGCCGAAAATCTGCGACGCGAGCGCCTGCGTTGAGAGCGGGCCGACGATCGATTCCACCGCAGCACGGAACCCAGAAAATCCACCGATATGTTCGACATGTCCTGGCAGCAGCAACTGATTCACCATGTAAAGGGCGAGCAGCGCCGTCATTCCATAATAGGAAAATCGTTCCCAGGCTTCGGTGAACGCCAGGTAGAAAAGGCCCTTGGGATGACCCATGAAGGTCGCGTCGCCAGCGCGCGTCAACGTAGTCATCGTATCGTGCTTGCCTCCCATTGCGCGGCATCCTACTACGGACGAACGCGCGCTGTCGCTAGCTACGTTGGCGTGATCCCGACCGAATCGCTAAACGAGTGTCAACACAAAGACTCAGCGTTCCGGAACACTGTGTTGTTCTTCGAAGCATGATTCGAAACTCTTCAGATCCACCGGAACTCGGGGCTGCGCGCCTTTCGGCGCCGCCCGGAGATATTGGACCGGCCACGCGATTGGTTGGTCTAGTTCTCGAGCCGTTCGCAATGGCCAATACGGATCGCGCAAAAACTCGCGGGCGATAATCACCGCATCCGCCTGTCCCGTCCGAATGATGTGCTCTGCCTGCACAGGGGAAGTGATCATTCCGACCGCACCGGTCATGACTTCGGCTTCGTGCCGGATCCGCTCGGCAAAAACCGTTTGGTAACCGGGACCGACCGGAATTTTCGCGTGCGGCACATTACCGCCGGAAGAACAATCGACGAGATCCACTCCCATTTGTTTCAGTTGCGCGGCGAGCTTGATCGATTGCTCGATATCCCACCCGCCATCGATCCAATCCGTCGCAGAGATTCGCACGAATAACGGCAATTCCTTCGGCCACGCCGATCGAACTGCCGCAACAATCTCACGGCAGAGTCGGGTGCGATTCTCGAACGAACCGCCGTAATCGTCCTCGCGTTTATTACTAAGAGGCGACAGAAACTCGTGAATCAGGTAACCGTGCGCGGCATGAATCTCGACGACGCGGAACCCAGCCTGACAAGCCCGGCGAGCCGCGGCGGCAAAACCAGCAACTACTTCTTGAATGCCGTCGCGTGTGAGTGCCTGCGGCATCGGATAATTGTCGGCGAAACGTAACGCGCTTGGGGCAACAACCTTCTTCCAACCGCCTTCGCTCTCGGGAACAGTTCCCGGAGTTTCCCATGGCCGGCGTGTGCTGGCTTTACGGCCGGCATGCGCCAGTTGCATTCCGGCGATGCTCCCCTGTTCTTGAATGAACCTGACGATTCGACTCAGCATCTCGATGTGCCCGTCGTCCCAGATGCCGAGATCCTGCGGACTGATCCGTCCCTCGGGGAGGACCGCTGTTGCCTCGGTAAATACCAGTCCGGCGCCGCCAACCGCGCGACTGCCGAGATGAACTAGATGCCAGTCGTTAGCGTATCCGTCCTTGCTCGAATACTGACACATCGGCGAGACGAATACCCGATTGGCAAAATTCAGATCTCGAATCGCGAGCGGATCAAACAGGCCAGCCATAATCAGTGGTCAATAGTCACATGTCAGTAGTCCGAACATGACCTCTGGGCAAAGTTCAATTCATTCGAAAAGTCGCGGCGGCGGCGGCAAAATCTCTGATCGCTGAACTCTCAGGGCTACGGTGGAAACGTAGTTCCAAACATGGGATTTCCGCTCTTGGATTGCTCCTTTGAGGCCTCGTCCTGGATGACATCCCAGTGCTCTACTAGTATCCCATCCTTGATGCGGAGGATGTCCGCTGCAATCCAGCTCACGGGCTGGCCGAAGCCGGAAAATCGCCCGTGCACAATTACAAAATCTTTCTCGGCCACGATCGTGCCTGGTTCATACTTGAGCGTCGACGGCATGCTCTTGATTAGATCAAACAGGCCTTCACGATTAGGTGCGATGTGCGCGCTGTGCTGTATATAGTTGGGCGACCAAAAGCGCTCAGCTGCTTTGTAGTCCCGCTTGTTAAACAGCGTGTCGAACGCTTCGAGCACGAGTGCTTTATTTTTTTCCTGTATCGCCTGATTCATAATAATTTCCTCATCCCATCATTGTCTTCTCTTTTCGATGAACGTACGTCTTTCTATTCGACCTCCAGTTAGGCGTTAGTTCCACCATCGACGGTCAGGTTTGCGCCGGTGATGTAGGACGCTTCCGGACCGGCGACGAACGCCACCAGCGCGGCGACGTCGTCAACACTCCCATAGCGGTTGAGCGCCGTGGCGGCCTTCTGGGGCGCCGCCCACTCCCCCGCGGCGGGATTCAATTCCGTGTCGATCGGACCCGGCTGGATGTTGTTAACCGTGATGCCCCGGTTCCCCACTTCTCTAGACAACCCTTGACTAAACATCTTGACGGCTCCCTTCGTGGCCGAGTAAGGCACCAGACCGGGCGTCATCATCCGCTCGCCTACACACGAGCCGATCATGATGATGCGGCCGCCATCCTTCATGTGCTTCAGCGCCGCCTGCGTCGCGACGAATGCGCCGCGGACGTTGATGTCGATCATGCGGTCCATCTCTTCCAG
>OBJR01000096.1_pt1 | contig 9968 bp, 8 predicted proteins | sample 1519711 | NCBI WGS metagenome assembly OBJR01 (sample SAMEA3235155, study PRJEB22506) | soil metagenome | biome: Forest; feature: Temperate coniferous forest; material: soil | place: Canada | collected 2011-06-18 | depth 0.2 m | reverse complement strand
GCTCTCGCGACGTCGAGGGCGTTGTCGTCCAGACTGGCAAGCAATTCCTTGATGTCAGTCGGAATAGCCGCCTTGGGATTCTTTTGTACCCATCGTCGCAACTCCGACATGGCCGCATCAGTCAGCCCGGCCTGCCTCAGTGCCCGAACAGTATCAAGATCGGGGGGTCCCAGTGCGTTCACGGTCGCGTCCTGGGCCGTTGTCGTAGCGGACACCGTCTGGTTGTCGGGGGCCGGGTGCGGGATACTCGGACTGGATGTAGTCGCCTGGCCGAAGAGGGTTGCTACCAATAGCGCCATCAAACCACTCGCGGTGAACAGGCCTGCGACGCGGATATACTTCATCGAGGAAAACCTCTCTCCCGCAAATTCATGCGCTCGATTCGTTTTCGGGTAGTTTGAAGACCCTTTCCGCTTTGCCAAGACTATTTAGTCGGTGCTTTTTCCGGAATCCATTTTCGGAGGCTCGTATCTAAGCAAGAATAGAGAATGCATGCTGAGCTTCTATTTTCTCCCGGCAGTCAGCCCACATGATTGCAAAAGCCTGAATCCCCTTAGGACAAGCCTGTTTGCCGATGCCGCGAGCACTTGGCGCGATGTTTTTCGCGCGTAGCCTCAAGGGTCTGTCTAGCCCACCTTTGACTGGTAACTTTGCCATTTGCCATTTCACCCTCCTTCGAGCGTGATGTCGATTTCGACATAACGCTATTTGCCGTTGCGCCACTCAGGGCGAGAGGGAAAAACGCAGATCAAAATTGCTTTGTAGTCTGCGCTTGCTTCTAAAAAGCCCGTGGATATGTTCAGACGAACGTTCCGCTGGTCCATGTCTAGGGTGACCTCAAAAACGCGCCAGCGGGCATTTCCGTGGCGCCAAGCCTTTCTTGAGCAACTCAGGCGGAATCCCAAAGTGAATCTCGCGTGCAAAGCTGCCTGCATTTCGCGGAATACTGCTTATACGCATTTCCGAACCGATGCTCGTTTCCGGCGCCAGTGGGAGCACGCGCTCGATCAGGGCCGCGACCGGGCTTATCGCCTGCATCTGAAACGGCTAGAAACAGATCCTGATTACCAGCGTGGATTGAGGCGTGTAGCCAATCGCTTAGGTCTCTCGTTTCGCATCGACAGAGCCATTACAATAGAAGCAATCGGACAAGCCCTAGCGGCGAGATCGCGCATCCAGAACGTCGGACCCAAACAAGCCGCGCATTGTGGTATTCCGCCCTCGCATTTGAGCGTCGTCGGGCCGCGGTAAATCGTAATAGAGCCATTACAGAGTAAGCATTATCGGCACTGCCCTACGCGCGTGCGCGCGCGCGAACAGAGAGGCTTTCGGACAAATTCGGACACGAAGCCTTCGTAATTCTGCGTGATTTGGGCAACTGATGGTCAGCCCAACTGAGCCGTTAACGTGCGAAATCGAGCAGGTTTATGTCTCGAAATGCGCAAAGCTGCGCAAGGTTAAAAGCGGGTTCGACTCCCGTACGCGCTGCGCTACCTCGATCTATTTTATGCTCCGCCGCACGCGGAGCATCAAATCACCTGTGATCGCCCTCGTCGTGGATTGGGGACCACACGCGCCTCTCTCCGAGCTGTAGGCTCTACGTAGCCGGAAGCGCGTGTTGGCTTCGGCGCCCTCGCCGAAGCGCCTTTCTGATCTCTGTCCTCTGCCTTTATGGCTTCCTGCTATCCTCTCTTCGGAAACGAAGGAAGCGACTTGTCGATTGTAACCCAGGGCAATTTATCTTCGAGCCAGATCGCTTTCTGTGGCGCAAATGGTGCGGGGTCGTCCAACAGATCTCGTATTTCGGATCGTGTTTCCTCGCTTCCGCAAGATCGTCGGCACGCGTAGTGATCTTTCCCTTGGAATTCGTCAGTGTGTAATTTTCCATCACACCCTGTTCGATGCAGGCGGCGTCACTGTTCTGATAGCAAAGAGCGAGGTCCCGTTCCGCGCGCAGAACTTCATCTTCATCACCAGCCCGCGGGGAAATGAGCGGGAGGATGAGCAATGTCAGAAAGAGAAAGATGTTCTTCATGGAAGAAGATTTCGCTGCCCCATCGCCACGCAAGTCTGAATGCGCATTCGTGCTTTTAGCGGCCAAGCCGCGACCAAAACATTGACTGCTTTAAGCAGTCAGTTTTCTGCTGGGAAGAAGTTAAAAGCTGAGATGAGACCGCGTAAAAGGCGTGGCCTCACGCGGTAAACATCAAACCGTGGCCTCGTTAGTCTACATGTTTGCGATAATGATCGACGAGGGGATAAGTGCGGGCGACGATTCCGAACGCAAGCGCGGCGGCGAAGGCGAATCCGGCGAAGAAGAACATCTGAAATGCGGTCACACCGAAGCCGGTCGATGCGATGAATCTGGTAACCGAGGCGTTTTGCACACCGGCGTTGGCCACCAGCACCCAAAGATTGCCGATTGTTACCGACAAATTCCAAAAGGACATGATCGCCCCTTTCATCGAAAGCGGCGCCTGGCTGTAGGCGAATTCGAGCCCGGTGGTGGCGACCAGCACTTCGCCAAACGTGAGCAAGGTATAAGGAAGCACTTGCCAGGTAATCGAAAACGCATTGCCGTGATCGAGCACCAGTTGCATCGCGCCGACCACGATCCATGAGAGACCGGCAAACGCGATACCGGCAGTCATCCGTCTTAACGCCGTCAGTTCATACCCGAAACGCTGGAGCGCGGGGTAAAGCACAAGGTTGTTGAATGGAATGAGTAGCATCACCAGCATCGGATTCAGTGCTTGCATCTGCGAGGGCTGAAACCAGCTCGGCTTAGCCATGGCGTCTGCCTGCAACACCCACGTTGATGCTTTCTGGTCGAACAAGGACCAGAATGGCGTGACGAGCGCGAAGAGGACCAGCACCCGCAACACCGAGCGCACGCCCGCGATCGCGTCCGCGGGATGTTTGTCGCGCACGGCATCGAGCTGGAGCCAGACACCGAGGCCGCCGAATGCGATCACTCCTACAAGCGCGAGACAGGCGGAGATGACAAATCCGAACTTCGGCATGAGCAGGAACGATCCGATCACTGTTGCCACGGCGATCGCGGCGAGAACCTGGCCGCGCATTCCCGATGCAATCGCGTTGCGCGAAACGCGCAGGAACGAATGCGGATTCGGAGGCGCGGGCGGAATCATCACATACTGCTTGCGGCCGAGCCAGAAGATCACGGTGGAGATAAACATGAGCACACCTGGAACGCCGAAGGCGAACGCGGGCCCGAGATGCCGCAGGAAGATCGGCATGAGGAGCGAGGCGAAAAACGAGCCGAAGTTGATGATCCAGTAGAACGCGTCGAATACCACTTTCGCGCGATGCTTGTTCGTTTGGTCGAACTGGTCACCGACAAACGCGGCCACACACGGTTTGATCCCGCCCGAGCCGAGCGCGATCAGCGCCAGCCCGATGTAGAACCCGGTGCGGTTCGCTACAAACATCGCCAAAAGCGCCTGACCTACGCAGTAAACCAGGCTTAGCCAGAAGATGGTGTTGTATTTGCCGTAGAATCGGTCGGCCAGCCAGCCGCCCAGCAGCGGAAAAAAGTAAACGCCGATGACGAAAGTATGAAAAACCTCCTTTGCGCCTCGGGCGCGATCTCCCTCTGGCAGATAAAGAAGCAGCGACGAGACGAGAAAAACGGTCAGAATGTTCCGCATCCCGTAAAAACTGAAGCGCTCGCATCCCTCGTTGCCGATGATGTAGCGGATCTGCCTGGGGATCGGCGCTTGCGCATCTGGAGCAAGGCTCGTCGGAAGCGGAATTTCCGGCTCGGCTAGTCTCACCATTGCGAGCGTCGACAGAATGACGAGAATGCGCAACTGCTAAAGCGACGGGTGATGCGTGACTGCGCAAGTAGGTTGCGCGGTTAAGTGGTCGAGATGTTGAGCGATTGATTCGCCTTCGCGCGAACCGCCTGAATCGAGATTACGACTAGCCAAGGCCTATTGGATCCGCGCTGTTGCGTGGGCTTTAGGCAATGGCACTGTGGGGTGTGAATCGAGATTTGTTGAGCGCCATTTGCAGTCTCATTTTTGCCAACACCCTCGTTTGCCGCGCGGATACGATCCAGCTGAGTTCCGGCCAGGAAGTGAAAACGACTGTCACAAAGTATCGGAATCATGCTTTCGAAGTCCGAACCAAAGATGGGAAGAGCGCGAGTTATCCGGCGAACAACGTCAAGCGCATCCAGTTCGATCCGCGTGAATCGCCTTCGAAGCTGGTGACGCGCACGAACGGGTCGCAAGAGGGAACGGTCGCTGCGTTCGAAAACGGCGGGTTTGTGCTTACGCAGCCGAGCGGGACGCGTACGTTCTCAGCGATCTTTGTCGAGCAAGCTGAATTCGTGGCCGATCGCGGTCAAAGCGTAGAGGTGATCTCGCATGGTCAGCAAATCGACATCAGCAAACATCTCGCGCTTGGTAACGTAACGATTGTGGACTTCTATGCGGACTGGTGCGGACCGTGCAAGGTGGTAGACCCAACGCTTAAGCAACTGGCGCAAAGCGACCCCGAGATCGCGGTGCGGAAGATCGATATCGTGGACTGGAGCTCGGCGGTGGCGAAGCAATATAATGTGCACACACTTCCGCGGGTCGAGGTTTACGGACGCAAAGGACAACTCGTTGGCACCGTGCGCGGCGCCGACCCCGATCAAGTGCGGCAATACGTGGCGCAGGCCAAAACTCGAAGATAGAAGATCGAAGATGGGAGATCGGAGCGGAGACCAGGGCCACGCGTGACGGGCCACTAACACTTGATAACAGATAACTAATCGCGATTCGCGATTAATGCTCCGATATCGCGGCGGGCGGAGGAGTCGCTGGTTTTCCTTTTAGGAGCTCGAACACCAGCAGACCAGCGGCGAGCAACGCGGTTGTGATGATGAAGATGGCAAATTTCTTACGACTCCACGTCGGCAGCACCTCGTTGGGCGAGAGGTCTGCGGTACGTTTCATCCCTTCCGGTGTTGCTTCGAAGGTCCAGGAAATGAATAGGACCACGGCGAAGCCAATGACCAGGAACACTACCAAGGTCTTGATCGTCCAGCTCGGTGCTTCAAACGCGGGAATCAACGCCACCTGAATCATCAGCCACGCGATTACTGCGTAGACGACAGCAACCTTGTGAACGTTGCGCCGCTTCAGTTCGGCGAAGAAATTCTTCGCGTTCATTGGTTTGGTTTTATTCCATAAACGAAAAAGTTTTAAGCTTTAAGTTTGTAAACGACGGTGCTCAGGGTTCAGGGGCAAATACAAACATCGAACACCGAACATCTAGCGCCCTGTAGTGGCAGCCGTGTCGGCTGCAAGGAAATAGGCTAGGATGAACCGTGGATTCACAGTTACTGCTCAATGTTCACGATTATCACCGTGCGGCTCGCGATAAATTGCCGAAGGAGGTTTTGGACTACTATGAGGGTGGAGCATTGGATGAAATTACGCTGCGCGAGAACACCGCGGGCTGGGAACGGCTGAAGCTTTACTATCACGTCCTCGCCGGAGTCGGGACGCGCGATATGAGCACCACAATTTTGGGTCAATCTATCTCCCTGCCAATCGGGGTTGCGCCCACGGCGTTTCAGAAACTCGCATGCGCGGCGGGCGAGATCGCAACCGCAAAAGCGGCCAAGGCCGTCGGCACATTGTTCATTCTCAGTTCGTTCTCGAACACAGCGATGGAGTCGGTTCTTCCGCAGGCGGCGAGTCCGCGCTGGTTTCAGCTCTACATCTATAAGGACCGTGGCATAACCGAGGAGCTGGTGCGACGAGCGGAAGCGGCCGGAGCGGAAGCAATCGTCGTGACTGTTGACGCACCGGGTCTGGGGACACGCGAACGCGATGTGCGGAACAGCTTTCGGCTGCCGGATGATATCGCGGTGGAAAATCTAGTGCCGTCGGGTAAAGGCAATTTTCCGAAGGTGACGGGATCTGGTCTGGCCGCTTATGTGCGAGAAAACTTCAAGAGCGACCTCAAGTTTGAAGATCTGGATTGGTTGTGCGAGTGCACGCGATTGCCAATAGTAGTGAAAGGTATCTGCCGCGGCGACGATGCGCGGCGCGCGGCCGAGCATGGGGCGAAAGCGGTGGTGGTTTCAAATCATGGCGGGCGACAACTCGATACTGCGCCTGCGACCTGCGAAGTTTTGCCATCTGTGACCGCTGCGGTGGGTGATCTTTGCGAGGTCTATGTCGATGGCGGGATTCGTCGCGGCAGTGATGTCCTCAAAGCGATTGCGCTCGGCGCGCGGGCGGTGCTGATCGGTAGACCAATCTTATGGGGCCTGTGCGTTGGCGGCGAGCAAGGCGCGACCAACGTTCTGGAAATTCTCCGGCGGGAGCTGGATGAAGCTATGCTGTTATGCGGTTGCACAAAGCTCGGGGATATCAATCGATCGCTACTGGCGCCGTAACGATCCCAGAGATCACAGGTCAGAAGTCAGAGGACAACTGATAACAGATAACGATTAATAGATAACAATTAATAGATACTTACTAGCGAAGCTCCCTCACCTGCTCCTGGCCCGTATGGTCTCCCGCCCTGATTCCCAAGACACCCACGACCTGTCTCCTGCTCTCCCGATCTCTCCCGCTGGGAGAGACGCATGCGCAAGCGGCAGTGAGGGTAGAGAAGTGGGTCGCGGGAGAGGATTTGAGGTGAGGGCGGAGTTTTCGCAGCTCTCGACGGACTTGGCATTGTATTGAGATTACGTAGGGTCTGCGATTACAGTAGCTTATAGCCGAAACAATTGAAATACTGAAAGGCTGAAACCCTGAGATTTGAAATCAGCAATCAGGGTTTCACAGCTATTCGACAGGTTTCCACGCCAAGGTACTTTGCGAACATGAGCGCTCTCTCGGACTTCGTTAGCCTCCATCCGTACTTCAAAGTGCACCCCACGAAACTGGCGGCGGTCAAAGCCGGGTTCCCTCGCTTTGTCGAGAAAACCGCGATCGAGGAAAGGGTGCTTTTTTATGAGTTTACCGTGAACGGCGACGAAATTTTCTACCGCGAAGGTTACACCGATGCCGAAGGCGTTCTGGCACATCTGGACAACGTTGGCGTGCTGCTCGCGGAACTGCTCACCATGGGCGATCTCACACGGATAGAAGTGCACGGCCCGGCAACAGAGCTGGAGAAATTGAAAAAAACTCTCGCCCACCTCAATCCGGCGTGGTTCGCGATCACGTAAAGCTTCGCCACGCGATTAGTTATTAGTTCGTCATTCGCGATTAATTTTTCAGCGCGATAGTCTCGATGATCTCGCCAAAGCGCGGATCACTCCGGAGCGGGTCAAGCATTGGGTTCACGCGTATCTGCAGCGCAAACCAGTCGGGTTCCTCCGCCATTTTCGGTAGCAAAACCAAAGCGTCCTCCAGATTGCCCCGTTTGATGTGCGTGAAAACATAATGCGCCGCCGCCACGTACTCGCCACGCGCGCGTTTTGCGTCCAGCTCCTCCAACTGCCTTTCGCCGAGTGTTCGCACCGCCGCATCGAATCCTGCTGCTTTGAACGTTTGCTCGAGAACTCGCGCATCTTCGCTCCGACCGTTGAGATTCAACGCCGAGCACCAATGCGTAATCGCCTCGTGAGCCATGCCTCTCTTTGCGCAAACGTTGCCGAAATACTCGTGCGCAGCAGCGCTATCGGGATAGAGATCGAGCGTCTTCGCCAGTTGCGCGGCAGCGCGATCGTACTGGCGGCTAAAAAAGAGCACCGGCCCGTAATGCAGGTTAGTTCCCGGAAAAAATGGGTCGAGTTGCATGCCGAGCTCTTTTTGCGCGATCGCTTCGTCGAATCGCCCGAGATACGACAGGCACAAACCATAATGCGTGTGGAGGTCAGCGAAATTCGGGTCTAATTCCATCCCGCGTTGAAAGGCGCGCTCAGCCGCAGCCCAATTCCGTTTGTAGTAAATCTCCACCGCAGCGAGCGCGTTGTAAGCTTCAGGCAGCGTATCGTCGAGACTGAGGGATTTGCGAACGTATTCTTCCGCGAGCGGCCAGACGTCCGGGGGAAAGATGGCGTTCGCTGCAGCCCAGGAATAATAAAGGCTCAGTCCGTTGTAGGCGGGCGCATACGACGCATCGAGCGCCACTGCCTGCTCAAAATACTCTCGCACCCGCTCATAGCCCGGCGCATAGAAATTCCGCCAATGATAACGCCCTTTCAGATAGAACTCGTGCGCTTCAGTGCTCTTTGTCGGCCGTGCGGCGATCGCGCGTCGCTCGGCGCCGGTCAATGTCGCCTGCAACGCCTCCGCGATTTTCCCGGCAATATCGCTCTCCACCTCAAAAATATCATCGAGCTGCCGATCGTAGCGCTCAGCCCACAGATGCGCATCGTTCTCGGCGTCGATTAATTGCACGTGCACGCGCACTTTGTCGCCGGCCTTGCGCACGCTGCCTTCGAGAATCGTGGCCACGCCAAGCTGCTTCGCGATGTCGGGAATCTGTTCGGCCGTATTTTTGAATCGCTGCGTCGAGGTGCGCGAGATCACTTTCAAGTCGCGGATGCGCGAAAGTCGCGTCAGGACTTCCTCGTGGATGCCGTCGGCGAAATAAACATTAGCCTTGTCTTCGCTCAGATTTTCGAACGGCAGCACGGCGATTGATTTCCGCGGCGCCGTTGGCGTGACGATGTCGACCTTGCGTTCATCCGTGCGAAATTTTTTCGGCTGCTTGGGATTACCGATTTCGTCGGAGTAAAGATTGAAAAGCGCGAGCGAGATGCCGTGTTTCACTTCGCACGTTCCGAGATCGTGCAAGAGCGGCCGCCATCGCGCGTAGTGTTCGAGATCATCCGCCACGCGTTTCGACACGAGAATGTGACCGGCGTCGCCACAATCCATCACCCGTTGCGCGATGTTGATGCCAGCGCCCGCGATGTTCCCCTGCTCGCTAAAGTCCGTCACTTCTTTTACCGGCCCGCTGTGAATGCCCATGCGCACGCGCAGCTCGGGATGCTTCTTCAATTCGCGCGCAATCTCCATCGCGCACTTCACCGGCGCTTCCGGGCTCGTGTGGAAAACCAGCGCGCCCCCATCGCCCGTCGGGAGGCGCTCCAATTTCCCTTCGCGTTGCGCCGCGCGAAATGTTTCCGTCGCGCGCACGATCTCGCGCAATTTCTCCAAATACTCGAGTTGCTCGTGAATAAGCAGCTTTGAATAACCGACGATGTCGATAAAGAGAACGTGCCCGATTTCGAACTTCACATCGGCTTCGGACGACATGTGATTTAATTATCACGATCTTCCGAATCTGACGAGATCGGAGGGCAGAGGTCAGAGGTCAGAGATCCGGCGCAACCGAAGAGGATCCGCCAAATGACGCGAAAGTCAGGTGTCAGAAATCCGGCATTACTCCTTTTTGCCGTTATTTGGCGTGTTTAGCGGATCATTCTTTTTACCCATGGGGCCCCCAAATAGCCGGTCACTTCGCGAGATTGAGCGGCGCGAGACCGGCAGCTTGTAATTCCCGGTCGAGCGCAGGCACCTCTTGCGCAATGATTTCTTTCCAACGTGTTGTGAGTTCCGCTGCTTGACCCCGGACATCGTTTACCGCTGCTTTGACGCGATTGGTGGGCGCGGCGTCGACCCCGTGAATTTGCTGAAACAAATCTTTGGCGGAATCCAGAGCGTGCAGAGAAGGAGTCTGACCCGGTCGCGGGTTTGGAGGTCCCAGCTCTTTTAATTTGCTGTTCAGCGCGTTCAGTTTTTCCTCGACGTTTTTCGGCAGCGACTGATCCCTTAGTTTGGTCAATTGCTCGACTAACGAGTCGAAGATTTTTGCGATTCGTTCGAGACCGGCCCGCACGTCACAGAGTTGCTCCGAACAGGTCAGCTGCTGCTCCAATTCAGCCCGCGACATTTTCACCCGCGGATCCATTTTCACAGTCAATGGCTGCGTGTAGCTCTTGCTCCCAGCCGCAAGGACAACGGTATATTCTCCGGGCA
>OBJR01000095.1_pt1 | contig 10067 bp, 5 predicted proteins | sample 1519711 | NCBI WGS metagenome assembly OBJR01 (sample SAMEA3235155, study PRJEB22506) | soil metagenome | biome: Forest; feature: Temperate coniferous forest; material: soil | place: Canada | collected 2011-06-18 | depth 0.2 m | reverse complement strand
TCTTGGTGGCGCGACCAGCAAATGGGCCGAAGGAATCATCGTCGCTTTCTTTGGTGCGTTCCTGATTTTTCAGCCGCCGCGGCGCTCGCTGGGCTGGAAGATTAATGCCACGTTCTTTGCCTTTTCCCTCTGCGCGCTGGTGAGTTTTTTGCCGCAGACCTGGTTCTTCACTCCGGATTGGCGGACCGCACTGACGAACGATTTCGGAATCGCTTTGCCCGGTAGCGTAACCCCGCAGCCCTGGCTAAGCGCTGGTTGTTTCGCCAGCCTCGTCGCCGGTCTGTGCTGGCTTTATCGCGTCGCGGCCCAGGAACTGGAATTGCGCGTGGCCCGTTTTCAATTGCGACTTTTCGCCTGCGGCATCGTTGCGATCGCCGTGCTCAGCATTCTGCTTTACCTCACCCATCATTCGATTCCCATCTGGAGAAACGCGCGCAATTTCGGCCCCTTCCTCAACCGCAATCAAACGGCCGATCTTTTTGGAGTGACCTCGGTCCTGATTCTCGCTTCGGCCCAGGACGACATTCGGCACGGCCGCAAACGCTGGATCCTCTGGGCCATCGCATTTATCATTGTCGTCGCGGCCATCTGCCTCAATTTTTCCCGCGCGGGCATTATTATTCTCGTGGCTGGGAGCGCAATCTGGATTGCGACCGTCGCGCTCCGGCTTGGTGCACCCGCGCGTGCCGGTGCCGCCTGTCGTATCTCGTTAGCGGTTTCGTTTCTCCTTCTTCTCGTTAGCGCGCTTTTGGTTGCCGGCGGTCAAACGCTGGCCCGCTTTCACCTCCAAAAATTCGCCGGTACCGATTTTCCATCGGATTTTAGGTGGCTGATTTTCCACGACACCTGGCAATTGATCCGCTCCGCCCCATGGGTCGGTCTTGGCCTTGGTAATTTCGAATCTATTTTTGCCATCTTTCGCGATGCTTCTCGTGGCAATACTCGGTCTTTTCATCCCGAAAGTGATTGGCTTTGGGTTTGGGCCGAGCTTGGGTGGGTGGCCCTCCTCCTCATTGTTCTGGGCGCCATCTTGTTAATCCGGCGTGTCGCTCCGCTGGAGATCGGCACCAACCAGCGTTTTCGCCTCGCCGCCTTGATTGGTGCGCTCATGTTTGCCTTGCACGGGCTGGTTGATGTCTCGGGTCATCGCGTTGGCACCGCCTATTCCGCGATGTTTTTGCTCGGCCTCTCCTTGCATCGGCCAACGCGGTTGCAGTTTTCAAAAATGATCCAATGGACGTTCCGGATCCTCGGAGTCGCGCTTCTCTTGATTGGTCTTTCCTGGACAATCGCCTGGCGGTCGATGGCGATGTCGCCCGGCGCCGTCGGCGTCGGCAACGCCAAGCAGCTCGCGGTTGTCGCCAGTCGCGGGCATAATTTTGCCGAGGCGATCAACCTCACTACCCGCGCACTGAATTGGGCGCCGTTGGATTGGGAGCTGTACTTTTTGCGTGCCACCGCCGAGGTCGGACAACGCGATCCGGCACAGAAGGCGCTGGATGATTTCCGACGTGCGCGTTTTCTCGAGCCGAATTCCGAGTCGGTGCCGTTCCAGGAAGGTTTCGTCTGGTTGCGAGTGCGGCCGGACCTCGCTCTAATAGCATGGCGTGAGGCGCTGCGCCGCGCGGGATCAGAACGCAAGGATGTTTTCCGCAACATTATGTTCACCGCCAACCTACGCGATCCGACAGCACGCCCGATTATCCGGCAGCTCGCCTTCAGTGAACATGACCTGGCCCTCATCTATTTTGCGCAATTAAATGCCGAAGAATTTCGGCCTGCCTTCAGTAAGTTTTTCGACGCCGATCCGGATTTGGCCGCGATGAAGCCGGAAGAAAAACGCGAGTTTTTCCAGCTGTGGGACAGCCGCGGCGACATCAACGCGCTTATCGCCGCGGTCGACAAACATCCCGATTGGTTACAATTCACCTGGCGCACCGTCGCCAAATATCGCGGCACCTCCGGTGATTTCCGTGGCGCCTGCGAAGTAATGGAAAAATTTGATAGCAACGTTGTTCTCCCCCCGGAGGAAAAAGGCCAGTCAATCGAGCAGCTGCGGGAACGGGTTTACCGCGACACGAACAATTTTTCCGCGGCCTACACCCTCTATCGCCAACAAATGAACCGGGGGCTGGTCGACGACGCCCTAGCCACCATCCGACATTTTACTGTGAACAGAAAGCCCCCAGCTTATTTCCATTTGCTGGAGGCCCAAGCCTGGGCGGCAAAAAAGAACTGGGAACGGTCCTGGAACGCTTGGCAGGCGTTTGAAAAAGCGAAAGGCAAGAACTCTTAACTCCGCAATCACTTACCTAAATGTTGTAGGGACGATAAATTATGCGTCGTCACTAGTGTCCCACGTTAGACGAAATTGACATCGCATAGGTGATGAATCCGCAAATAAGGGTCATAACCACCATGGCCATAATAAAAACAGCGTCGGCCGTGCGTTCAATTCGATGCATGCGGCGAAAACTGCGCGCCCGCAGGGCGGCGTAGGAAAGGAGACACGAAGTTAGAAATAACAGTGCGTCGCCGGCGAGGAGGTCGTCAGCTACGGTATCGGCTTTGCCGAGTGTGATAACGACGCGAATAAGCCCTATGACCGTGAGGCAAACACCAACCATCGCCGATGATACCGTGAAGATGTGAATGCAAATGTCTCCTTCGAGCCGCGATCTCTCATTGTTGTCCGAGCTCATTCCAGCTTTGACACCTACGTTCGCTCCGCGTTAGCTTGAAAAATTACGGCGTCGTAGGGCGCAACGTCTGTACCTCGCAGCTAACGCTGGTGGTCCTTGAATGCCGGCATCACCGACGCCGGCTACAACGTGGGTCGCGCAGTCTTTGTAGCCGGGATCGGTGATCCCGGCAGGGCAGCTTTCAAGGAGCGGCGACTTCCAAACCGCCGACTGAGCAAAAACGGCTGCTTAGAACCCGCCGCTCCCTGTTTGTTCCCACTCCTTTCCAAATCCCCAGGTTAAGACCAACACGGGTGGAATGGTGGTGATCCTGAAACTAGATGGTGATCTATTTTGCTAAAGCAGCCTGGGCCGCCGCGAGGCGCGCGATGGGGACGCGGAATGGACTGCAACTGACGTAGTCGAGCCCGAGGCGGTGACAGAATTTCACTGAATCGGGATCGCCGCCGTGTTCGCCGCAAATGCCGAGCTTGATCTTCGGTCGCGTTTTGCGGCCTTTCTCAATTGCGATCTCCATCAGTTGGCCGACGCCGTTTTGATCGATGGTGGCAAACGGATTGCGCTTCACGATTTCCAGCTCGGCGTAATGCGGCAAGAACGATCCGCTGTCATCGCGGCTCATCCCGAGCGCAGTTTGGGTAAGATCATTTGTGCCGAAACTGAAGAACTCTGCCGTTTCCGCGATCTCGTCTGCGGTCAAGGCACCGCGCGGCACTTCAATCATTGTCCCCACCAAATAATTGAATTTCACTCTTTTCGCCGCCTGCTCTTCCTGCGCGACGCGATGCACGATCTCCACTTGCAACTCGAGCTCTCTCTTAAAACCAACCAGCGGGATCATTACTTCCGGATGCACCTTGGTTCCGCTCTTCTGCACTTCCGCCGCCGCTTCGAAAATCGCGCGCGCCTGCATCTCCGTCACTTCGGGAAATGAAATCCCGAGGCGGCATCCGCGATGGCCCAGCATCGGATTTTGCTCGTGTAATTCGTGGACGCGTCGTGCGATCTCTTCCTGGCTGACACCAATTTTCTCCGCCAGCGCGCTCTGGGCGGCGTGATCCTGCGGCAGAAACTCGTGCAACGGCGGATCGAGCAAACGAATCGTCGCCGGTTTTCCTTTGAGCGCTTTGAAAATACCGACGAAATCGCCTTTTTGATACGGCAGCAATTTGGCGAGCGCTTTTTGTCGATCGTCCGCTTTCCGCGCCAAAATCATTTCCCGCATGGCGTCGATGCGGTCGCCCTCGAAAAACATGTGTTCCGTGCGGCAAAGCCCGATGCCGCTGGCGCCAAAGGCGACCGCGTTTTTCACCTGCTCCGGTGTGTCCGCGTTGGTGCGAACACTCATGCGCGTGACTTTCGCGCACCAATCCATCAACTGATTGAAGTTGCGATAAGTCTCGCTCCTCTGCGCGATTTTGTCGCCATGAAGCAAACCCTGAATGATTTCCGAGGGCGCATTGCGCAACTGATCGGCGTAAACAGTGCCGCTCGTCCCGTCGATTGAGAGATAGTTTTCACCTTCGCGAAAAATTGCGCCGTTCACCGACATCGTTTTCGCGCGATAATCGATGTTTAGGGCCGATGCGCCGCAAATGCAGACCTTACCCATTTGCCGTGCGACCAAAGCCGCGTGGGAACTGACGCCGCCCCGCGCGGTCAGGATTCCTTCCGCCGCAATCATTCCCCGTAAGTCCTCCGGTGAAGTCTCCACCCGCACGAGCAACACCTTTTCGCCTTTGTGCGCGGCGGCGGCAGCGCGATCGGCGTTAAAATAAACTCTGCCCGTTGCTGCACCTGGTCCTGCCGGAAGGCCGCTCGCGATCGGCTTCGCGCTCTTCAGCGCCGCGCGGTCGAACACCGGTGCCAGAACCTGGTCGAGTTGATCGGCCGGCACGCGCGTGATCGCGGTTTTCCATTCGATTAATTTTTCGCGCACCATGTCGCAGGCGAATTTCACCGCGGCCACGCCGGTGCGCTTTCCGTTGCGCGTTTGCAGCATGAAAACTTTGCCCTCCTGAATGGTGAATTCGAAGTCCTGCACATCCTTGAAATGCGCCTCGAGGACGTGCCGGATCCGCTCCAGCTCGACCAGCGCTTTTGGCAAATGCTTTTTTAGGTCCGCAACTGGCTCCGGAGTGCGTACTCCGCCCACCACATCCTCGCCTTGGGCGTTGATGAGAAATTCCCCATAGAAAACTTTCTCGCCGGTAGCGGGATCGCGAGTGAAAGCGACGCCCGAGCCGGAATTGACGCCGGTATTCCCGAAAACCATGGCCTGCACGTTCACGGCCGTGCCCCATTCCTGGGGAATGTTGTATTTCCGGCGGTAAACGATGGCCCGATCGTTCATCCACGAACCGAAAACGGCGCCAATCGATCCTTGGAGCTGCGCCCAGGGATCGTTCGGGAATTGTTTGCCGGTGCGCTCCTTCACCAATTTTTTGAAACGCGCGACCATCTCCTTCAAATCCCCCACGCTCAGTTTGGTATCGTCGATATCCTTGTGATGGCGCTCGTGTTTGAGCTCGTGGATCACCGTCTCAAAGGGCTCGTGATCTTCTTCCGGGCGCTTTTGCACGCCCATCACGACGTCGCCGTACATTTGGATAAAGCGGCGATAACAATCCCAGGCGAAGCGTTCGTTTTTCGTCGCCTTGGCCACCGCCAGCACGGTCTCGTCGTTGAGTCCGAGATTGAGAATTGTGTCCATCATTCCCGGCATTGAATCGCGTGCCCCTGATCGTACCGCTAATAGCAACGGCATCGCCTTGGTGTCGCCGAAGGTCGTGCCCATTATTCGTTCCATCCGGCGGACCCCTTCCTCCACTTCCGCCCGCATTGTCCGGGGATAGCTGCGGTGGTGCGCGTAGAAGTAGGTGCAGACTTCGGTCGAAATGGTGAAACCTGGTGGCACCGGCAATCCGATTCGGGTCATTTCGGCGAGGTTCGCGCCTTTGCCACCGAGCAAGGGTTTCATCTTTCCATTCCCGTCGGCTTTGCCCTCGCCGAAGTAATAAACAAACTTCGCCGGTTTGGTTTTGGAAACCGGCTTTCGTTGTGTGCGATGACCAGAGGCCGGCCTAGTGGCGGCGCGGCGTGGAGCGGAAGATTTTCGAGCCATGAATCAAGAGATTGGTGAACGAGCGCGGCAAAGTAATTCCGCGACTCGACGTGTCAACGCGCATGCGCGCTCAGCGCGGTGCGTCAGTTGGAATCTTAAGGAATCTTATGCCGTGGCGTGCTCAGTAGCAGCGAGCACGTCGTCGATGGCAGCGGTGAATTCGTTCGTCCCGGTGCTCGGGACGATGATGGTATTTCGCCGGCCATGGGCTTCCTCAGTAATGCGAAGGAATCTGCCCCGATCGTTCTCGCGGAATTCCACGTAGAAGTGCTTCCGCTCGATCTGGACCTCCTTCGCTTCGATAATATTATCCATGCCGGGCGGAGTGTGGCAAAGTGCGGGCGGTAGGGGAAGCAAAAAGTTTGCCTAAATTTAACCCACCCAAAGGCTGATATTTTGCCTCCGCCTCAATTACTTGCGGCGCTGGCGCTGCCGGCGATCCTGAACTGGCCGTAAATCGGCGACGGCAAAGTCAATTTGTCGCTTAAATTGGTCCACCCGTGCGACATGCACACGTAATTTGTCACCGACGGCGAAGGTGCGCCGTCTTTGCCGGCCGACGAATCGGCGTTGGGCCGGCGAGAAAACATAAAAGTCATCCGCCAATGTTGAGACATGGATCAAGCCGGTGAGTAAAATCTCCGGCAGTTCGACCAAGAGTCCGTAATTGCGCACGTCGATCACCACCGCGTCGAAGACCTGCGGATTGCGCGTCTCTAGTTGTGACTCGAAGAATTCCAGCTTCTTCATTTTGACCGCGTCAATTTCTGCCTCAGCAGCATTGCGCTCGGTCGCCGAAATATGATCGGCGATGGCTGAGAGTTGGGGCATCGTTCGAGACCTGCCTCGCGCGAGATTGCGGTCGGCCAGCGCGCGGTGCACCTCGAGATCAGCATAACGCCGGATTGGGCTGGTGAAGTGGGTATAGTTCGTTTTCGCGAGGCCATAATGACCTAATGGCGTGGTGGCGTAGCGTGCCCGCTTCAAACTCTTGAGCAGCCCGATCTTAAGCGGATGCTCTTCGGCCGTCCCCGTAATGGCGGCGAGTAATTTTTGCACCTCGCCGCGGTGCGTCAGATCGCCCACCCGAATTCCATGTGCCAGGACAAACTCACGAAATTCGCCCAGTCGCTCCGCGTCCGGATTTTCGTGGATGCGATAAATCGTCGGAATCCCGCGATTTTTCAGCTCGCGCGCCACCGCTTCGTTCGCGGCCAACATGAATTCCTCGATCAATTGGTGCGATTCATCATTCTCAACCCGCTCAAACCGAGTCGGTTTTCCTTTTTTATCGACGACGACTTTGACCTCTGGCATGTCGAGATCGAGCGAGCCGTGCTCGAAACGTTTCCTCCGCAGCAACGCCGCCAATTTCCACGCGGTATGCAAACGCTCGCCCAGTTCACCGCGCGCCGGATTTTTTAAAATCGCGAACGCTTCCTTATAAGTAAGGCGGTGGGCGCTACGGATGACCGTCCGGGCAAAGCGGGCTTGTCGCATTCGTCCGTTGCGATCGAACTGCAGGAAGATCGAATGCGTGAGCCGATCCACGTGCGGATTCAAGCTGCAAACGCCGTTGCTCAATCGCTCCGGCAACATTGGAATCACGCGATCCGGCAGATACACGCTGTTGCCGCGACGCTGCGCTTCACGATCGAGCGCGCTGCCGGGCCGCACATACGCGCTTACGTCCGCGATGTGCACACCCAGCTGCCAGCCGCTCTTGCTTTCTTCGACGTGAATGGCGTCATCAAAATCGCGCGCATCGTCTGGATCGATGGTCACGATAAATTGACCGCGTAAATCCTCGCGGCCGTCGATAGCATCGGCGGTCACAGTTTGGGAGATTGCGGATGCTTCCTCGAGAACGGCGCGCGGAAATTCGACCGGCAAATGGTATTTCCGGATGATCGAGAGGATGTCGACCCCCGGCGCCGTGCGCGGGCCCAGCAGCTCAATGATTTGTCCTTCCGGATTGACGTGACGCGATTCCCAGGCCTCCAGCCGAACTACGACTTTGTCGCCAACCGCCGCGGCGGTCTGTGACCGCCGACCCGGTTTCCGGTCATCGGCCGCGACGGCTGGCTGCACGTAAATGTTGTGAACGAGCCGCGGGTCGTCCGGCACGACGTAGAAGAAATTGCGCGTTTGCTGCAGGGTTCCGACGATCGTCTCGTTCGCGCGCGTCAGAATCCGGATGACGCGGCCTTCTGCGCGTGGCGTGCGTGCCCGCGAAAATTCCGCGCCGCGAATGATGCGGGCGACCACGCGATCACCGTGCATGGCGGTGCCGGTGTTTTCCGCCGCGATAAAAAGATCGGACTGTCCCGGTTTCTCGTTGGTCAGAAAGGCGTAGCCGGCCTCATGTACGCTCAGCGTTCCGGTGACAAGATCGGCCGAATCCGGCAGGACGTAGCGATTTTTCCGAATACGCGCGATTCCGCCCTCCTGTTCGAGGTCGCGCAGAGCGCGGCGCACTTCGTTCCGTCGACTTGCGTCGTAACCAAGCGCATCAGCGATTTCGATTTTATCGAGCGGCCGGTATTTCGGGTCCCGGACGAGTCGCAGAATTTCTGTCCGCAAATCGTGGTCGTTTGATTTTCTTTTGCCTGCCATGGCGACGCAAGGTTGCGTTGTTCGCCGTTAGTCTTCCAGCCCGATCTTTGATGGAGGGACATGCTTCTGCATGGTGTGTATTCGGCGGCAACGCTGCTTCCTTATTGAACGCCCTGGGCATCCTCGGCATCACGCTCGCGACAGAAGGATTGTAGGGCGGCCATCTTGGCCGCCAAGGAAAAGAAACGGCGGCGAAGATCGCCGCCCTACAATTCTTGGACATCGAATGCACGAAGGCGCGCGTCGCCCCGTTCACTTGACCACATGCTGGCGCGGCCAAAATTGAATGAATGAAACCGATATGGTTCGCCCTCGCGATTTTCCTCGGTGGAATTTTTAATATGAATGCGGCTTCCTCGATTTCGATCACCAGCCCGGCCTTTCAATCCGGAGGCGATATTCCGGCGAAATTTACCTGTAACGGAACGAACGTAAGTCCTGAATTGCAGATCAGTGGCGTCGCGAGCGAAGCGAAATCGCTGGTCTTGATTGTCGATGATCCGGATGCGCCGCGCGGTTTGTTTACGCATTGGATCGCCTGGAACATCGATCCGAAAACGACACGAGTCGGCGAGAACAGTGCACCCGCTGGCGCGGTCCAGGGCACGAACGATTTTGGCAAAGGCAATTACGGCGGCCCCTGTCCGCCCTCCGGAACGCATCGTTATTTTTTCAAAATCTTCGCGCTCGATACCAAACTGGATTTGAAGCCGAGTGTGCGCCGCGCCCAACTCGATGCCGCCATGCGCGGTCACGTTCTGGCGCAGGGCGAATTGATGACGCGCTATTCACACAAGTAAAGACATTCTCCTCTCCGCCCCATAAAGCCTGGATTACGAACTAACGAAGGACGACCCGGCCTGGAGTTTGCTGTGGCATTTTCTCCTCGCGGCATTACGGCTTCGTCGCTACCGCGACCCTATCTAATTCATATGCAACCAAGGGGAGTACTCACGCCAAGGCGCGAAGGCGCAAAGAGAGATACGTCAAACTACCCGATTCCGATTTCAAACCTTAGCGCCTTGGCGTCTTTGCGTGAGACTTCCGCGGGTCTCCCGCCCTGATTCCAAGACATCCGCGACCTTTTGGACTGCGCCGGCAGAGCGTAGCGACGACGGCGCTCTTCCCGCGGCGGTGTGTCTTCGAAGCGGATTGTGCGTCAGTTGATGCGCGAATGCGCGCGAAGCGCAAGAAAGCAAAGCGGTGTCGCGCTGCGCTTGCCACCGCAGTCCAAAAATCCGCGCCATCGTCAGCGCCTCGAATAATTCGCTACGCGTGGTAGTCTCACCTATATGGGTGTGACGCCATGGAAAATTGCGGGCGAGATTTTCGACCTCTCCGGCCACGGCTGGATCATGGGTGTATTGAACATCACTCCGGATTCATTTTCTGACGGCGGCAGATTTTTTCAGACACCGCAGGCGATTGCCCAGGCCAGGAAGATGATCGCGAACGGCGCCAACATTGTCGATATCGGCGGCGAATCGACTCGCCCAGGTTCCGAACCAGTCGATGCCGCAGAAGAAAAACGCCGCGTCCTTCCGGTGATCGAAGAGCTCGCGGGAGAAGCATTGCTTTCGATCGATACCTCGAAGGCGGAAGTTGCCGCCGCGGCTTTGGATGCA
>OBJR01000094.1_pt1 | contig 10068 bp, 10 predicted proteins | sample 1519711 | NCBI WGS metagenome assembly OBJR01 (sample SAMEA3235155, study PRJEB22506) | soil metagenome | biome: Forest; feature: Temperate coniferous forest; material: soil | place: Canada | collected 2011-06-18 | depth 0.2 m | reverse complement strand
TCCTGTAAATAACCTAGGCACGCCCATTGGCATCTTCGCTCCCAGTGGAGGGATTGCCGACGATGTGACGTCAGGAACGCATGTTGCCGGACCGTTAGCGACCGGTTCCGATGAGGCGTTTAACAATGGATTCATGGAAGTGATTTTTCCCGCCGATATCCAGCTCGTCGGTTTCTGGATCACTCATGCCAGCGCCCCGATCACCATGATTCTCAAAGACTCCACCAACACGAATCTTTCCACCGGTGACTTCCAGGTGACCGGGAGCGAAGGCCAGTTCATCGGTATCCAACGCGATTCGCCAGACGTCAGGGGCATAACTATAGGATTCACCGAATCATTCACCATTGACGACTTTACCTTCTCAGCGGCAACAACAACCGTCCCTGATACCGGCGCTACTTTTGCTCTGCTCTTTGTCTCCTTGATCGGGCTGACCGCAGTACGTCGGCACTATCGTTTCAATTAAGCTGACGATCTTCGACTATTTCCGCTGCGATGCCGTATCCAAGTCGACGAAGCGTCCCGCTTCTGCATCGGCCATGCCTTGCTTAAAAGATTCGGGAATCCACGAATCATCATTTTCCAAGATGAACTTGGCGACCTGCGCCCGTTCGTTGGCGGGCAGGGCTTTAAATTGATCGATGATTTCGCTGGCGCTCATGGGAAAAGATTAACGTACCGGCCCGACGTTCGCAAAATCGATCTTCTGCTGTGTCCACCTCTAGCTCTTCGAGGCTTTCGTTTTTCAATCGCGCCGCCCGACTAACTGATAACAGAGTAGCAGAAATAAAGTCCGGGCTATTATGTCTTTGGCCGACCAAGAGGCCGATAGCATCAGCACCGAGCTCAGCAGCTATCAAGGCATCTTCGTCTTATTCCACAAATTTTAACATACCTTATTTGCTGGCCTTTCGGAGCTCGGCGTCTACCTGCGGCGCTTAAACTTAGAGCTCCCGATAACCGAAAACTAATAACTGCGAGGCTACGCCTTGCCACCGTTAACAATTAACCGATAACTCACGAGCTTTGCTCGTGCGCTTGTGCAAAAAGTGAGGACTGACCGCGCTTCTCCCCTACCCTATGATCCGACCTTCACCTCGACTTTCGCGTGGTTCATGCGCGTATTCATGTCAGACACGTAGTAAACGCTGCAATCGCCGCGATGGAAGATCCGGGTCGCGCCGCGATCGGCGATCTTGAATTGCTTGTTGGTAACGCCTGGTTGCTGGTAACCATAGCTGCCGTTCGTACGAACGAATCGCATGTGTTCGTAGTCGATGACCGTGACGCTGACGTCGAACTGATCGACCCCGTTGACAATGAGCTCGACATTTGGCCCTCCCATGTCGCGAAGCTTGACTCGCTGCCCGATCTTCACGTCGAGGCTACGCGTCTGCTGAGCGGCGGCAGAGCTGGAAAGCAGCATGCCGATGACGATAGGCAGGAGTATTTGTCTCACTTCCTTGGTGTAGCGGAGCAGGAGACGCGCCGCAATGTTAAAACGCGAGACCCTGCCCAGTTAACTATTAACAGATAACTGCGAGGCTTTTCCTCGTGCAAATGTTAAATGCAATGCTCGCGAACGCTTTCGGAGTTAAGGCGCGACCCCGTCTGCTTCCCCCGATCGGTTCGTATGGCATGACGAAAAGTGCGCTGGTCTGGAACGCACCAGACCATATTCGGAATGATTATGAGAAAGCGAGCTTTTCGAACGCGCGTTAGCCGGCCGTCGCGAAGTCTTCTTTTTCGTATCGTCTGCTCTTTTCTACCGCGACGATTTTCACAGGGATCGATATCAGCGCTTTATTAATCAGCCGCAATTTCAGCGAACTGGGCGGACGCCGGCTTGGGCGTCTTCGATCCTTCTGATCTCTGACCTCTCTCTCGAGCTGTAAGGCTCTACCAGCTGGAAGCTGATCTCTGATCTCTGATTTTGATCTCTGATCTCTGATCTCTGATTGGTCTCTGTCCTTAACTATTAACAGATAACTGATAACCGTGAGGCTTTGCCTTGTCTGATCTCTGACCTCTGTCCTCTGGTTACGCGGCTTGGAGGTCTTCGTCTTTTCTCAAATCCGAGAACCGTTAACAGATAACAGATAACTTCGAGGTTCCACCTCAAAGAATTTAGACTCGACCCCAATTCGCTCTCCTCGGCCTAGCGTCTGCGATGGTAGATGTACTCGCCGCAGACGAGATCAGTCCCTTTAAGGACAAATCCCGAGTCTTTGGGAGGGGGAATTACAAGATCAAAATAACGCTCCGGTATTCGACTTGGTCGGTGATAATTCCTCATGAGAATTGCATAAGGCAAGCCGTGCGGCTCCCAACTGAATTTCCATTCGTTCCAGAAAATGTTGATCGTCGTCGGCGAAGTTACTTGGACTGACGTCGCCTCCGCGCTCCATTGATAAAAGAGTGTGGGGCTTTTGTCGTAAGGAGCCGGAAAATGTTCCCAGCCGGACGACTTCCGCGGCAGGTCTTGGCTCCACTCCAACGTGATGCTGGCCGTCGTTCCATTAATTGTCAGCGTCGAACTCCAGCCCGATTTTTTAGTGGGACGTGCAATCCATACTCCGTCAAACTGTTCGGTTTTGACGGGGACCGGTTCAAGTATGATGGCCTCGGGCATCGCCACTTCGCCGCCCTTGACCTCTACCTCTTTTTCTTGCGTTTGATAACCGTTCAGCACGATCCGCAGATGGTGTCGCCCCGCTGGCAGGCCCGAAAAGGTCGCCGGACTAGTGTTCATCATCGCATCATCGGCCGTCACCCAGGCGCCCGCCGGGATCGTCTTCACCCACAGATCGCCCACGCTGCTCGTCGACACGCTCGGCGACGGCGTGCTAGACGCCGGCGGACCAGGAGTTGTTGTCCGAGCCGGACTGGCGGTTTGTACTAACCCGGGAGTCGACGTCGTTGTGGCTGATTGGCGTGATGGGTTGCTAACCGCACGCTCGAAGAGGACCGCGATCACAAACAAGAGAGCTATCGCACCTGCCGCAACCCAACCCCAGTGCTTCGCGTTCACGCGAGATTCTTTTGTTGGCGTCGCCGGGATTGTTGCAACCGGAGAGATAGTAGGCGGCGGTTGCGCGGGTATCACCGGCGACGGCGGTAAGGATTCGACGGGCGCAGTTTTTTCTTCGCTGGCGGCCGGAGTGGGAAACGGGGCGGCCGGTGTTATCTGCGGCGGCGCTTCTTCCGTACTCAAGCGCAGTAGGGCCTTCACGGAGTTCTGCAAACGATCGAGATGACGTTCCAACGGCGGACTCAAGGCGTCGAGCCAGTGCGGAGTACTGAGATAATACTCCAAATCATCGTTCGGCACGGTCTCTTCGATCCGAAACTGAACGATGTGCAAACGTGAATTCGCAGCCAGCTGCACTTCACGCAGGACTTGCGCGGAAGCATTGGAATGCTTGGAAAAGATCAGCACCATCACTTTGCTGTGCTGAATCGCCCGCGTGATCTCCCCGGCAAAGGAGCGTCCAGGCTGCACATCGCGCGGCGCAATCCAGGTGCGAACGGCTCCGTTCTCCAGCGCCGCGCAGACGGCGTCGGCGATGATTTTATCCTGAGAAGAATGTGAGATGAAAACGTCGTGCGCCATGGAGGCGAGGCTATCTGAGCCACGTCTTTTGTAGCAATTTTTCCTACAAGAGGCAATGCCAGGGGAGAAGCGTACCTGTCGCGCGCGCGACGAACGTGCTCCGCTACGTCAGTTAACTATTAACAGATAACCGATAACTGCGAGGCTTTTGCCTCGTGCAAATGTCAAATGCAATGCTCGCGAACGCTTTCGGAGTTAAAGACGCGACCCCGTCTGCTTTCCCCCCGCGACCCCATCTGCTTCCCCCCAAACGGCCAGCGCTTTCGCAGGCCGGTAATAGTGCCGTTATACTGATTGTGATCGCAGGGGCCGATGCCGCTGACATTGTGAGGTTCCTCGCCGACATGGCCGTCGGTGTATTGCCAGAGAACATACTTCTTCCAACCGGGTGGCAGGACCGGTTTGCTGGCGTAGTGCGAAATCCAGAGCGGGCATTTGCTTAATACGTCATCGCCTTTGCCGTTCAGTTGTTCTTTCAGCCATCCGCCGCCATAGAGCACCGGGTAACGACCGATCTCCTGCTCCACCAGGCTAATGAACTCCCTCGCCTTGGGGAGGATCATGCTTGAGCCGCTGGGATTTTGCTCAAAATCGAGACAGACCAGCTCGTTATCAGTTGGCTTAGCTGTCGCGAGATAATGTTCCACCTGCGCCTTCGCATTCGCGCCGGTACCGAAGTGGTATGAGCCCCACAGAATTTTAATTGGGCCGGCTGCTCTCTTGAACTTCGCGTATGCCGGATCAACTCCGGTCGCGCCCTGAGTGGCCTTGGCGATAATCGCGACAATCCCGTTTGCGACCACTTTCTCGAAGTCGACCGGATCTTCGTGGTGAGAGATATCGATGATCCTTCGAATCATGAGTAATTCGTTACACGCAACATTGTTACAACAAAAAACAAAACTGCGCACTTTGTTCACAAAGCCGGCCAGAAGATCGTGCTGGCGACGGCGCCTTCGCGGTTGCGAACTTTGCTCTCCTGCTCAATTCAATGAAAGTGTCGGCGTTAAAAAAAAGACTGGTTTAACCAGTCGTTCTTTCTGAGGCGGAGGGATAATCGAGACGAAGTGTTGATCAACTGTCGATAATAAGGTCTGACCCGCGCCCGTGACCCTGAGCCCTCTTCCTGAGCCGTAGCTACGGTATCGTTGTGGGCGATTTTTCGACGATAATCGAAACGCGACGATTGAGCGCGCGGCCGAGTGGATTATCAGAGCCGTCGGTGTTTTTGTTCGGCGCGATTGGATATTGTTCGCCGAATCCTTTCGTCGAGACATTCGCGGCTAAGACGCCACCGTTCTTGACCAGCCAATCTTTCACTGCCTGCGCACGGTCGCGCGAAAGTTCCATGTTTGTCGCCTTCGTTCCTTTGGAATCGGTGTAACCTTCCACCGTTACTTTACTCTCAGGAAATTGTGACAGAACGACCGCGACTTTTTTCAATGCCTGTTCGGCTTCTGGTTTTAGCGCTGCTTTGTCGTAATCAAAGAGCACGTCGCCGGAAAGATTCATGCTGAGCGAACGCCCGCTTTGCTGAGCCTCAAATTCCTGGCGCGCTTTTTCCAGGTCCAGCTCCTTCTGCTGTAACTCGAGACTCTTTTTCTCCAATTCAATCCGTTGACGCTCCAACTCCGCCTGCTTTTTCGCAATCGCCGCCTGCGGATCGTTCTGCGCCCGAACAACGGAAACGCCGATCAAGATCGACAATGCAACGAAAAGGAAGGCGGGTTTCGATAAGGTTTTCATTTGAGATAGATTCGTTCGCCACATTGACAGCACGCTTTTCACTGCCAACGGCTCATTTTACCTTGAGACTCAAACCAAGCGAGACAAAACTCGAGGATCAATGCCTTAGATCTTCTACGATTTCGGCGGCAATGTGGATTCTTCCCGCTTCAAACGCGTTAACGGTGTAACGGTGTAACGGTTCAACGTTCGCGAAGCGGTATGTCAAATACCTGCTCGCGAAAGCATTCGGAGTTAAGACGCGACCCCGTCTGCTTCCCACCATTTCAGCGTTTCAAGAAGTAATCGAGCGAGAAGCGATCATCTTCGCGCGGAAGAGAGAGAACAAAGAGGAGGAGCGCGAGGCGCGGAATGACGTGGCCGCTAAAGTCGAAGAGCGCGTCGTGCAGAAGATGGCCGAATGTGACGATGACGAGTACCATGCCGAGCGCGATGAGCGCATCGCGGGTGCGTAATCCGAGAAGAATGAGCGCGCCGCCGATGAGTTCGATGAACGGAATGGTCACGCCGACCGCCCAGAGCGACCAGGTCGGCAGGAAAGTATCGGAGAACGGCAGAAAGTATTTTCGCGCGTGCTCAAGCGGGCCGAGCTGAAAAACCTTCATCACGCCGGCCATAAAGAAGATGAAACCGAGGACGAGGCGGGCGAAGAGAATCGCCCAGGCGCGATTCAGATTTGGTTCATTTTCCCAAGCTAGGGCTGCTCACGGCCAGCCGTGCAAGCCAAAACCAAATCCGCCAGCGCTTCAAAAATTCGTCGCCCAATAACGACTAACAATTAACGGATCCGCCAAGAGGACGGATTCGCCGTGTCCGCCTTTGGACGGACTCGCCGTGGCGAGGCGAATAACTCACGAGCTTTGCAGGTGTGCTTGTGCCAAAAGTGAGGACTGGTCCCTTCCGCTTCCCGCCAAATCCGGATTCCCTCAAGTGCCGCCCACGACGGCATAGCCTTGGACGCGTAAGTCGTCGGCCAGGTCCTTTTCCATTTGAACGGCATGTTCGTACGGCATCGGGTTCAAGTGCTCATATATCTCCGGCAACAATCGAACACCATACTTCCTGACCAGCCGGGCCGATTTATACCCGTTCTTGTGATTTTGAAATCGATGATCGACTGGCAATCCGGTCATTCCAACGTAGACAGCCGGCTTTGATGGATTATGCTCCGGATTACGCTGCAAAATCGACCGATCCTTCAGCGCAGCTTTGGAGAGCAGAACGACGTAAACGTTATGATGGAATTCCGGTTCGGCGGATCGAAGCACTCTCCGTTTACGACGACGCATTCGATGACTTTGCACTTAGGCGAGCGGGGCTCAAACCTGATAACCGACAACAGATCCGCCAGCGGACGGATTCGCCGTGGCGAGCTCCTAGCTCCCAGCTCCTAGCTCCCATCTTCCTCTTAACGTATTAAGACGCGACCCCGTCTGCTTCCCCTGAATCCGCACTCGACCTCTTTTATACGCGCCGCAATCGCAGCCAACTTTGACCGTCGCAGTCGGTTCCCGCAAGTAGGTCTGCGCGCAATGCGCGCTCTTCGCATTGCGTCAGTATCCACTCCAGCGAATGTCGAATTACGCCTGGCGTGTTTGATTCATGGCTTGTTCCTACCCACCGGTCCCCCCCATAGTCCTCGTCCGGAATTCGCGCTGGAAGGTAGGATACGAGAAACACCCCCGTATCCTTCGAGTCGCGAATGAATGAATCTAACGTGGCGACGATCTGTAACTTGCTTGCATGTGTCCAGATCGAGCGTGCCAGAAAGAAGTCGAACTGAGCGCCGAAGACTGATGTGTCGAAGCGCGGATTGAAATCGAACCGGGGTCGCTTGAGCTGCACTTCGCCGGCGTTGAAGAGGTATTGCAGCCCGTACTCGACGCGTAGGCGCGCAGGCTCGATTCCGTAATAGCAGCCAGGATCGAGAAACCGAACGAGCCAATATGCGATCCTCAGACACCCGCATCCGACCTCGACGATCTTCGACTCTGGATTTATCCCCTCGTGGAGGAGGCTGATGAGTTGCTCCCGCCCCGCCTGCTCGAACGTGTCCAGAGGGACACCCAGGAACCCGTGCCGCGATATCATTTCTGTCGCGCGTGTTTGAACTTCGGACATCACAGTCACTCGCAGTGCTTACTCGCTCCTCCGGCCTGGGTGACACTTCAATTAAGCCGCTTTTTGAGAACGGAGCGAGCAAAAGTCAGGTTGAACATCGTCGAGCTCGAACGCAACCTTGCCACTATTGCTCGTGGCAATGAGTACGATTACTCTTTCGGCGAATGGCTGGATTTCCCTGGCGAGAGCAACGTGCCGCGCTCTTGATAGCGCATCCGGGGCATGAACTGCGTGTATTTCACTGGATGGAGATTGCGCGACCGCTGGTCTTTGTGCTGACCGACGGATCCGGGCATACGAACCGATCGCGGCTTCCATCTACGACGCACATTTTGAATACGACCGGCTCAAGAGCAGGGCTGGTGTACGGGAGGTTCACGGATGCGGAAATCTATGCCACTATTTTGGAGGGCAATTTCGAAGTCTTTGCCGAGGTGATGCACCAACTTGCACGAAGTTTCACCGAACAGAGCATCGAATACGTCGTGCACGACGCAATTGAAGGATACAACCCCTCGCACGACCTGTGCTGGCATGTCGCTGGTGCCACATCGCTGCTCGCGAGCAAGGCGAGCGGTCGCACCATTCGCAGGTTTGATTTTCCACTGACGGGGAGGCCCGACGACTGCCCTAACGAAAGCCGGGATAAGTCTATCTGGGTCAGGCTCAATGATGACGCGCTCCAGCGCAAGCTGGCTGCGGCCGAAGCATATCCCGAATTGAAGACGGAGGTGGATGCGGCGCGGGAAAAATTTGGCGACGCACCGTTTGCCATCGAATGCCTTCGACGCGCCGCGGATCCGGGACCCTATCTTGAGGATGCAGCCGAGGTTCCATTCTACGAAAGGCATGGTGAAGCCCGTACCACGTCCGGCTATTACGTCGATGTGATCCGGCGAAGAAAACATATGCTTCCGCTGGCGCGAAGACTCTGGCAAACAGCCACCCCGGACTGAGTCGTGCGCGTCCTTCTGACTAACAACACGCTGAAGGGGAGGGCGGGCACCGAGCTCTACGTGCTGGATGTCGCGCGACGACTGAAGCAGCTTGGGCACGAGCCGGTGGCTTACAGTCCGCTTCTCGGGGAAGTGGCAGAGCTTCTCGCAATGGCTGGAGTTCCGGTGATGCGCAACCTGTTGGACCTTCCATTTCGTCCGGACATTATCCACGGCCACCATCACATCGAGACGATGACAGCGCTGGCATCGCTACCCGCTGTGCCGGCGGTCTATTTTTGTCACGGATCTGCGCCTTGGGAGGAAATGCCTCCGGCGTTCCCTCGAATCTTGCGTTACGTTGCCGTGGACGAGGTATGCCGGGAACGAATCGTTCGTGAAGCAAAGGTTCCATTCGGAAAAATTCGCTTGTTGCTCAATTTTGTGGACACCGATCTTTTCCGGGCGCGCCCACCGCTGCCTCCAAGCCCCGTGCGCGCACTCATTTTCAGCAACACCGCATCGGAAGGCAACTACGCTGCCGCAGTGCGCGCCGCCTGCCAACGGTGCGGTATCACGCTGGAAATGCGTGGTCTTAGAAGCGGGAATCCGACGAATGCCCCTCAGGAATTACTGCCACATTACGACATCGTTTTCGCAAAAGCGCGCGCGGCGATCGAGGCGATGGCGGTGGGATGCGCAGTCGTGTTATGCGATGCAGCGGGCCTCGGACCGATGGTCAATACGACTAACTTCAGCACGTTGAGGCCGAACAACTTTGGACTCCGCACCCTGGTCGGTAAGCTGACGGTAGAAAATATCGCGAGGGCAATCCAAACATATGACCCAACTGATGCCGCCCGCGTGTGCGATCTTGTGCGCCGCGAAGCGAATATGAATGATGCCGTCGACGAAATCGTCCGGCTGTATAGCGAGGTCATCGCGGAAAACGCGGAGCGTGTGAGTGATTCCGTCGCGGAACTGCGGGCAGTAGGTGCGTACCTACAGACGCTCGATGTCATCATCAAGCAATTCCCGTTTTAACCGCTTCGCCTTCCGATTGCGTTGTTGTAGTGGCCGTCGTCTCTGGCGGCAACTTGACTGCTTAAAGCATTCAAGTTCACAGAGCGATTTTGGCGCGTTCGATCAGCTTCGGTTTAAGCAAGCCGACGAAGCCTTTGCACGGCCGGCGCGCATCCTGTGGATTCTTAGCAGCTCACACGAGCGCACATCGCCTGCTTGTGTCAAAAGTGAGGACTACCCCTTTTCTGCCCCCAGTTCGACAACTAGTCGAAGATCAGTCGCAATCGCGGCGAATTGGGCAACTCTGAAAGCGTTCGCGAATTGCGCGGCTTGGAGGTCTTCGACGATTTCGGCGGCGATGTGAACTCTTCCCGCTTCAAACGCTTTAACGCTTCAACGATGTAACGTTTCAATGCCCGCGAAGCGATATGTCAAGTGCCTGGCTCGCGAAAGCTTTCGGAGTTAATACGCGACCCCAACTGCTTTCTGTTCTCCCCAAGGATACAACAGTTCCGAAGCAAGTTTTCGCCTCGACCTGAGTCAACTGTTAGAGAGCCTGTAGGCTACGTAACGCGGCTGAATGCCGCGAACAACAACGCCACAGCCGCCGCCGTAACCAACGCGGCG
>OBJR01000093.1_pt1 | contig 10121 bp, 8 predicted proteins | sample 1519711 | NCBI WGS metagenome assembly OBJR01 (sample SAMEA3235155, study PRJEB22506) | soil metagenome | biome: Forest; feature: Temperate coniferous forest; material: soil | place: Canada | collected 2011-06-18 | depth 0.2 m | reverse complement strand
TAACAATCTGGGGTTTCGACGCAAGTTGACTCATGCTGCCGCAACCCTCGAAACCCCAGATTGTTACGTAATTACTACTAGTTAGAGAAAAATTTCATAAATTTTGCGCTTTTTAGCAGGGTTTAGATTGTAAGGCCTCACCTGTATTTGCTATAAATGCGGACCCAGCATGAAAACCCCCTACGGAACAGGGCCTATCATAGAGGTCAGAACTCAGACCTCAAAGGTCAGAGATCAGAACGAAATCAGAGACCCACCCGAAATGAAAACTCCCGTTCACCCATTCGGCTCTGTGTTAGTTCGCTTAGAGCTGGTTCTCTCACTGATTTGCCTCAGACGAAGGCGGGCCTGCCCCGCCGAAGACAGAACGCGGCCCAGGCCAACAGGCTGAATCGCGCTTTCAGTGTTGCAAGCAGGCAGGAATTGTCGCCTGTTAAAACCCCCTTTGGTCTCTTTGGCGTGTTTCGTGGGTCTAGCCAGAAACGATGTAACCTTCTTCGCCATGCAGATTGATGTCGAGACCCTGACGCTCGATTTCCGGCGCAATGCGTAGTCCGATCGTCGCGCGCACAATGAACGCAATCAGCGACGTTCCGATCACCGCCAATGCGATGGTAATTCCTATCGCCTTCAATTGCTCCAGCCAAAGCATGTGTCCGACAATTTTTGCGAGCCCATTTTGGGTCGCAGCAGTCGCAACAAGGTTGGAATTCACCGTCGCGGTCGCGAGTAGTCCGGTGAGAAACGCGCCCAAGGTACCGCCCACGGCGTGCACTCCGAAAGTATCGAGGGCATCGTCGTAGTGAAACCACGATTTCAATTTAGTACAGGCGAAAAACGGAACCGCGCCCGCTAGCACACCGATGATAACGGCGCCGGTGCCATCGACAAAACCGCAGGCCGGGGTAATGACAACAAGGCCGCCGACAGCACCTGAGCAAAAACCGAGCACGCTCGGCTTGCCGCGCAGCAACCATTCCAGCGCCGCCCAGGTGGAAGACGCAACCGCGGTCGCCAATGTCGTGGTCATGAATGCGTTGGCAGCGATTCCATCGGCGCCAAGCGCGCTGCCGGCGTTAAATCCATACCAACCGACCCAAAGCATCCCGGTTCCGACCATGCAAAGGACCATCGAGTGCGGGGCCATGACTTCTTTACGGAAGCCAAGACGTGGCCCGAGAAAAAGACACAGCAGTAAGGCCGACCATCCACTCGACATGTGGACGACGGTGCCGCCGGCAAAATCGATCGCACGAATCCTGGCGTTGGGGTTCCAGACGCCATTCATCAGGCCGTCGATGCCCCAAACCATGTGCGCTAACGGGAAATAGACGAGAAACATCCAGAGCGCGACGATTGTCATGACCGCGGAAAATTTCATCCGTTCCGCCACCGACCCGATGATGAGGGCGGGCGTAATGATGGCGAACATGAGCTGATAGATGGCAAAAACGTTGTGCGAGACCCAATAGGAATAGTCGGTGTTGGGAGCGGCAGTAACCCCGCGTAGAAATGCGAATTGTGTTCCACCGAAGAATGAACAGCCGTGGGCGAAGACGAGCGAGTAACCAATTGCCCACCATAAAATCGTGACCAGACCGGCAATGCCGAGACATTGCGCCAGAATCGAGAGCACATTTTTCTGGCGAACCAGTCCGCCGTAAAAGAGGGCGAGGCCCGGCAGTGTCATAAACAAAACGAGAAGCGCGGAAGTCATGAGCCAGGCGTTGTGACCGGGGCCAGGACCGGAGATGTTCGAGAGCGTTGTAGCGTTGGCCGCGTCCGCGCCACGCGCGGCATTGTTGACGTAAGCCTCCAGATCGGAAACGCGTTGCTCGAGTGATGGAGAAGGGGTGGGCGTTTGCGCCAACACCGAGGAGGTGACAGCGCTAAGCACGACAAGCGTAACGACCGTTATTTTAATCATCGTCGATTTTGCACGGCGTCATCCCGAACACCGAATGCTTTCGGGGTGAGAAACCTCGCAACCGATGTAGGCGATATCGATCACTCATTTGTATAATCGGCAGACCGAATGTGAGGTCCCTCGCTCCGCTCGGGATGACGCGCTGTTTCATTACTCCAAAACTCCATCACTCCGGTCGCTCATCGCAGAATTATTTCGCAGATCATCCGGGCGGAAGCGAAAGGATTTGTCCAACAAGGCTTACTATTGACAGTCCATTCCGTGTTTGGTCAATGTGATAGAGCGTTTCGACTGAAGCGTCATTGACCTTTCCATTAACCCTTAAACTGTCCGCCAATAGCTTATGAACGAACCGATTACTCAAATCAAGGATACGACAGGCAATCCGGCTCCGCTGGGGCTACTCGGCTTTGGCATGACCACGGTGTTGCTTAACCTGCACAATGCCGGTTTCTACGAACTCAACAGCATGATTTTGGCGATGGGTATCTGTTATGGCGGCGCCGCGCAAATCATCGCCGGCATTATGGAATGGAAGAAAGGGAACACGTTCGCCACTACCGCCTTCGTCTCGTATGGGCTTTTCTGGTTGTCGCTCGTGGCATTGATCATTCTGCCGAAAGTGGGATGGGCCAGCCCGTCCAACGACACGGCGATGGCTGCCTATCTGGCGATGTGGGGACTGTTCACCGCCGTCATGTTTATTGGCACGTTGCGGCTGAACCGCGCCCTGCAAATTGTTTTCGCCACCCTCACGATCCTGTTCTTCCTCCTCGCCATTGGCGATTTCACCGCGGCGAGTGCTGGATTCAAACACGCCACCGGCTATGAAGGAATTTTCTGCGGATTCTCCGCGATTTACGCGGGCCTGGCACAGGTGCTCAACGAGCTGTCTCACAAAGTTGTCCTGCCCCTCGGGCCAGTGACAAAATAGTCATCGCGGCGGAATCACCAACGCGTGGTCTGGTCGTAACCCGGCGCCAGCGCGGAAGAAAAATCCCGACAGAAGAAAACAAAGGCAACAAAGAGTCTGGCCCACGAAACACGCCAAATACACCAAAGCCTGTTTAAGCCAGGCTGCAATTCTTCTCTGAATTTTAGCGTCTTTTGGCGCGTTTAGCGGGCAAAAAAATCTTATCCTGCCGCAAAGAAAAACTCCACCGGAAAGCTGGCCACGCTGGTTAAGGTTCCGGTGGAGTTCGCCGCTAGATCAGGATGGTGTGGATTTCCCAGGCGCGATGTCCAGCCTGCTGGGAACAGACCTGATCATAGGAAACAGTGCTCGCCTGCGACTCGTCCTCGTCCTCTTCCTCTTCCGCGTCGTTATCGTTCTCCGCGCGCAAATCATCAGGTGCCATTGCCGGCAAATCATGCTGTTGCAGTTTTTCGTAACGCTGCCGTACTTCCGCCGACACCTTGTCGAGATCTTCCTTCGTTTCGGCGGGACCGCTGAAGAGCAATTTCCCTTGCGGATCTTTCGCCGTCAGAAACTTCTTGCCCTCTTTGTTTTCGATCCGCAGCTCGCCCTTGTCATCGGAAAGAACAATCTGCGCTTTATTCAAATCGATCGTGGTTCGCTGAAGCGCGCCGTTGTTGCCTGTGATGGTGCGGATGCGCTGAGCATTGCGCCGCACTTCGTCTGCGGCGCGTTGCGCTTCATCGCGCGCCCGCACCACTGCGTCATGAATCATTCCCCGCTGCTCATCGCCAAGCTGCTCTTTCAATTCCGACATCTCCTCCTTCAGATCGCCCATATCGCCGAACTCGAAGTTCCAATCGTGATTCATGTGGCGCATATGGTCCAGCATCGCGCGACGGCGCGGGACCTCTTTCTTCACCAGTTTTACCGTGAGCTTCTGTTCCTGGCCCTTGCGCAGGATGGTCAGGGTCACATTTGTTCCTTCCGAATAACTGCGGATCAGCTTCGCCAGTTGTCCCGGATCCGTTAGAATTTGATCGTTCAACATTTTAATTACGTCGTTCTGTTGCACGCCGCCGGCGGCGGCGGGTCCATCCGGCACCACGTAATCAACGACCAGACCGAACCCTTTTGGCAATCCGAGCTGATCGCATAACACGCTCGGCACTTCAGAAGTCTCCACCCCAAGAAATGTTACCGGAACCTTCGGCATCCGGTCCTCGCGATCGCGATCACGCGGTGGCAGCGGCGGAACCGGTGCGGCCGGTGGATTGGGTGGCGCCGGCGGCGCGGTTTGTGGCTGGCTGAACGCCGTCAGCGGAACCAAGCTAACGGCAATTAGGATGATGGTTTTCGTTTTCATTTTTCTATTTGCTGTTTGGTTAAATCATTGGCCTGAAACTGGAGTCAGAGTGACTTCCTCCGTCGGATAGGACACGGCCAATTGCGCGCCGCTTTGCCGATCGCGCCATTGCAACGTTTCCCGCTTCGCCGTGCGCACCCGTCGCGATGGCTCGAGCGCGCCGGGCGGAAAAACCAGGCCCTCGTCACGTTTGCTGTAAACAACCTGAGTCAATCCAGTCGCTTGATAGTTCGGCAAAGCCGCCGCCTTTTGCCGGAGCGACGGCGTGGCCGACGCGATGATTTGTTTCGTTTTATCGGTCGGACGAAAATCTAGTCGCGCGAAAATGAGAAAGGTCGCCGCCGCGGCCAGCCCAAGACCCAGTCCGAGCCAATTAACGCGAAAACGTTCCGGTCGGATGACGTTGTCCGCGCTAGTCCCGCCATTCACCAGCGCCTGCTCAATGCGCGAGATCAAATCCGGCGACGGCTGAACCGGTCGCAGCTTCTTCAGCTCATTTTCGAGTTCGGCGAAATCGTTCATGATGTAGAGGCGGACGCCGCGGCGTCCGCCTGGTCTCCCGGTCGCAATGCCTTCCGCAAGTTCACCAGCCCGTAGCGATAACGCGATGCCGCGGTGTTCTGTGAAATGCTGAGCGCTTCCGCGATTTCAGCAAAGGTAAGTTCGTTCCAAATTTTCATGACCAGCACTTCACGTTGATCTCGCGGCAGACGATCGAGCGCTGCCACCAGCTCACGCTGCGAATCATCCAGTTGTCCAAATTGCGGCTGCACCGTCGGTTCGGCGTCGGCAAAAACTTCCACTTCCCGCCGCGCTCGGCGGTTATCGCGCCGAATGAGATCAAGGGCGGCGGAACGGACGGCGGCGTAAAGCAGGGCCCGGTTCTTGATGCTAAGATTGCGTCGCCAGAACCGGACAAAAGCTTCCTGCACCACGTCCTCGGCATCGGCCCCGCTCCGGACCCATTGCCGGGCGAACAAGACCAGCCCGGGCGCAAGCTCCGAAAAACAGACTTTCCAATCTTCATGAGTGGCGACATTCTCCATGACCCTTCACGGTCTTTATTTTTGAGACGCCGCCAACTCTTGAATTTGTCTATGACACAGAAAATTTTTCTCGCCGGTGCGATTTGCGCCCTCCGTTTGAGCGCGCTCGCTCAATCCTCCGACACTTCAGCTGCCCGGGAGATCGCGAAGATCGACAGTGAGTATTCCAACCTTTCGGTCGCGAAAGGGATGCCGGCGGCAAGCGTCGAATATTTCGCGGACGATGGAGTCGCTTTCGCTCCGGCGGCAGTCAACGGAAAAAAATATTGGGCTGGGCGCACTGATTTTCCGGGCACGCTCATCTGGCAGCCGATCTTTGCCTTCGCCGCGGGCGCTGGCGATCTGGGATATACCACCGGGGTATGGGAATTGAAAAAGGGCAACGAACCCCTCTCACTCGGCTTTGGCCACTACGTCACCGTCTGGGCCAAACAGCCGAAAGGACAATGGAAGATCGCGCTCGACGTTGGCACGGAAAATCCGCAACCACGCGAATCCCCTCCCAGCCTCCAAGTGCTTCCACCTGAGATTACCGCCGACACGCAACCGCAGGAGAATTCGCGACGCAGTTTGCAAAAAGCAGAACGCCAGTTTGCCGAGGCGGCGCACAACGGCATCGGCAAGGCCATTCTCGATTACGCCACGGACGACATTCGCGTCTACCGGGAAAAATCGTTCCCCGCCGTCGGACTTGTTGCCGCCGAGCTCATGCTGACTCCAGAACACGGCAAGGTATCATTCGAACCCGGCGGCTCAAAGATGAGTAGGTCGGGCGATCTATCTTATAGCTACGGCAGCTATTCGGAAGAACGCGGCAATGCAGTTGAGCACGGAATCTACGTGATGATCTGGCGGGCTAACATGAATGGCGATTGGAAGTTGGTGCTCAATCTGCAAAAGAAACGCCCGCCCGCACCAAAGCCATAGAAAGCTACTTCTTCGGGAGCGGCCGGAGAAGCAGGTTAGCCAACCAGTCTGGATTCGCCACGCCTTCGCGATAAGCCTGGAGCGATTCCACCGAAGAGTTTACCCGCAGGTTGCTATAATATCCCTCTTCATTTTGCCAGCGCTCGTGCCAGTAGACGGCAGCCTTGATGCGCGGATACCTGGAGCGAAACAGTTCCAGCCCCTGCTTAATCCATTCGGCTTTGTTGCCCGAATGCGGGAACTCGCCCGTGCCCCATTCTGCAATCATAATTGGCTTATTTGGGTCGACACCGCTCATCTCTTTGTAGGGCCAGTCGACCAGCGAAGGTATGTCAGCCCATGATTCCTCTTTGTATTGCTGGCCATAGACACTTAGTCCCAGCCAATCCGCGTAATCAGCCCCGGGATAATAGGCCGGCGCGAAGTTCCAGGTATCGATCGGAGAGGAGTAGTTATTCGTGTGGAACATCCATTTGATGTTACTGGCTCCGCGAGCGCGGACCCGGTCAACTACATGCCGATATGCTGCCTTGAATGTTTCCGGACCCTGCCACTTGGTTCTCTCTTCATTAGAAGGTTGGCTGCCGCCATAATAGGTGCCGGACCATGGAAACCAGTCGCCGTTCATCTCATTGCCGAACACAACAATCATAGGCTTGCCAAATGCCTTTGCGGCGTCCGCCCAGTCATCGATGTATTTGTCCCAGGACCCGGCAATGATGGCATTGAGGTTAAAACGGTCGGGCCCCTTGTTCTGTTCGTAAGGCCGGTCCCAGGGCGACCAGAAAACCAGCGGCAGAGAACGATGTTGCCAGATAACATTCAGATTTTTACTTGGAAAATCCTGTTCGCCCCAGTAGCTCGATGAAGCAATGATCGCCTGATGCTTGCCCACCATGGTCTCGAACTCTTCGATCGTCTCGAGTGTCACATCCTCTTCTGCCTCGCCAAAATCAATGAACGCTCCAGTGTAAGCGCCATGCTCAGGCGCCATCACCTCCGCGGGCGCCGCTGGATCGAACTTCTCGCTTTTGGTTCGTTGATGACATGCTGAATATACCAACGCTAACAGAATAACTGTGCGAAAACTCCGTGTTCCTCTCGCAAACTGGTTGTGCCGCACAACGCCAGTCTGCTTCATCGGCTTCCTCGCAGCAACTCCTTCACCAGCCGCAGAGGAACGTTCGTTTGTAGTCGCCGCAACGATCGACACCGAACACTTCGTCAACAAGTTAGTCCCCAGCAGAAGCCTCGGCGGCGGTCTCGACGGTCACGAGCGCGGAGAATGCGCGCGAATGTTGTCCGACGAGAATATCAAAGAGATGCTGTCAGCCGGATTAGGACCTTTAACTTATCGATTACGGACAGAATTGGCGGGCGAAGTCTGGCATTGGAACCCACGCGGAAGCTGGAGCGATGAATCTCACCACTGCGGCTATTGGACATCGAGTAGTTCAATTACCAGCCCGATCAACCTCTCCTATGGTTACCGTTTGCCGCGTCGCGGCAATACGATCGACCAAGCTAATAATGACGGTTTTTCCCGTATCTCGGATGGCGATGAAAACTCGTTCTGGAAGAGTAATCCTTATCTCGATCCATACTTCACCGGCGAAAATGACGAAGCCCATCCTCAATGGATTGCAATCTACTTGGGCAAAGTCAGGCCGGTGAATTCCATCCGCATCCAATGGGGAACGCCGTATGCCAGGCAGTTTCAGGTCGAATATTGGACCGGTAACGACCCGATGCATCTACATCTCGACCGGCTCGACAACTGGCGAGCCTTTCCAGAAGGACTTGTTACCGACAGCTCGGGTGGAGATTTAACCATCCGACTTAGTAGCAATTCTATCCCAGTTCAGTTTGTCCGTGTGTTGATGAGTAGTAGTTCGGGGGCCAACACATCATCGTCCAACGATATCCGGGATCGCCTTGGATTTGCGGTTCGCGAAATCAGCATCGGACAGACAGACGATGCCGGTCATTTCGAAGACTACATCGTTCACAATCCGGAGAGACATCGCCAAACAATCGTCTATGTCTCATCGACCGATCCATGGCATCGGGCCGAAGATATTGATTACAAAACGGAACAACCCGGTCTCGATTTTATTCTTCAAAGCAGATTGACCAACCGTTTGCCAGTGCTGGTGCCAGTCGGCGTGCTCTACGATACGCCAGACAATGCCGTTGCGGAAATCCGATACCTGCTGGCGCGGAAGTATTCACTCGAGGGCGTTGAACTGGGCGAAGAGCCCGACGGGCAATGGGTTTCGCCGGAGGATTTTGCCGCGCTCTACGCTGCAACCGCCCGCCAACTGCGCTCACTTAGCTCTCAGGTAAAGCTTGGTGGACCGAGCTTGCAGAACTTTGATGGCCATCTTCTCACTTGGCCAGACAAATCCGGCAACCGTTTCTGGATGAATCGCTTTCTCCGCGCTCTCCGCGCGAGCGAATCTCCCTTCGACTTCTTCTCCTTCGAATACTATCCCTTTGATGATGTCTGCGGGGATGCCGCCCTGCAACTACTGGAGATTCCGCATCGCCTTCGCGCGATGTTGTCCAGCTTGCATGACGACGGTGTTCCTTCCGACATCCCATGGCTGATGACGGAGTTTGGTTATTCAGTTTTTGCTGGTCGCCATGAAGTTGATATTGAAGGGGCGCTCTTCCATGCCGACACCGTGGGAACTTTCCTGACTTCCGGCGGCAGTAAAGCCTATTTTTATGGATATGAACCCGACTACCTGGCGGATGAGCTGAAGTGTTCGTGGGGCAACTTGATGATGCTACAGATGAATAACGCCGGTAAGAAGCTGAATCGTATGGCGACGTACTACAGTACCCGCCTTATTGCGAACAGTTGGATGCAACCCGTGGCTAGCGCCCATGAAACCTATCCGGTGCGGCTCGAACCGAATAACTCCGCTATCTCAGTTTATGCGGTGCGGCGTCCGGATAAACAATGGGCCTTACTCGCCATTAACAAAGATCCAGCGCGTTCGGCGCGACTAAACATTGAGTTTACATCTTCCAAGGGCGCAAGAGCTGATGCGTTTACGGGCAAAGTGGAAATCATTCAATTTTCGCGCCAGCAGTACTGCTGGCAGGATGCTGCCGAGAATGGCAGGCCGACCCTTAGCAATCCGCCTGCGCGCACTCAGCGCGCGGCTTCTCAAAACTACGAACTACCGCCTTATTCACTTTCGGTTTTGCGCGGGCACGTTTCTCATTAACTACTAGACCGCCGTTTAATTAAAGGCGCTGAAATCGGAGAGCGCGTTGCGAGTCCTCGGGGAGCGCACGCGTCACGCCCGCACCGGCACAGAAGCCGTGCGCTCAAGCTTGCCCCAACTTACCCATGCGCCCTTTACTCCACGCAAAATCGCTTTCCAGATGCAGTAGCTCAGCATCGGCCGGTAGATCAGGCGCATCGGAATAATGCGCCATGCTTGTAGCACGTTTTCACGCTCGAGTATGCAGGCGAGAGTCGCGAGGATCACATCCGTAGCCAAAAAGACAATGACAAATGGCAAGAGATCGCGCCAGGCCCCAAACGGCAGTGACAAAATAAGGAACAAATCTACCGCCGGAGTAATTGCCACGAGGATGATTTGAAAGAACCAGATACTTGGCAAACTAAACCAACCGAGCGCCCGGTATCTCCAGTTAAAGACCATGTCGCGGTGTTTCCACAAACATTGCAGCGTGCCGTAGGCCCAGCGGAACCGTTGCCGGGAAAGTGCTCGCACTGTTTCCGGCGCTTCCGTCCAAGCCACCGCAGCAGGGACATAAACGATGCGCAACCTTTGCTTATGCAGACTCAGGGTCAGATCCGTGTCTTCGGCCAGCGTATCCAAACTTAAACCACCGGCGCGATCGATCGCTGTCTTGCGAACCGCGCTAATGGCGCCCGGCAAAACCGTGATGCAATTC
>OBJR01000092.1_pt1 | contig 10139 bp, 8 predicted proteins | sample 1519711 | NCBI WGS metagenome assembly OBJR01 (sample SAMEA3235155, study PRJEB22506) | soil metagenome | biome: Forest; feature: Temperate coniferous forest; material: soil | place: Canada | collected 2011-06-18 | depth 0.2 m | reverse complement strand
CAGGACAGTGACACCGAGCATGACGCCCAGCACCGAAATCAGGGTGATGATGGAAAGAAATGTGCGCTTCGGTTTTAGATAACGCAGCGCCAGAAAAAGGCTGAAAGGTAATTTCAAAACGCGCTAATGGTGCCGGTGAACGCGATTATTTCAACGCGTGGGCTTGTAATTCCTCCAAGGTGACAAACTCCAGCGCGGAAGCATGGGTGGCCTCGAGATCAACCGCGCAGGCAACGCCGTGGTCGAGCGCTTCCTTCCAACGGGTCACGCAGACGCACCATTTGTCGCCCGGCTCAAGCCCGGGAAATTCCCATTCCGGCTGCGGGGTGACCAGGTCGTTTCCTTGCAACACTGAAAAATCGAGGAACTCGCGAGTCACCTGCGCACAAACCGTATGCAGTCCAACGTCGCCGGGGCCAGTTTTGCAAAAGCCATCGCGATAGAATCCGGTGAGTGGATCGCGGCAGCAACATTGCAGCTCGGTGCCGAGGATATTTGTAGGCATGAGGGACAGGATAACGTTGTCCGTCATCCCGAGCAAAGTCGAGGGATCCCGCGGATGTTACCTTAAAGCTTTCGCCACGGGGTCCCTCGACTTTCGCTCGGGATGACGGGAATTGTTCCCCGAGATGACATGACATCAAAAGTTCACGCGATTGCTTACTGGTTGCTGCCGGGAACGGCGGCGCGCGAAGTATTCTCACGAGAAATTGGGGAGCTGGCGGAGCAATTTGGCGGTCCGTTGTTCGAACCGCACGTCACCATTTTTATCGCGTCGGAGAATTCGCATGCTCCGGGCGCAGTTTTGCGCGAGCTCGGACCAGTTAACATCGAGCTAACGATTCACAGCTTTCGATTCAGCGAACAATTTATCAAGACGCTCTTCGTGCAGTTTGAAACGAACAGTGCGTTGCAACAGTTAGGCGACGCGATCTGGAAAGCGAGCGGGGCGCGGGAACGTTACCTGATCGATCCACACTTGAGTTTGCTTTACGCAAAATTGCCGTCAGCAACCAAACAAAGGCTAGCCGGTAAAATACGCCTGCCATTTCGCCAAGTTCGTTTCACCTCGATTTGTGTGATACGCTGCGCTCGCCCGACGACGAAGGCAATCGAAGTCGAACAGTGGGAGTTACTCGCGCCCTAAACGTTTCCCTTTAATCCCTAAGCTATACAAACTGGAAACCCTGCGGCGGCGTAAAAGTTCCGGAAACCGCGGGCAGCCATCAAGCCGAAGCGGTTCGATTCGGTTGCTACGGTGACGAATTGGCGGGCGAGGGCGAAACCGCAGGTAAAGGTGTCGGCGTTGCAGGCGTCGAAGTATTTGGAACGGGAGTGGGTTGACGTTTCTGCAACGCTTCCTGCAAAAGTTTTTTCTCTTCGGGGAAAACGAAGCCGGAATTGGCGGCGTCAATAAATTCAGGAGCGGCGTCGGCTTTGCCGTCATCAAGCAAGAGCGCGGCAAGGTAAAGAGCGACACGGGGGTCGTGCAATTGTTCCGGCGGCAGTTTTTGCAAGACCGCGATCCCTTCGGGAGCTCGACCTTGCGAATTTAGAGAAAGCGCCTGGGCAACGACGCAGGGCGGCTCGGCCGGCGCTTGATCGAAGGCCTCTTTGGCAACGCGATAACCTTCGCTGGGGTTGCGATCGAGGATAATGGACAGACGGGCATATTCCGCTGCGATCAGCGGTTCTTCCGGGGAAGTTTCATGCAGGCGCATGGCGGTGAGATAGAGATTAGGGAGATCATTGCCGGCGCGATAAATCTGAAACAAGGCATCGAGCGCTTCACGACGGCTGAATGGATTATGGGCGACGCGCAACCAAAGCTGCTCCGCTTGACTCGGCAGATTCCATTTCGAAGCGAGACGAGCCAGTCGAATTTCGCGCTCGGGATTTTCTTCGCAGGCACGCTCGGCATCATGCCAGAGAGAAGCAGATTCCGCATCGGCGCCTTCCTGTCGAGACTGCTGCTTCGCATATGCCTGATAGGCGAGCCGTAAATATTCAGAGTCGCCCCAGCTATCGCCTTTCGTCCAACGGCGAAGGCGGGACCAATTTTTTTGCGCGGCAAAAGCATCGGCGACTTCAATTGCCGGGGGAGGATCAGCGGTTTTTTCCGGCGGCAACTTCTCCATCCAGCGCAGAACTTCGGCGGTCATCCCATTGCCATTCATCCATGCCATTAGCGCCGCGAGATCCTCGGGTTGGCGCGCCGCTACTGGTTTCACTTTCTCGAGTAATGTCGCCAGTTTTTTTTGATCGAGTTTCTTGTAAAAATCCAAACAAAGGAGGTCGTCGGTAAAAGTGACCTGCGGGCTCAATTGGAGTTCTTGCGCGAACCGATCGGCGGCCTCGAAATCGCTATGTTGGACCGCGTCATTTAGCAAAGCCCGAAGGGAACCGGCACGAAACGGCGCGCTTTTAACGAGCTGTTCGAGTGTTTCCCGCGCACGCGCGTTTTTCTGCGGATCGGGCGATTTGATCCGAACCGCGGCGAGGTTGTATTGATAGGTTTCGTTGCGCGGTTCCTTTTCCAAAGCCGCGGCGAAGTGACGCTCCTGGCCTGCTTCATCGCCCTGCGCACGGGCCAACCATCCGGCAACGACATGGTAGGGCGCGCTTTCGCGATTCTCCTTCGGCACGCTGTCGAGCGCTTTGCGGGCTGCATCGAGCTGACCGAAACGCAAAGCGGCCGAGGCGAAGTTGAGCTGGCTTTCGATATCGCGCGGTTGCAAGCGCGCGATTTGCGCACGCCAGCCGACAGTTTCGGCCCGATTTTGTTTTTCGCTCGCTTCGGCCAGAATTTGAAATGCCGGCAGAGAATCGTGATTGATCTGCAACGCCTGTTGCGCGGCGTCATGAGCGCCATTGAAGTTTCCCTGTTTCAAGTTTGCCTCGGCCTGTCGCAGCCAGCGCGATTCTCGCCAGGTGTTAACGAGTTTTGGGCCAATGGTAAGAACAAGCAGCCCGAGAGCGAATCCGGCAATGACCGCGATGATAATTAGACCGATGCGGACGGAACGGGCCTGAACCACCGAAGGTACTTTGCTTGTCTGTCGCCGAAACTGATGCATCACCGGATCTGTCATCGCGTTTCTATCGACAACGCGCGCGTCCCTCTAAATAAGAGTGGCGTTCAGGCGCGCGCCGTCTCAGCCTCAGCTTCTGCCACAACCGGGACCTCCTCGATCGATTCAATCGCTTCTTCGCGCAGACGTTCACCCCAAACATAACGTGCGAGCAATACTTTGATCGTCGCCGTCAATGGCACCGCCAAAATTGGACCGAGCAATCCCCCAATGAGCAAACCCCAGACGAAAATCGAAACGATCACCGTCATCGGGTGAAGACCGACCGAATTGCCGATGATGCGGGGCGCGTAAAACAAGCCCTCCAGATTCTGGACGATGATAAAAATCGCGGTGACAGCTAGCGGATGCATCCAATCGCCCCATTGGGCAGCCGCGATAAGGACGGCAGGAATCCAGCAAAGGATGATCCCGATGTACGGAATCATGGTGAGAATGGCAACAAGGCAACCGATGAGGACGGCAAAATTTAATCCGGGCGGAGGAAGGAACGAGAGAGTCGTGCCGATGAGAATGCCATCGACGAGACAGACGAGTAGTTGCCCACGAAAATAGGCGATGATGTAGCTGTTGATCTGAAGGAGAACGTCGGCGACTTCGTCTTTGAGGGGCGAATTACGAAGCGGCAGGTATTCTTTCCAACGACGCTGGATGGCGGGCCGTTGTTGAAGAAGGAAGAACAAATAAATCGGCACCAGGATCAAGCTCAAAAGAAAGCCGGTAACGCCAAGAAATCCGCCAATGCTTTTCTTAACGATCGCCCAGATCTTCTCGGTGAGATTGGGCAGTTGTTTTTCAAGGTTGGGCACTTGTTTTTCCACCAACTCCTGAAGACGGCCCCGCTCCGCATCGGTCAGTTTAGAGGGCGCGGGGGCGATTTCCTCCAAAGGCGCCGTGGCAGATGGCGAAGGAATCGGAAGAGCCTCCTCCGGCGCAGCGGTTGCCGCCGGCTTCGGACCTGGCTTCGGCGTTGGACTTGATCCGAGCAACCAACTTATGATCCCACTGGTGGCTTTCGCTCGCGTTTTGTCAGTGCTGCCAAAGGTTCGTTCGTAGCGATAAATTACATCGACAATATGATCGCGCGCCTTGACCGTGTATTGGGGTAATTCCTTTACCAGGTTCGTGCTCTGCATTCCAATTGCTGGCACCAGCCAGGTGCCGGTGGCGACAAGTGCGAGCGCGGCAATGGCAAAAAGCAGCATGATCGATTTGGTGCGACCAAGACCGTTGGCGGCCATCCGAGTGACAACCGGGTCGAGCAAATAGGCGAGAATGGCCGCAATCGCGACCGGAATTAGAATTGGTTGCAGAAAGCTGATCACGTTCGCCATGATCCAGACCACCGCGACGAAAACGAAAATGAGGAAGCTAACGGCGAGCGCGCTAACCGCAGCCCAGATGGCTTTGCGTTGCCATTCTGCCGGATAACGCGTGCCGCCAGATTCACTCATGGTTTCGCTCCAACCGGATTGGTTCTGCTGACACGCGTTTTTTGGGCATCGATTTTTGCCGCAAGATCTTTGTTGGAAGGGTCGAGTGTTCTTGCCTTCTGCCAGGATTCGAGTGCTTGGGAGACACGGTTCAACTTTAAATAGACGTCGCCAAGGTGTTCGAAAACGACGGCGTCTTCGCGCGGCAAATTTTCAATGGCGCGCTTTAAATTTTCCAACGCCTGATCGTATTTCCCCTGACGGTATTGCACCCAGCCCATGCTATCGAGGTAAGCGCCGTTGTTGGGATCGAGTTGGAGCGCGCGCTTGATTGCGTCCTCTGCTTCATCGAGATGACTGTTCTGCTCGGCCCACATGTAGCCGAGATAATTGTAGGGCTCGCCAGCGTTGGCGGGATCCATCGCGATGGCTTTATGAAAAAGGTCCGCTGCTTTATCATAGAGACCGGCCTCTTCCGCCGCGGCGCCATATTCAACGTAAAAGCGTGGTTTCAAAAAATCAGCCTGCGCATTCTGCGCTTCGTTGAGCGCTTCTTCGAACATGACTACCGCGTCCTTCGCCTTTTTCGATTCGCGCAGTGCAATCGCGAGGTAATAGGCGAACTCGGGAGCATCGGGATAACGCCGTCGCGCTTCTGTCAAAATCGAAACGGCGCGTTCGCTCTGTTTCAGCGGGGCGAGCAATAACTCCGCCAGCCGCAAATATGTCGCCGCATGATTTGGATTAATGAGCAGGCTTTGTTCGTAATTCTGCGCCGCCTTCTTGAATTCCGCGTTCGCCGGTTCGGTTTGATTAGCCCGAACCAGCGCGCGCGCTTCATCATCGTGCAATTGGGCTAACAATTCGTAGGGCTGATATTTTTCGGGGTGTTCTTTGATGATCGCTTCCAGCGTTTCCACCGCGCGGGCCCGTTGATTTGTTAACACAAATCCGGTCGCCAATTTCTCGCGGATATTGGCGTCGTCAGGTTGCAACTCAAGAACGCGCAAATAAAACGGAAGCGCTTCCCTGATCTGTTGGGTGGAGGCGAAGTAATCCCCCACCTCCTTCAAAACGGCAGCGTTATTTTGCCCTTTGGCGGCCGCCTTCTTAAAAACATCGTTTAGACGCGCCGTTTGCTCCGGAACCGGTTTGGTATCTGGTTTCAAAATGACAGAACCGTAAAGCCGGCCAAGTCTCGCCCAGAAGACTGGATCGTCGCTTGGCATTTTGGCGGCGCGATCGAGAGTTTCGAGCGCTCTTCTTTCATCGCCGGCGGTGAGATGGATCTCAAACAGTCGCTGGTAGCCATCAATTTTTTGCGGATCCAGGGCAATAGCTTTATTGGCGAACTCAATCGCTTGATCGACTTTCTTTAAATACTTGGCGTAGATAAAAGCCAGTTCCAGATAAGGCTCGGGCGCTTTAGGATGCACTTTGACCGCATCTTTCAGAACGTCGATCGCGCTCGGATAATCATCGTCCCGAGTCAGCAATGCCGCGACGCGGACTGCCAGCTCGATCTGGCCGGGATCGACATTCAAAACCTGACGATAAGCTTCGAGAGCTTTTTCCATTTCGCCGTTCTCCTCAAAATCGATTCCTTCACCGAAATGGGCGAGGGCCTCGGCCTTATGCTGACCCTCAATGCTCAGATTCAAGTCTCGCGCAGGAGGTAGGGCTAGCGAGTCATCCATTAAATCGCCACGCTTTGGCGCCGGGTGCGCCGCCGTTGCCTTTTGCGATCGCGTAGATGGTGCCGGTGCGGAGGAGATTTTCCCAATGCCGCACGCCAGCAGAAGCAGCGCAAGGTAAGTTGCCTGCTTGTGCGCAATCATCATGCTTCCGGAATCTACCGTGCCGGTCTACCGAGGCAAACCGCCCCTAGTCGCCGCTTACGACTTGTAACGCAGACGCTTCTTGTGCCGATTCTCCTTCATTCGCTTGCGGCGTTTATGCTTGGAGATTTTCGCTTTACGTCTTTTCTTGAGAGAACCCATAGCGGGAAGATTAATCTGCGGTGGCAGTGAGGCGCAACGCAAGCATTGCTTGTGCAGAATGGCAAACAGTTTCGCGCGGTCATTTTTCGAGAACCAACACCATCACGCTAACTAATAATAGCAGCGATCCCATCACCAGACTTTCAGAGCGTTCAACCAACCAAGGCCGATTCTGCGAATTCCGACTGCGAATTCCGAGTAAGGCTAGCGAGGTGAATACCAGCATTCCTGCAACTGCGGCGGTCGAGAGGCCCGCTGCCACGAAAAGCAATCAGTGGGTCGGAATCGCGGCGTGAAAAGAACGCGACCCTGAATCCGGTAAGCGCAATGGTAGTGAGGACGGTTTCGTTCATGCCTTGACCACTCGCGTTTAATCGGGCTGGTGGGATTTGAACCCACGGCCTCCTCGTCCCGAACGAGGCGCTCTACCAAGCTGAGCCACAGCCCGCGATGTGTGACCGCGGAATGCCGCGGCCTGGCCGACTACTTCGCGTATTTAGGACGCGATAGCAAGAAGATCACGTCTTTTTCGACTTAACCTTCGTGACGGAAAAAGTTTCCCAATTTGTTTCGCTGCTCAGTTTATTAAGGCCAGGAACTTTTCCCGAAAAGTTCACTATCACAAGAACATCCGGGGATGCAGTCGGTTAGAGTACCACTGCCTTTTTTCGTCGGATTACGCAGCCGTAGCAGTTTTTACTGTTTGGGCGTGTCTAGTGTTAGTCGCGGCCTCCCTTGGCACCAGCATTGCTATAGTAATTATAGTAATTCGTCCCGTTATGAACAACCCCCGGCGCGACGCAACCGCAGCCAATACACTGACAGAAGTCCTCATCGCCCTCCTTCTGGTTGGCGTCTTCTTCGCATCCATTTTCGAACTCAATGCTGTTTGCCTCCGCTACATCGAGGCCAGCAAGGAAGCCGTAGCCGGCATCGCTGCGGTGCAAGACCGCACCGAAGTCCTCCGCAACGTCGCCTTCGCCGACCTGACCAACTCCACGTATGTGCACAACTTGCTGGCGACCCCGGCAAATGGCTCAGACCTCGCAAATCGGGCGACCGAGGTAGTGAAACTGCAAGCGTATCCGACAGCGGATGGCGTGACCCAGTTTACCCGCAACAATGGCAGCGTTACGACAAACTCCACCGCCCATAGTCTCGGTGATAACCTCGTCCAGGTCGATGTGTCATTGACCTGGCCGGCGACGTTCGGGCAACGGTCGCGGACCGAACAAACGACCATGATCCTTTCCAACGGACAAAAAAAATGAAGCTGAAACAAAATTCTATTCCAGCTGGATTCACCTTGTGCGAGATGCTGATTGCTCTCGGAGTGGCCAGCGTGGTTTTCGCCGCCATCATCACCGCTTCGGTTGCGCTTTACCGGAGTTTCAACGCGGTTGACGCTTACTTTTCCACTCAAATGCAGCAGCTGCGGATCATGGATTATCTCAATCGCGACGTGAAACGGGCAACGGTCGTTACGACCTCGGCCGATCTGCAATCGATTACTGTGACGGTGCCAAACTATCTAATCAAGGCGGGGGATGCAGAGGCGGTCGCGAACGCCTCGCTGATCGGGCTACCGCGCAACCCGACGGTTGCTCTGACCGCCACCGGGCCTCAGGTCAACTACGGCACGGGAAGTACCGACGTCGTCTATTCGGTCAGTAACAACTCTATTTTGCGCAGCGAAAAGCTCTCAGGATCGCCAGGCCCCGGACAAATCACGACTATTGCTTCAAGCACGGACCAACTCCTTCCGCAGAGCACGGACGTCGAACTCGCGAACACTGAATATGCGAGTACCACTGTGACATTTATGCCGATCTTCACCATGAACGGCAGCGCGGCTGCGCGTACCGGAACGACGCTCTATACAATATCTTACCTTCGGAACAAACGACGCGGCTAGTTAACCCATGAACTTCGCTCGCACACGACAACAGGATGGCAACGCTCTCCTTTGTGCTTTGCTCGCGATCATCGTGCTTTCCACCATCGGGACGAACGTTTTGATGAATTGCACCACGCGCTACAATACCGCTTCAAACGGAGTGCGCGCCTGGAAGCAAGCGCTCTATGCCGCTGAGAGCGGAGGGGACATTGCTTTTAATGAGATTCGTAAATCGATATCGGATCCCTTGAACTGCTTTACTACGGGCTGGACGAATACCATTGCGATCAGCGCCGGCGCTGGCCTGAATCTCGGTAGCGGCGGGCTTTCGCTCAGTTCCAACGCCAGTCTTTACTATTATCACTCCAGTCCTCCCAGCACCTTAGGTTCCGATGGCCTCTCAACCAGTTCCCGCGTTGATCTCTTTCTTATCGATGCGGTGACCGGTAACCCCTGGTATCGCATTCGCGCGCAGGGGACAGCTCCGGTTCGTGGCCTCAGCCGCGTTGGAATGGACGACCGGATCAATGCGACTACTCGCGGCGATAGCCTGGTGCGGAAAATTGACTTTCGATTTGATCACTTCATCGCCTCCTACGGTCCCGATGGGGACGGCTTAAATAAGGCGCTGGTCCCGGTAAGCAGCCCGAAGATCACTCGTCGCATTGAACTGACTGCCTCGCCGGTTACTCCCTTTGACGCCGCAATCAAGGTGACAGGCTCCTTTTATGGATTGGGCTCGGCGGCAATGATCGATAGCTATAACTCCGCTTACGGCCCGTATCGCTTTGTTGCAAACAACCCGTCCGATCCGCAATACCCCAACTCGCACAGTGGTAATGTCGAAATCGGTACCGCCGTGGCAACTTTTATGGGTACAGTTTACGGCAATGTCGCGACCAATGGAGGTACGATCAGGCGCGCCGATCAAATCCACGGCACCATTGATAACAATGTTCCCATCTATCTTCCGCCTTTTGAGTTACCCAGCTCCCTGCCTCTGCCACAAATTAACCCGCCTAACATTCTGGGTAATATTACGATCATTCCCCCCGCGCTGGGCTCAGCCCTCGCGCCGTCCCTATACGTCCTTTCCTCACTGAGCGGCAAGGTCACCGTAAATGCGCTTGGCGGGCTCGAGACTTTTGTCGCGCTCCATGTGACTGGTAATATTACCGGGCAGATTACCGTGGGTCCGCATGTCCACCTTCAGGTGTATTTCGATGGCAACATCGACATGAAAGCCAGGGACATAGTCAATAACACAGGGCTGGCGGGTAATCTCCAGTTTTACGGTATCAGTCCAACTGATCCAATGGTCAGTCAGACAATTGAAATTTCTCCACCGGGAGATTTTGCCGCCACCATTTATGCGCCTGGCGCCGACGTAAGGATCAATGGGAATCCCGACATTATTGGCTCGGTCGTTGCCAAAAGTTTTTATGCCAATGGCAACGTGAGCTGGCACTATGATCGCGCTTTGGACCTGATGGGCAATCTTGTCGACTTTCGGATCGCCAGTTACGTCGAGGACACCCGCTAGAGCGCGCCGCTTGCTCGCGGGCACTGCAGAAATCGTTTGACAACGGCGCGTCAACTTCTCACTTTCACCATTCTTTTGCGTCGCGATGCTCGGCTCTCCTTTTTTCCCTAGTCCCATTTCGTCCGGCTCGCCGACGATTCTCCAATTCCCGGCGGAGCCCATCCGCGCCGTCCA
>OBJR01000091.1_pt1 | contig 10178 bp, 10 predicted proteins | sample 1519711 | NCBI WGS metagenome assembly OBJR01 (sample SAMEA3235155, study PRJEB22506) | soil metagenome | biome: Forest; feature: Temperate coniferous forest; material: soil | place: Canada | collected 2011-06-18 | depth 0.2 m | reverse complement strand
CTATGATCGCGCGCGCCATCCGAGCCAATATTCCGTCGTCATCGTTTCAGAAGGCGCCATGTTCGAAGGCGGCGAGATGGTGTTCTCCGGCAGGACGACTGACGCGTTCGGGCACGCGAAACTCGGCGGCATTGGCGACCTGGTTTCGGCAGAGCTCAACGACCGTTCGGCCAAATACAACAAGGGTAAGTCGATCCATGTGATCAACCAACGTCTCGGCTATATGGTGCGCGGCGGCGATCCCGACGCAATTGATTCGATTGTGCCCATGGCCTACGGCAACCTCGCCCTCGATCTCATTCTGCATGGCAGCCACGGCCGCCTCGTCGTCCTAAAGAATGGGCGCTATGACAACGTCCCGCTTGAAGTGGTGACCAGCACCAAAAAAACGGTCAACGTCGACAAATACTATAACAAGGAGCGCCTGCGTCCGCTCTACACCGATTTCGAAATGCAGCCGCTATTCATCATGGCAAGTGACTAAGCAGAGGACAGAGGGCAGAGATCAGAGAGCGCGGCAGACAGTGGAACAGTGAATCCCTCTCCGAGCCGTAGGCTCTACGAGCCGGAGTGCGAACGCTGAACATCGAACCGCGGAATCGACCGCTGTGAGTTGGGCGCCTGCTCGCGAAAGCCTTCGGAGTTGGATGTTCGGCGTTGAATCCTAGACCCCTTCGATCAGAGCCGCCGCGTGACGCGCCAGCGTTTTGCGCGGACTAGCCGCGTGACGCGAAGCGTTTTACGCGGTTTTACGCGGCAATCCTCTTCCAGTCGTCCGGAGTGAGCTGAAGTTTTGCGGCGGCCATATTCTCCTCGAGATGCGCGAGCGACGATGTTCCCGGGATTGGCAACATGACGGGCGATTTCTGAAGCAACCAGGCGAGGGCGAGTTGCACGGCGCTGACGTTATGACGTTTCGCTTCGGCTTCGAGCGGATTGCCACCCTTGGTTAACGAACTTCTTCCACTCCCGCCAACGGGAGCCCATGGCAAGAACCCCATCTTTTCTTTCTCGCAGTAATTTAGCACGTCCTCCGAGTCGCGGTCGGTGATGTTGTATCGATTCTGAATGCTGACAATGGGCAAAATCTTTTTCGCCCGATCGATTTCTTGCGTCGTGACGTTCGATAATCCGACGTGCCGGATTTTTCCGGCGGCCTGCGCGGCTTTCAGGGCGCCGAGCGATTCTTCGATCGGCACCTTGCGATCGACGGTGTGCAACTGATACACATCGATCCGCTCCAGTTTCAATCGTTTGAGACTTTTATCGACGCACTGCGACAAATACTCCGGTCGACAGTTTGGCACCCAACTGCCCGGACCCGGTCGAGTCAGCCCGCCTTTGGTCGCGATGACCAGTCCTTTCGGATAGGGATAAAGCGCTTCCGCGATTAAGAGCTCGTCCGTTTCCGGGCCGTAAGCATCGGCCGTGTCGATCAGATTTACTCCAAGATCGACAGCGCGCCGCAGAACTTTTTTCGCGTTCTCCCGATCAGGCGGCCAACCCCAAATCCCCTCGCCCGTCAGGCGCATCGCTCCAAAGCCGAGCCGATTCACCGAAAGATCGCCGCCCAATTGAAATGTTGTCGTGGTAGCTGAAGTCGTCACTGCTGAAGCAAGTTTTTGAAAAACCGTTCCTGCCAGCACGGTAGCGCTGCCGGCAATGGTGGTACCAAGAAATTTTCGCCGAGTCATCACGTGCACGATACCGCCCGATCCGCTCAGTTCAATGGCACCGGGAGACTCGGGCTCGTGCTCCTGATCGTTTGCTCAGACGCAGGCGGGCTCAGGGGGCAAATAAACAGAATGTCAAATGTTAAGACACGACCCTCATTGTTTTCCTCGACGCGCGAGCGCCGAGGTCGCGGCACCTTGTCCAAAGTGCGATGGGAATGAGTTCGAGCCAATTTAGGCCGCACCGAATGCCGCAAACGGAATAGTTGGAACGCTAACCAAATCCACAATTGATTTAACACTCGCCATCCACGCTCCAGCCTAAGTGTGATTACCTCTCCGGTTAGCAAATTATAAACTCGAAATCCGCCGCCATCGCGAGTGCTTGGATAAAAGCACACGTAGATTCGTTTGAATCGATGATCTGATGGCAGTTGGAGTTGCTTGACCAGTCGATCCATCTCCCACACTTCCGTGAGTGACGCGTGCGCTTCAATGCATAACCATGCTTCGTCGACATTCTGGTAATTGATGCCGCACTTATCGTCCAATTCATACTGTAGGCTCGTGAGCAATAGTACGTCTAGGCTCTCAGTCGGAGTAATAGCACCTGGCCCAAAGTTTTTATAAATCGGCGTAATACCGTTTTCGCCACGAGCTAACTTGCCATTCACAAACTTCCACTCGCTTTCGCCATGCCGCCGTTCATAGAAAGCAGTTGAGACCTCGATTCCTATCCGTTTACCCGCAATCGAATACACTTGGTCAGGTTCGACACCATCGATACCGTGACCCACGTAACTAGCGGGACAGCCGAGTGCTTCTATAAGACGGCAACCGATTGCAAATTCATGTTGCTCCTTATTGGCCCGCTCCTTTGTCATTCGCTCCTGAAATTACCGCACAAAGCGGGCCAGTAAACTTTGTGATGTACACGTGCTGGCATCGGTTGTATAGTAAATGCTAAATTGGGATTTCTGAGATGAGCGATAGGATCAGAGAAGAGTTTGAAGGTGCTCGTGTTTTGATTTTGACCGGCACGGCCGCTGGAAATGAAGGGACATGTCTTGGAAAAGCTGATAATGGCGCCTGGGCAATCAGCCCTGATGAAAGCAATGCTATCTTGGAATTGCGTTATCCTGATGAGTTTGGCCTTTTGATTAATCTATCTACTGATCCCGAGAGAAATTAATTAATCTGATTAACCGCATCGGATGCGATCTTCTCGCTCAGGAAAAGAGCGCAGAATTGCTTTCTTGTTAATGCGGAAATTGGATCGGCTATGTAGCGTCCGGCTATAATTTCCTGTGCCATTCGATCCTTTCGCTCAAGTGCGGCCACGATCATTTCTTCGACGGTATTTCGGGCAATTAATCTAGCATATCGGACGCGTAGGTTTTGACCTATCCGGTGATTCCGGTCCTGGCTTTGAGCATAGTAATCGTAGCGCCAGCTCAGACTCTCGTATATTGCAAGGGTGGCGGCGGTCAAAGTAAAGCCCGTGCCTGCCGCGGCCGGATTCGCAACTAGGACACGGATGCGATCATCGGATTGAAACTGACTTACAACTGCTTGTCGCTGTTCTGGGGGAACACCTCCCCATAATGCAACCACCCCCACGCGAGAATATCGTTCAGTCAAGGCTTCGATCGTCGATACGTAGGAGGACCAAATTATAATCTTTGAGTCTGCAACTGTTGCATCAACAAGGCGGTCGAGTTCTTCGAATTTTGCCGGTAGCCGCGTCTCGTCACGAAATACCAGGGACGGATTGCTCGCGACCTGCGACAATCGAAGCAGGCGAGTTAACGCATTAACTGAAACGAAACGGCGGTATTCCTGATTCGACATCGTATTAACTTCGTTAAGTAGGCCTGTTCTAACCTGGTCATATAGGCTTCGCTGCCAATCCGGTAGCTCCACTAATATGTCAGTAAAACTTTTTTCTGGTAACGCAAGGCACTCGTCCTTTGTCCTACGGAGGACGTATCGCTTCAGCTTCTGACTCAGTTCGCGCCGGCGAAGTGGGTTTCTATCAGCATCACCGAATTCAAGTTCAAACATCTCGCCTGACCCTAGGGGATGCGAAGGGTCAATTACTTCGATTTGACTGCGGATATCGGCTGGCCGGTTTGTGACAGGAGTGCCCGACAGTAACCATCGATACTGCGCGAGCGGAGAGAATGAGCGCGCAGCAATACTGTTGAGCGATGAAAGGTTCTTCACTGTGTGCGATTCGTCCAGCACAAGGACGCAGCGACTTTTTCGGAGGACGGCGGAGATGGCGGCAATCTCATTTCTAGCAGACTCATAGTTGATAACGACAACCGGCTCCGAAGAACAAGCGAGCGTCTCTTTCCGATACCGCCGCGTTCCTTCAATGACCGTAATTCCTAACCCTGGCGCGAATCGTTCAATTTCCCGAAGCCAAGTTGTTTTTAGTGAATTAGGACACATAACTAAAAGTCGATCTACTATGCCCTTTTCCCTTAGCTCCCCGAAAGCGGCAATCGCGACTAAGGTCTTGCCAAGACCTTGTTCGAAAGCTAGTAATCCGGACTTATTTCGGAGCAGGAACTCCACCCCTTCGCATTGATGGGGCATTAGCTCGGCTGTGATCATGCGGCCCGTTTCTTAAATATGGGAGAATGGTTCTTTAACTGTTCTTCGAAGTAATCCCAGCCTTCTTTAAAACTGTCGTACTCCTCTCGGGTGACGCGTTTTATCTCAGATAGACTGACGTTTTCTAGCGCTTTCACGAACTTGCAGAGGGCCAAACGAAAAGCGCCAACGTCGGCCGCAACGTGTGAGGCAAGCAGGTTTTCGCAACGTTCAAGTTCCTGGAGGTCGTCTTCATTCAGAGATTCTGGGTCGACGTTGATGGTGCGCTCAACCTGCTTATACAACCCAGCTATCTTGCCTTTCACGCTGGACGTTCGGGCCTTGACTTCATTCGCAAGTGTGTGCGCGATATCTTGCTCATGTGTCTTAAGGAGGGTCCACTTCTCCGGATCATCGTAAAACTCCTTCATAAACCGAGCATCTCTGTATTCCTTAAAAACGTTGGCCGACACCATATCGAAGACTTCAGTTCTCAATTGAATCGCAGCATCTGATTCACCCTTGAGACGCGGTCCAAATCCTGAACAGCGACTGATTTCTTCGAGGATGCTGAAGCGTTCGAGCGCATCTCTGGCTCCTTCAGCGTCTGGTTTGTCGATGTGGTCCACATATTGTCGAACGAAGCGATAAGCGTCGCGAAGCCGGCTAATCCATGACTGGCTCTTTCCCAATAGCCGGGCTAGATTTGCCATGGTCACCTTTGCGGGCGAACCGTTGTCGTCGTCGGTAGCTTCAAAGATAAACTTCGCTTCGATGTAGCGCCCCCAGCTTCTCACGCCACTTCCACGCACATGGATGCGCGCCAGTAATACAATCTTGTCTTCCTCCGAAAAGTGCGCGGGAAGCACTTTCACTTTCACGCGCTGGAACCGTGGATTATCCGGGCTTTTGCGGGATAATTCCCGCAGGATCGTTACGCGAGTCGCCCCTTCCAACACCAAGTATTTCCCTTTGTTATCGCCCCTCCAGACGTAGATGTGGTCGAGCTGGCCGACGTCTGCGATGTTGGCCTTTAAGTTACTGTAGCCTGGCGTTCGCTGCAGGTTTGCCTCTATCTCGTCTTCCGACTGTACGCCGCCAGTTACATACGGCGAGAGGCGAGGGTTGTTCTGCCAAAGTGTAACTTCTTTGGAGATGGCGAGCTGTTTATCCTCGAGTTGATATTCGTGCTCTCCAATTGTCTCGAAGAAGATCTTGGGAGCCGGTTTATGCGTAGTGGTCTTTGTGATGGTGTTGTTCCTCGTTTGCTTGGTTTACAAAAAAAGTGGTGGCAGATTTACGACTAGGGGCTCGGCACATGGAATGAGGTCATTGCAAACCGGGCGCAGGGCATCGATCAATGATGCTTCGACGCGGGCCAAGTAAACTCGCGGAACTGGCGCTGCACTAAAATAGGTTTGCGAAAGGCGGCGGGCCGAAGAAATCCGGGACTTTGCGCTGAGAGGGTGAATGTGTTGGGTAAGGCGTCTTCTGATGTTCTCCGCCTTTCCGACGTAAAAAATCGGATATCCGCCCAGGGCTGCGTCGAAATGATGAAGGAGATATACCCCACAAATGCCTTCGGGAACGCGGGCGATCTCCACAGGATTCAGCAGCATAGGGCCCACCCAATGGACCGTCGCGATTAGCTTGCCAGGGCAAATCGAATCAAACACGGACAAATAATTGCAAACTTCGCCATCGGCGTCAAGAAAAATATTTGCTGTAGCACATTTCAGCAAAAAACAACAAGTGGAGGCAACCCCTAAATCTTTATTTTCGAGGACGCATATCCATGCCATATATAGCGGATGGAATATTTTGCGCCCACAAGGTATTGTGCTATCGGACCGTTTATATGCGTCGACTTGTTCTCTGGCGCGGGCGGGCTAGCAGCGGGATTTAGAGACGCTGGATTCTCAGTTTTATCCGGCTCTGATATCGATCCGTCAGCGGCAACCACTTTCAGGAAGAATTTTCCCGAATCATCATTTTTTCTCGGCAACATCACCGACTTACGTGCTTCCGACTTGATGCGTGACGGTGGGTTCAAGCGCGGTGGCCTTGATTGCCTAATTGGCGGCCCGCCTTGCCAAGCTTTCAGTTATAACAATCACCAGCGCTCAATCGCCCATGTCAGGGCCGGCCTCTTCCGTGAATACCTGCGAATTGTGCGCACGTTACGACCGCAAACCTTGGTCATGGAGAACGTTCCTGGGATTCTCACCATCGGAAACGGAGCGATTCTGGATGAAATCTATCGAGCCCTTGAGAGTCTTGGATATGAATGCCGCGCGAAAATTTTGTATGCCGAGGACTTTGGCTCGCCGCAGCAACGGCGGCGCGTTTTTTTTATCGCTACGCGGCGCGTTTGGGATGACAACTTATTCCCGCCAGGGATTTGCAAACCAGTTGCGAAACCAAAATCAAACCTGTTCGTTCACGACTGGATTCCAACTGAATCGGAAGATTGCTATTTAAGAGTTAATGTCTGGAGCGCGATCGGGGATCTTCCATCGCTTCGGAACGGAGCAAAACGCGATAAACCGAAACCTTATCGCTTTGCCGCACAGACCTGGCTGCAACAGCATTTAAGAGGGCGCCAACGGCTCGCCCGAAATCACAACGGCAACATTATCGGTAGTAAGATGGTTGAACGTATTCGCCACGTCCCGCAAGGAGGATCGTGGCGGGACATTCCGCGACGATTACTTCCCACCGGAATGAAGCGCGCGCTGAGGTCCGATCATACTCGACGATATGGAAGATTGCGACGGACTGGCGTGTGCTGCACGATTCTTACAAAGTGTGACCCCCATTGGGGCAGCTACATTCATCCAACTAGTGATCGAGTAATTACTGTGCGCGAAGCTGCCCGGTTGCAGACATTCAAAGATAACTTTCATTTCACTGGACCCTTGAGCTCACAATACGTCCAGGTCGGGAACGCCGTGCCTCCGCTCCTCGCCCAAGCTGTTGCCGAGGCCATCGTAGCCCACTTGACGGGTTAGCGATTGTTCCCGTCATCGATATGACTTAGGATTGATGCCACGAGCGTGGGGAGCCTCGTTTCAATTTCGCATTCCCAAAAAACCCGAACATCGTAACCCATACTCTTGAGGGTTTTAATGGCTGCTTGGTCACGCAGCGTGATCCTACGGAATTTGGGATTCCAATAAGCCTGGTTCGAGCGCGGTCGCCGGCCGTCCTTGCAATTTCTGTGTTGGTGCCAAAAACATCCATGCACAAAAATCGCAAGTCGGTGGCGCGGCAGCACAATATCGGGCTTCCCGGGCAATGGTGCATGAAGACGAAATCGTAGTCCGCGTCGATGCAGAGCGGCGCGCAATATTAACTCGGGACGCGTGTGTGATCCCCGAATTGCAGACATGATCCGGCTTCTCTGTTCGCGCGTTATCCGGTCCATAAGACAGAACGTATGAAATTCGCTATCATCCACCAGTAAAACCACTGCGGACAACTTACGGACAACGGACTGACTAGATTTGATCCATGATGATCATATTTGGGTAAAGAACCCGTTTGGCCGGTTTGCGTTCCCGGGCGCCCAAGCTCTTGGATGCACAACCTTTATACATAATGTCCCCGGCGGGAATCGAACCCACATTTAAGGTTTAGGAAACCTCCGTTCAATCCGTTGAACTACGGGGACAAAGTATAGTATGCGCGTGTTATAAAAAAAGAACGTGCACGGAAATTTGCCGGGGAATGGCGCGAGTTCGGCAGCAATCTGGATCAATAGTGTTTCTGCCGTCGACAGTGAAAGTTCAGAATTAACGTTGATAAGAATTGCGAATGGCGTGCTCATCGAAAAGATCGTCAGCCGCGAGTTTCGAGTGGGGCCCTGGAAACTAAAGATTTTGCCAAGAATGTTGGCTGTCAAGAAACGCGGCCTGCAGCTCTCTGAAATCGGCTCGACGACAGGTTAACTGAAACTGGATCTGTTCCGTGCCGCGGTTTAGAAACAGAATCGAACGGTTGCAGGCGGCGCCATAGAAATTGTAGCTAAGCGCGACGAGAAAGGTCTCTTTGCGTTCAATCATGAGCGGATTCTTTTCTTGTGAAACGAGTTGAATATCGGTGCTGCCGGGGGGAACGGAAGCGATCGCCTCCTGCACCAGCTTCTTCACCGTGCCCTCATCGAAACTGGCGGGCTGCGAAAGTGCGACCTTCTTGATCGTCGCCTCGGCTTGCGACTTACCGGGAGGCCGCAAACTTAATCGAGTAGCACTGCCAGAATAATCCCAGCCCCGCGGTGGCGCATAGGTTACTACCTTGCTCCCGTCGGAAAAAGCCAGTTGCTTGAACTCTACTCCGTCCAGCTCGTAGTGAGAGAGCTTTGGTGTAAGATCAAGGTCGGCGTGCGCTGATGCAATAAAAAGTGAGAGCGAGCTACCAAGACCAAGAATTAAAGGACGGACCATCTGCCTTTAACGTAGCTGTAAATCATCAGCGATCCAGGCGGTGGTGTGGTCTTAAAATTGTTGTCGAAGTACCATTGACGCGTGGGCGGCGAGTAAACATTCGCTTTCCCCCATTCGCCGATCGACTGCTGACTGCTATAAAGCTCTACCATCGATCCGTAATAGGTAAGAGTCGCATGGGACCAGTCTTCCAGGAAGCGCGGGAAGTTTTCCGCTCCGCCGCTGTAGGCGCCGTCACCTCCAGCGGGAGCGGTCGGGACGATGCCGGAGACGATCGCCGCGTTGACGGTGGTGTTGGTTGCGATGCGCGAGCTGGTCCCGGCAAAAGAATTCGCGTCATTCCAGGAATTGGAAAGAATATTGACCGCGTCAGTCAGGATGGAGCAGGGCGCACGATTGTAACCAGACGCCTGCGGTTTGGTCGGATCGCTTGAGCTGGCATTTGAAGGAGGAGAGCCGCCGGTGTTGAAGTCGCCCTGAACGTAAACAGGGTTTTGGCTAGCAACCGTCAGCCCCGTTGATGGAATCTTAGAACCATTGAGCAGGCGAACTCCGCGTCTCGCGGTGGAGCTCGCGCTGCTGTCGTAAATATAAACGATGCCGTTGAAACCGGATGATTTGTAAGTGGCAGACAGCCCGCTGGTATTGTTCTCGATGGCGCTAACGTCGAGCGTTACGAGGCGAACATTCGCTCCTTCACGGTTGTCCTGAATCGTTTGATTCGTGGAAATAGCACTGCTGAACATCTGGTAGAGAGGGTTCGAGCTGGCGAAAGCTGTTATCGTCCCGTCCGAGTTCGGCGTCCCGATTGTGATGTTATTGCTGGCATCGATCTTGATCGCGACACTGGCCTGGTTCCAAAAGCGCGAATTGGCCAGCGGATCGGTGGAACCAGCAACGGGCGGTTCAATCAATTTGTGATAGCTGTCGCTACTCGCGCTCGAGCTACTCGAGCTGGAACTGCCGAATATTTCCGAGGCATCCAAGCCGAACGGCTGCTGCTCCTGTCCCTGCGCGGGTGGTAAATTGGCAGGCCAGTGTGGACTCGTTGGAGTCTGAGGATGCTGCGCATCTCCCGGCATAAAGCCAATTGTCCAATCGGCGCCATAGGTGACTTTGTCCGCGAACCAGAGGGTGTTATGGCCAGTATAGAGACTGGAGTTTGTGTGGACCCAACCCGTGACGGTGAACTGCGGTCCCGGGTGAATTTCGAGCGGATCGTTATAAAAAATCGCCCAGTTCCACGGTGACAGCTGTTGTTTTGAAAATACACGACGAACCTTGGCTACAGTATTTCCTCCCACCGTCGGCAACGTCACATCTGCCGAAGCGATGTAGTTGTAGGTTGCCGACGTGGTACTCGCTGCTCCGGTCTGCGCAAGTCCTACCGCTGGAACAGGCGGGGCATCAGCGCCGGAAAGAGAGCTAAGTGTTGCATCAACTGCTACGACTTTGACGT
>OBJR01000090.1_pt1 | contig 10185 bp, 9 predicted proteins | sample 1519711 | NCBI WGS metagenome assembly OBJR01 (sample SAMEA3235155, study PRJEB22506) | soil metagenome | biome: Forest; feature: Temperate coniferous forest; material: soil | place: Canada | collected 2011-06-18 | depth 0.2 m | reverse complement strand
GCAGCACTACCAGCAGGACGACGCCGGTCTCGGCTTGCTGCGGCACCGTATAAACATCGTTATCCGTCAGCAGGATCACCGCCATGATCGCGCCCGGTCCCGCGATGGAAGGCACTGCCAGCGGAAACACCGCCAGGTCGCGCCCCGCCTCGGGCGATCCTGTTTTGGAATCCAGTCCCCCAAAAAGCATTTTGAGCGCGAACAGGAACAGGATGAGTCCGCCTGCCACTTTGAGCGAGTGCATACGAATCCCAATGGCGTCGAGAATAATTTGTCCCGCTACCACGGCTACGACCAGGATGACAGTGGCGTAGAGGGTAGCGCGCAGAGCGGTGCGGTGCCGTTCCGCCGCCGTGAGCGATGCGGTCAACCCAGCGAAAATCGCCACATTCCCGATCGGATCGATCGTCGTCCAGATCGTTGCAAAATCCTTGCTGATTTTAATTAACAGGGGCGACATGGTAAATCTGCGACGACATTGGTGCGAACGGAGCTGACGGGATCAGCGACATAGAAGGTAAAGCGACGAGGGTAGGAGCGAGTGAGCGTGGGCAGCGAACGAGTTTCAAATCTTTGCTAATCTTGATCAGCAGCGGAGACATTCGACAAGTGTGCGGGAATCACCCATGACCGTGCAATCTTTCTTCTGCTTCTAACTTCTTGTCACGGCCACTTCGCCATCGCGTCGGGATCAAGGAGCGCCCGAAAAACGTTCTCAGGCGCAGCGCCGAGCACACGGTAAATTTGGATGGTGTTAGGCATAGCTTTCCTTCTTTTCGACGCGCTCAGGCATCGCTGCAATCAGAAAGCTGGACGCATTCGGAGTGACGTCGGATTTCGGAATTACTTCGCGTGCAAGCGCCGCACCTGCTAGGACATCGTGAAGTGAAGTTCGCTGTGCGCATCGTCCTTTGGCTGGGCGCGATCGCGCTCACTATTTTCGGCCTCCTGCTCATGGCGGGCGCGCTTGATTCGTCCGGAAGCGACGCTGCCGGTCGCGGCTTATCGCAGGCTTACGGGATGTTTATCGCACTCCTCGGCGGAGCCGCGGTTCTCTCGCTTTTGCTCACGCGATTTTGGCGCGGGTTCCTTGTCATTGGCGGCCTTTGCCTGTCACTTCCGTTTGTCCTTATCTGCTCTTGTCCATCGGCAGAAGCGTGGAGGAACGGCGTAACGATCAATTCACCGCCGACGTGCATTCCGGCCGCTACAACTTTGGCGAGCACCCGGAGCTGCTCGCGGTGGCCGAAGCGATCGCAAAAAACGACAGCAACGCCATTCGCGCATCGGCTAAAAATGTGCGCGATCTCAACGCCGCCGGACGCGATGGCATGACATTGCTTTTCTTCGCCGTAAACGAATCGCTCGAACGACCCGAGCTGGCGAGCGCGGTGGAGACGTTGCTCGCGGTAGGCGTTAACCCGAACTATCACAACGACAGTGCGAACTCATTTGCCCTGGCGCAATCGGTCAGCGCTGACATCGGTGTCCTGCGTGCCATGCTCGATGCCGGCGGCGATCCAAACGGCCGCGATGTCAAAGGCCAGCCCATCGTTTTCGACAACTGGTTCATGGAACCATTCAAAGTGCAACGTCCGCAACGGCTGCGTCTCCTGCTCGATCACGGAACCGACGTGAACTCGATCAATCCGCTCCTCGACCGCTTCAGCCTGCTTCTCTACTGCGCGCACATGGGCGAGTTCGAACCGCAGGGTTATGTGGACGCGCTCGAACTATTGAACCGCCGCGCCGATTTCAAATACGCCGCCGATGACCGGACAACGCTAATGAAACTGTTGTCGAAACAGCGCCAGGAATTCACCGAACGGGGCGCGACCCCGCCGCCCGAATACACCGCGGTGTGCGACTGGCTCGCCGCGCACGGCGTTTCCAGCGAACAGTAGAGGACGGTTTTCGCGTGTGGTCTCGGCGCCTCGCCGGGACGAACTTCTCTGCTTTCGCTTTTAACGCTTCAACGATTCACGTGGTTTGGTTGGTCTCTCAACCATCAACTCTCACTTGTCGCGCCGTCTTGTCACATCCTAGCTTTAGCGAAGATGGAAGCTTCAGCGAAGGGGGAACTATTAACTCCTTCATGGATCGACTCCGCGCGCCGAACTTTTCGGAAAACGTAACCTGTCTGTGACGTGATCGTATCAATGCCGCGGTAGGATCGTTGCGGTCAGGTGTACGTCCATCCAAGCCGCGAGGGGGTGAAAGCCTCCTCGCGGTCGAGGGACGGCGCTTTCTCCGCAACGAACCAGGCGACGAAAACGAAAAGTTCGGCGAAGATAAAACAGTCAGCGCGACTGAAACCATTACACCCGCGCCTGACCGCCGAGGATCGCCTTGAAGCTGATTTGCGACTTTTTCATCGCGCACTCTGCGTATGGGAACGGAAAAACCGGCGCGTTGCCGCTGCTATTCACGCAGCCTCGTCCTCTGACCTCTGACCTCTGCCTTCTATCCTCGTCTTGTTGCGCCGGCCTCGCGCGTAGGCGAACCCCTTCAACCCTCACCATTAATTCCCATGTGTCGCACCGTAGCTTCGGCGAAAAAGGATTATCTCATTCACAACGCATCTAGAGCGTGCCGTGTTGCTGGCTTGGCTTTCCCGTGGCAAACCCTTTCTCAATTCCGAGTTTGCCAGAATCGCCCCGCCTATTGGCTTATGCGTCTCGCGGAAACAGAAGCGGGCCTGCTCTTCTCATGATAGCTAAGGAGGAATGACTAGATAAAGGCTGAGTCGCTTGACCAATCGGATTGTAGTGACTTCCACATATTCGGTGCAAGATTTAGCCGATTAAGACGCGGCACGCATCCGTTGACCTAGCGTACTGGGACGACTCGCCAAAGAATGAAACCGACAAAAATCAAGGCATGGCCCGAACTCGTCGGATTCTTACCGGGTCTACCAAAACTTCGAGAACTGCAATCCGAGCGCAGCGAAAGCGCGGCCAACGTGGAAGTAGATTTTGCATCAGTTCGTACCGTAAATTCTACGGGTCTGACGGTATTTCTTCTTCGGCTCCTTGAGGTGCTTGCCGGACATAAGAAGCCAGTAATCAGGCGTGACTGCCAACCGGCTATTTTGAAACGACTGGAACATCTTGGAGCCTTCGCCCATTTGGCTGACATTACGGGAGCTATCGAGAATGAGTTATCTTTAAGTCCATTATCAACCGTGCCTATCCTCGCGGATGAGAATGACTCTTTGGCGTTACCCGTCCACAGACTGCGTTTCGGAACTGAATCAAATCGCCGCTTACCAGTCCACCGCTTTATTTCCTGGCTTGCTGAGAATCTGGGCCCTCTTCGGAAAGAATATGTGATAGAACCAAATGGACTGATAATCTTGCTGAACGAAATCGCTAAAAATACTGCCGATCATGCTCGAGCAGATGCTCTCTTTGGCCTCGACCTAATACCTATTAACAATTGCCATTCTCGCTTAACATTCGCATTCGGCGACCTTGGGATAGGCATTAAAAAACATATCGAGCAAAACTTACCAGCTGAGGAGGAAAATCGTCGTCAGCATATGAGTTTGTATGAGGCGTATCGATTAGCATTAAAACCAGGTTATACGAGCAGCACAGATACAGAGCTTAACAAAGGCCACGGCATGTCGATCATTATCGATTGTGCAATAGACCTAAACATCCACCTTTCCGTATTCGACGCACTTAGTCGCGGGTTACTCAGCAGCGTCAGTCGCAATGAAAAACTATCACATGCGTTGGTTCGTCGAATATTTCACAATGTCGGTCATCATCTCGGTTTCTTTTATTTCGGTGAACTTATAGTTCGGAAACGATAACTATGATAATTGACGCCTTTCACAGTTTTGGAATGGAGCTAAACGATGAGGCCGTAGCGCAAGCGGCAGCAGATTCATTTCCATTGGTCGCGGAGGGCCCTCTCGAAATCAATTTTACTGGTTGTATTATCGACTATGAAGCGACAAGCCGCCTTATGGACGCAGCGTTAGGCGCGATTCAAAAGGCACAACCACCGCGTGAATTGATTGCCGTTTTCAACATCAATTTTCACGAGCGTCTGTTTTTAAAATGGTTGTTCTTAGGTAGTTCCCTACTAGATCTCGATAAGGGAACCGGGACAGATACGGACATCAGACAGAAGGTTATAGCCGGATTTGGGAAGCTTTCAGTTTCGTTTCGAATGCGTGTCATAGACTCTGAATCTGGCAAAGAGGTGCGTACCATTACCTATGACGAATGATGGTCTAGTGCATCTCTACATCATGGAGCTGACTGACCGCGCGCTTCAGTTTCTTATGCACTTAGAAGCCATCGAACAAGAATTCTATCGAACGCCGGCGAGCGTCTCTGCCGCCGGAATTCCGAAGGACAAACCTTTATTCTTAGACAGTTTTCGTCGTTGCATTTTGAAGGTTCTCGAAACGGCAGTCGAGATTGCGAAGGCGTCGAACAAAGCCATCTCCGAGAATGAACGCGATTCATTGATGAAGATCGCGCGTCATGCCTTTCTATGCATCAATGAGTTGCATGAGCATGGGCTAATTCATTTACCTCGACCATCTGAGCCCATAGAGCTTAGAAGATTTTGCCGAATTATCTCGGGTTATGTATTGAAGCGTAAGACCGCCGATCTTGCGGTGTACGTAACAGAAACCGTCGCTGAAGGCGCGTTTGCAGCCGATCCACTAACAGACTTAAAAAAGGAATACTTTGGGCCATTAGTCGAGATGGTCAACGGGCTACCAGGTGGTTCGGCCGTTGCACAACCCGATATTGAAGGGGCTGAGATTATTCATGTGACGATAGCTCGTATTGACGCACGCAATCCAGTACGCTGGCCGAGTCTGTTTCATGAAGCTGCGCACAAGCTTTTGAGTGGCGAACTGACGGGAGGGAAATCACTAAAGCAACTTTTTGACGAGTGGCTGACACCGGAACTTCTCGCGATGAGCAAAGAGCTAAAGATCGATACCCATGCATGGTTGACCGAGATTTGGTGCGATCTTTTGGCGGGGCTTGTGATGGGCCCCTCTTTCTTCTTTTCACAGTTCGTCGCGTTTACAGCGACCCCGCCTAATGACCTAAGTTTAAATCGGGACTATCCGCCGCATAGCTTCCGCTTACGCTTGATTGAGATATTTCTTCAACACAAATACGATTTTGTTCGAACAGGCCTTGTGCGCTCCCAAATGAAGGAATGTTTGGAGCTGGTCGAATATTGGGATTCCGTTCACGAACTCGATATTAGATCGAATCGACTTCTGAAATTCGCGTTCGATGCAATGCGTGGCTTTTTCCAAGAACACTTTTTTTCCGGCAAACAGACTGAGTCTGAAAACTTTCAAAAGAAGTTCGACTCTATGATCCGCTATGTTCGTGCGATTGATGTGCCGAGTCTTCACAGGATGCAGTCCGAATTGTCGCAAGGATTACCAATCTCGAGTAAGCCGAGCCCGGGAGGAGGTTTGATGGAAGAACCGACTAGTGTCCAAGAAGTTTTACTAGCCGCCTGGTTGGATCGACTTCAGCGTCTTCGCGATTTGGCTGTTACGATTCTGTCCCATGCAAAACTACAAGAATGGCCAGATGTCCTTGAGCAAAGTGTGATTCCTCCGATCGAAAGGTTCGATGAAGCGGTTCTGCGCTCTTTGCAATCGGCCGAGTGGTTACACGGTCTCGGATCCCCAGCATCAAAGATTCGAGTACCCACGCCGCGAAATATCAAAAAGCTCAAAAAAGCTTGCCCCGCGCTTCTTACCGATCGAGAAATCATCCAGCTGCTCGCTGAAAGGGAAATCAGAATCATACCATTGGTGAATATCGATCAGCAGTTAGGATCGACGTCCTTGGATATCCGCCTAGGAGCATCATTCGAAGTGTTTTTACCGGCGTCCAAGCGCAGTGCAGATTCGACATCAGATGTCGCCTACGATTCGCAGCGCATCGACCTCGACTATTTAGAGCACATCCTGTTGTTGCCTGGTCAATTCATGCTCGGGCATTCGTTTGAATATCTCAAACTGCCGAACTGGCTCGCCGCCGAGCTCGATGGCCGAAGCAGCTACGCCCGATTAGGATTGGAAGTCCACATGACAGCTGGCATGATCGATCCAGGATTTGAAGGTGTGGTTACATTCGAACTTTTCAACAGTGGCCCAAATCCGATTCAGCTTTTTCCTGGACTAAGGGTGGCACAAATTCGCTTTACCGCAGTGACCGAGCCTCTGCACCCATATTCAAAACAGCACGCAGCAAAGTATCGCGGAATGCTGCAGCACAACCGGAGCCTTTACATGAACGACCCGGATTTCAAGCGCATCCATGCTGCGATCGAAGAATTCAAGACTCGTCAGTTGAACCTGGATTCAGTACCTCCGGGATGCAAAGGATAGGATGACGATCTCGTATTACTGTGCAACCGCGTTCCTAATAGGCACCGCGGTTGGGCTTTCTGAATTACTCAGCCGTTACGCCTGGACATTTCGCGACATCGTGAAGTTATCGGCAGGGCTGACCTACTTAGGATTAAACGGCCTTGTGGCTGTCGTCGGATATTTAGCCGCAGTGCAGTGGAACCTCCTTTCAGCCCTTCACGACCGGAACGAATTGTGGCGCGTTCTTGCTATTTCGCTGTTGGCGATGGCTGCTCTACGAAGCGCGTTTGCGAATATCCGTGTAGGCGGCAAGGAAGTCGCTGCAGGATTGGCGTCGTTTATCGAAATTTTTCTCAGGCGGGCCGAAAGGGAACTCGATCAAAAGCTGGGCTTCGAACGGTTAAACGCGATTGCTGATGCACTTGAAGGACTGACTTACAGTGCGACGAAGGACTTTTTTCTGGCTATGACCGAGGGGGTCCTACGATCGCTCACGAAGCCGGACGTCGAGGGTTTGCAAAATGATGTTGCGAAAATCGACGCGTTGGAGGTCGACGATACAACGAAAATGGCCCTTTTAGGAATGCGTATTGTTGAGAGAACAAATCTGTCACTTTTTGTCTCATTAGCGCAACGTGCCAAAGTCCAGCTCGCTCCTGCCAACAAGCTCGCAACCGAAGCTGCATCGGATCGACTTGAGAAACTGCTAGCCGCAAAGAATCGTTTGCAATAGAATCGTATTTCCGCCATTCTGTGTGTATGCCTGACGCTTCGCAGACTCCGACCTTGGATTTCGCGGGCTTCATAGACGGATTCCAAGCCCGCAATCTGGCCTCAATTCAACGAAATATTACGCTGCCGCTGTCGGATATGCAGACACGTCTCAGCGTTCTAAAGACTCAAACGGAATCAAACCCAATGGCAGCAACGGTAGCGTCTGTCGACGCAGCATTTCACGAGCCGACGGGTACGGTCGTTGACCGCCTCGCGTTGGCAGGGGAGCGATTCGCGCAACTGTTGATCGAATATCGTGAAGCGATCAGCACAAACGATGATCTACAGTTACAGACGAAGGGTTTTGTTCGCGCATATTTGGATGCCGCGGAGACGAGCCGAAGCCAACGACTAGTTGATCGAGCAGTTAAACTCGCAGAAGCGTATACGGAAATTACGGCTGCAAATACGTAATTCTTCGTCCGACGATTCTGAATGAGCGTTGATCCGTGATTCAGGTTCATCTCCCTCTCAGAGACCGACTGACCGTAATCGAGGGTGATGCACAAATGGTTCTTAAGTCGCTGCCAGATCGCTGCATTCAGGCGGTTGTAACGTCGCCACCATACTGGGGGATTCGCGACTACAATGTAGCAGGGCAAGTAGGAAGCGAGCCAATCCTTAACGATTATATCCGACGACTACTGGCGATTTTCTCGGAAATCAGACGATTGCTGAAGGATACCGGCGTCGTGTGGCTCAATATCGGAGATGTATACGCCAGTGGAAATCGGAAATATCGTGCTCCAGATGCGAAGTATTCTCAGCGTGCCTTACAGAATCGACCAGCGACCCCGAAGGGCTTGAAACCCAAAGATCTTCTCGGAATTCCTTGGCGTGTTGCCTTCGCATTACAACGTCGTGGCTGGTATCTTCGCACCGAGGTCGTTTGGAATAAATTTAACGCCATGCCGGAGAGTGTACGCGATCGCCCCTCGCGTTGCCACGAATATATTTTTCTTCTCACGAAATCCGAACGATACAGATTTTCTCGTACTCGGCTCGAGGACGGAAATTCAGGTGTTCGCAGAACAGTTTGGGACATTCGAACTGGTCGATCAAGATTAAATGGTCACCATGCCGCGTTCCCAGAGGCGCTCGTTAGGCCATGTGTGATTGCTTCAACTTACAAGGATGATCTGGTATTGGATCCCTTTTGCGGAACGGCAACGGTAGGGCGCGTCTGCGTTGAACTACAGCGTCGCTTTATCGGAATTGAACTGAATCCACGATATGCTCGTGCTGCCGCGAAATCGCTGGGATCTAATGCACTTGTTTTCACAATCAGGTCCAACCGCGTTGGTGACGGCTTCGGCCTGGCAAGGAAGTGACGAACAGAATTCAGGTCAGAGATTAGGCAGAGTTCTTGCGTACTCACTCCATATCCGGGGCAAGGGCCTTTGCCGTCTTCCGCGATGACGCGATCGATCCGCGCAGTTGCGGAGAATAGTCTTTTCTCAATGCGACGCTTCGTCGCCCTGCTGTAGTTGGGCGAGCTTCTCCTCCGCGCGGGCGACGTCCGACTTGTGCGCGCTGCCGAGCTTAAGGAGTTGCCGTTGCCGACGAAGGTTTAGCTCCGCGGCGTCAAGTTGCGCCTTGTGATATTTCGCTTCCGCTTCCTGAGCGGCGGCGCTCGCCTGGGTAACTGCCGTGGTCGCCGCGTCTACTTCTGGTTGACTCACCTGGCCGGCCAAAAAACGCGCTTTCAGCGATGTCAGCTGCTGCTGCGCCGAAATCATTTGCGCCTTTGCCAGCTCTGACTCCAGCCTAACGACGCGTAATGCTCGCTGCTCCTCTTCGACTTTTGACAGCACTCCACTTTTGACCAGACGTGCGGTAGCGGCCGCGCTTTTCTTCGCTCCTTCCAAGCGCTGCGCGAGCTTGGCGGCATCGAGCGGGACTGCGCCTTCGCCCGAGTCATCAGGCGCGGGTTGCGGTTCCCAAGGTTTGACGAGCAACGGCGGCTCGATGTCGAACGATTCGTCGTCGGATTTCGGCACTTCCTGGGCGAGCAACGAACTCAACGACAGGCTAACGATCGCCACATATGCCACGACGCATTTCGTGAGCAGGCAATCGCGCATTGGTGAACCTCGCGCTCTGACCTTATGTCCGGATCTCTCTCCAGTCACGCGCGTGTTGCTGGAACGCGGACCACGAAGTCAGTCCAGCCAACAAGATGCTGACGTAGCTAATCGAGGTCGTAGACTTCGACCAGCGCGACACCAACTGTTTCGTCTACGCCCCCGGACAATCGCGGTGTAAGGAGTATCTGCGGGCGTGAGAACCAATGGCAGCCTCATGGTCATCCGTGGGCGGAAACGAATTAACGGACCCACCTGCGCTTCAATTGAACCGTCGTTGCTCGTGGCGGGTCAGTCCCAAGCGCGCACTCCGATCGAGTAAACCAGATAGTAGAATCCCGAGAACTACTCACTCCATATCCGGGTAAGGGCCTGTGCCGCCTTCGGCGATGAAACGGTCGATCCGCGCCGTGACAACGGGCAGCGGGACCGAGCCGAGCTCGAGCACAGCATCGTAGAACGCGCGGATTTTTACTCTGGCTTCTTTCAATCAATTTTGCGACCGATACGGCCGCCGCTACACTGGCTTCGTTGCGCGCGACGAAGTTTGAATTTGAAAAGCGATTCTGGATCATCTGCGCGACGGCGGTTTTTACTCCGGCGAGGCTGCGACACTGACGGGTTATCAGACGTAACGGGCTAAGATCGACAATCGCGATTCAACGATAAATACCATTTGTATAACTGTCGTTAAAAATGCTTGGAAGAAGTGACAAGTGACCCGCCACGGCGGCCAGGCTCTGTGACGAGTGACGAGTTCAGCCTACCGCGGGATGAACTGCGCTTAGCGCCGGACTTGTTCCTCTAGGGAGACGGGACGCTCTGCAGGAGCTCGAGTTCGTGCCACCGCGCGTAGAGGTGCGCGACTTTGTCGCGTGCCGTTTTCAATTGCGTCTCCAACTCGAAAATTTCCGAGCGCGGTTTCGCATAAAAATCCGGCGCGGCAAATGT
>OBJR01000089.1_pt1 | contig 10212 bp, 7 predicted proteins | sample 1519711 | NCBI WGS metagenome assembly OBJR01 (sample SAMEA3235155, study PRJEB22506) | soil metagenome | biome: Forest; feature: Temperate coniferous forest; material: soil | place: Canada | collected 2011-06-18 | depth 0.2 m | reverse complement strand
CACCGCCGGAGGCGCCGCCGCCAGAGCTGCCACCTCCACCGGAGGCACCGCCCCCGCCGAAGCTGCCACCGCCAGAACTGAAGCTCCCGAACCCGCCGCCTGACGACCCGCTCGACCAACCGCCGCCGCTTCCCCAATTGCCAGAAATGAAGGGGCCACCGCCTCCGGTATAACGATAACCGCCGAAACGGCGTGATGCGCGCACCGCGAGCAAAAAGATTACCAAAACGAACAGAAACACTAACAGACCGGCGGTGCCGGCGGTGCCGCCGTTGTCGCTCCGGCTCTCGGCATTGGCGCGGCCGCTGCCTTTGTACTCGCCGCGAATCGCCTTGCAGATCAAATCCACCGCCTCACTCAACCCGCCTTCATAGTCACCCTTCCGGAAATGCGGGTTCATATGGCGCTCGCGAATGTCGTAGGCGGTGATGTCCGGCAACGCCCCCTCCAGACCGTAACCCACCTGGATTGAGGCTTTGCGAATATCTAAGAAAACAAGAAGAACAACGCCGTTGCGTTTGTCCTTTTGCCCGACTTGCCACGTTTGCGCGATTCGCTGCGCATAATCCTCGATTGAGGATTCGCTCTGCATTTTTTGATAAACCGCCACCACGACCTGGTCGGAAGTATCGCGCTCAAATTGCGCGAGCTGCGCGTTCAATCGCTCCACGACACCGCGAGAAACGACGCCGGCGTAATCGTTGAAATAACGGTCCGGTTTTGGCGGGATGATTTCGGCAGCGTTCGCGCAGATAGCGCTCGCCAGGATGGCAACGACTGCAAAAAATATCCGTCCGCGCTGCACCGTCATCCCGAGCAAAGTCGCCTGCCGCGCCGTAGTCCCGCCACAGCGGAACGAAGGCTGGGAGGGATCCCGTTGCGCCAGCTTCAAGGTGATTTCCACGGGATCCTTCGACTCCGCTTCGCTTCGCTCAGGATGACGGGCAAAGGTTATGGTGTGGTCGCTGCGGTCGCAGCCGGCGCGGGCGTCGGACTTCCAAAGTTAAAATTCACCGTCGGCGCTTTTTCCGAACCGGCTTCGGCCTGGAAAAATGCACGTGGCTTAAATCCAAACATCTTATTCAACACGTTGGTCGGGAATCTTTCCAACGCTGTATTCAAATCCTGCACCGCGCTGTTGTAATTGTTGCGTTCCACCGAAATCCGATTTTCCGTTCCCTCGAGTTGCGCCTGCAAATTCTGAAATGCTTCCGTCGCCCGTAACTGCGGATAATTTTCGCTCACTACCAGCAATCGCGAGAGCGCGTTGCTCAATTGCCCCTGCGCGGCCTGAAATTTCTTCAACTGCTCCGCGTCCTCCGGCGCCTTGTTCGGATCCAGTTGGACCCGACCTACGCTGGCGCGTGCATTGGTCACTTCCGTGAGCGTAGATTTTTCAAAATTTGCCGAACCAGCCACGGTGTTCACCAAATTCGGAATCAAATCGGCGCGCCGCTGATAGACCGATTGCACGTCTGCCCATTTCTTGTTCGCGTTTTGCTCGAGAATGACCAGCCGGTTGTAACTATTGCAGCCGCTCAGCGAAAAAATCGCGGCCAGACCGAGTAACAACGTCCCGATTTTGAAGAGGGAAATTTTCATAAGATTGATGTGGTCAAATCGTTTCGCAGATTACGAGCCAAGTCAATCCTGCGAGGCTGGCACAACTTCCGCATTTTGAGTTTGTTCCGCCGGCTCAGCGTCAGCCGGCGCGATCTCCGGCTTCGGTTGCGCGACTGGCAAATAGCGCGTCCGCAGTTCCTCGGCATTCGGCAATTCGTCGAGGTTGCGCAGGCCGAAATGCTCGAGGAAAAATTGCGTCGTCTCGTAAAGCAACGGACGGCCTGGTAATTCGGCGCGACCACTGATTTTCACCAGGCAGCGTTCCATCAAATTTTGCAGCACACCTTCGATGGTGACGCCGCGGACCGCTTCGACGTCGGCCCGGGTGATGGGTTGTCGGTAGGCGATGATGGCGAGTGTTTCGAGCGCCGGCGGCGAGAGTCGCGCCGGTTTCGGGCCAGGGAAAAGCTGACGCACCCAGCGCGCGCAATCGGGATGGCTAACCATCTGCCAGCCGTCCGCTTTTTCCACGAGCTGGAACCCACGCGCCGATAGGGTGCAGTCGACTTTCAGTTGCTCGAGCGCGACCGCAATTTCCGCTTCTTTCACGCGCGCAAATTCATTCGGCACTAGCTCGTCGCCTTCGCCTGCATTGGTGAGCGCATCGCGCAGCTCGGCAGCGGTCAGCGGTTCGTGTGCGCTGAAAAGGAGCGCCTCCAGTAGTTGAGAGAGGGTCATTTTCTTAAACGGTCATCCCGAGTCCCGCGGCTGCGGGATCGAGGGATCCCGTTATGCAATCTTAAAGGTAACGCAACGGGATTCATCTGCTTTCATTTCGCACCAATCGCTTCCTCGATCGCCTCCGCAATCCGGTTGGCCTGCCGACCGATCTCCTCCGGCTCGCGCCCTTCAATCAGCAAACGAATTTTCGGTTCCGTCCCGGAGTAGCGCAAAAGAACACGGCCTTTCCCAGAAAGTTGCTGTTCGGTTTCACCCACCAGTTTCATCACCGCCGGCAACTCTTCCAGCGGGGGTTTGTGTTTTACCCGCAAATTCCTTTGCGCCTGCGGATATTTTTTCAAACACCGCTTCAGTTCACTTAACGGTTTCCCGCTGTCTTTCATGATCCGCAAAATCTGGAGCGCGCTGATGATGCCGTCGCCAGTGGTGGTGAAATCGCGAAAAATCATGTGGCCGCTTTGTTCGCCGCCGACATTGAGATTGCGCGCCATCATTTCTTCAAGCACGTAGCGGTCACCAACTTTGGTACGAATGACTTTGCCTCCGTGCGCGCTGAGGGTTTCATCGAGACCGAAGTTGCTCATCACCGTCGCGACCAAAGTGTCGTCGCGTAATTTTTTCGCGCGTAATAAATCAACGCTCGCGATTGCGAGAATTTCATCGCCATCAACCAGCTCGCCAGTTTCATCACAGAGCAACGCGCGATCCGCGTCCCCATCGTGGGTAATGCCGACCTGTGCGCCGCATTCTTTAACGACACGTTGAATTTCCTCCGGGTGGGTGCTGCCGCAGTCGGCGTTGATGTTGGTACCGTTGGGCGTGTTGTGCGCGACGGTGATATCCGCGCCCAGCTCGCGCAAAATGCAGGGGGTCGATTTGTAGGCGGCGCCATTCGCGACATCCACCGCGATCCGCATTTTTTCCAAAGTCATTCCGCGCGGAAAACTTTGTTTGGCGAATTCGACATAACGGCCGAGCGCATCGTCAATTCGGGTGGCGCGCCCGATTTTTCCGGCCGTGGGACGAATCGCATCGATTTCCCCGCTGAAAACCAACTGCTCAATTTGCTGCTCAACCTGATCATCGAGTTTATAGCCATCGTGGCGGAAAAATTTAATGCCGTTGTCGGCGTAAGGATTATGCGAGGCGGAAAGGACGATTCCGGCATCGGCGCGGAGTGAGCGGGTGATGTAGGCGACGCCGGGAGTGGGCAACGGGCCGATCACCAGCACATCCACCCCCAGTGACGTGATCCCGGCGACGAGCGCATTTTCGAGCATGTAGCCGGAGAGCCGGGTATCTTTGCCGAGCACAATCTTTGGCCGCGTCCCGCCCGGATGCGCCCGCGGATTCAATTTCAGGAAAACATGCGCGGCGGCGCGACCGAGCTTGAGCGCAGTCTCGGCTGTGACCGGCTCGACGTTGGCGATGCCGCGAACGCCATCCGTTCCAAAAATCTTTCTGTTGTCGCTCACCCGGTTCATTCAACGTCCCGATCTGGCATTCGTAAACCGCAAACTATGGCGCTGATGAAATCGGCAGTTCACTGGTTGGGGACATCCTTGCTTCGGTCGTGATCGGCGTAAAAGACGCATTCATCCTCGATCCCGAGCATCGCCACCCATTTCAGCGGAGATTTTTGCAGATCGACACTGTGCAGGATAAATCGCGCCCATTCCTTGTATTCACCTTTTATGATATCGCCCATTTTGTTTTCGGTTCCGCTAACGGGAGTAAGATAAATTCCGTTGACCTGGCCGCCCAAGGTTCCATAGTCATTAAACTCGGTGAATTTTTCCACCGTATCCGGCAGCCAGACACTTCGTCGATCGGCATACCAGGCCACGGCCCATGGCATATCCGAGGCGATGATTTCATTCGGCTGCATCCAGTCATTGAGCACGGAAATGTAGGGCGGGAGATAAGGTGGCCAGCGAATCGACCGGCGCGAAGCGGGGGCGAACGCCGGCAGACTGAAAATCATCGGCAGCGCACAAATCAGGTAGAGCCCGATAACGAAGGCGAGGCGCGCGAAGGGGAATTTAAAGTTGAGCCGGTTCCACAGCACGAACAAGAAGGCCAGGCCGAAACAGATCATGGTCGGCACAAACAAAACGTTGAGCTCATTTGCCGCCACGCCTTGCTCTGAGGTAACGCCGTAAACGGACATCCCAAGCATCGCGCCTAACCACATCGCCAGGACCAGCCAGCGCACCGCTCCCGTTTCCGGTCGTTTGAAGCGGTGCAGCAAAGCTGGAAAGAACATCAGCGCTACCACGCTCCAACCGAAGTTGCTGACCAGCGTGCCAATTTCCTTCGAAAAATTAGCGATCATCTTGTCGCGAAACGCCGCTACCAGCCCAACGCCGAGATCGTTTGCCATGCGTCGCATGTGACCGGCCTCGGAATGGACTATCCCATCGAATACGGAATAGATCGCGACGCCTCCGGGATTGCCGGTAATGACAAAGTTGCGGAGCAGCCATGGAGAATAGAGAACTGCTGCCACCGCCAGCACGATGGCCGGCAACCAAATGCGCCACCGGAAATAGATCGCCAGAAAAATAATCGCGCCCGCAAGAATCCAGAGCGTGAGCGCATGCGACAAGGCGAGGAAACCAAATCCCGCGCCGGCCACGGCCAGCCATCGTTCGACTGGGCCATTGACCTTATCCGCTTCAATCGCGCGCACCAAGGCGTAAAGCGTGCCGCTAAAAAGCAGCAGCATCAGCATCTGCGGCAAACCGCTGAGCGAATATTGCCAGAACAAATCGCACAGGAGAACGAGCCCGCACGCGATCAAAGCGAGGCGCCGATCGAACAGGCGGCGGGCGAGTTGGTATAAGACAAGAATAGAACCGAGAAAGAGGACAATCGCTTCCGCCGCGATCGCTTTGTCGCCAATGTAAACGGGATCACGCATGGTCATTTTCCAATGGGATTTGACCACGCGTAGAGCAATGGCGTCGGCGAATGGTGGAAGTGGCGCTTCATAGGTGTCGTAGACCATGCTCTGCAGCTTCTTGTGGTTTGCCACCAGCTGACCCAAGGCTCGCGGCCGAATCACGTTCGTTTTCCACCCATGCAGACTTGCGATGTGGCGCCCGATTTGCGCCTGGTCCATTGCCTGCGCGGTCGCGAGTCCGGGAAAATAATACAAATGATAGACGCCCAGCGTGGCGATAGCGACAACGGCCAGCGCGCGCTTGACCCATACCGCCATCTTACCTGCCTCAAGCATGTGAACGACCTTCTGAATGAAATCGGCGTCACCGGGCATGATTTATTTTGTGCGTTTTTTTGCGGCGCGCGCCTGCTCGCGCACATTCCGGCCCTGCGCATTCATTTCGTTTAATTTGCGATGCAAGGTACGGCGGCTGATTCCCAGCTGCGTCGCCGCCGCGGTGATGTTTCCGCTCGTGGAAGCGAGCGCCTGGGTGATAAGCCGTTTTTCTGTTTCTGCCAAATCAAGCGGATTCACCGTTTCTGAAACGGTGATTGCACCGGCGGCACTTCCCGCCGCCTCCCGGATCGCGCGCGGCAAATCCCGCACCGTTACTTTTGGTCCATTCGCCATCACCACTCCGTGCTCGATGGCGGTGCGGAGCTCGCGCACGTTGCCCGGCCAATCGTAGGCCAGAAGCGTATTCATCGCCTCCGCGGTGATGTCGAGCACGGGCTTCTCATTTGCCTTGGAGAAATGCCGCAGGAACGACCTAACGAGGAGTGGGATATCCTCTTTGCGGGCACGCAATGGCGGCATGGTGATGCGCACGACGTTGAGGCGAAAATAAAGGTCATCGCGAAATTTTCCTGCCCGCACCAATTGCTCAAGGTTCTTATTTGTCGCCGCGATCACCCTTACATCTGCACGCAGGGTTTGCGTGCCACCGACGCGTTCGAACGCGCGCTGCTCGCTCATGACGCGCAACAACTTCACCTGTGTGCTCGCATCAATTTCCCCGATTTCATCGAGAAAAATGGTGCCGCCGTTAGCCTGCTCGAACCTTCCGATCCGGCGTTCATGCGCACCCGTGAATGCGCCACGTTCGTGCCCAAAAAGCTCGCTTTCCAGCAAAGTCGGCGACAACGCCGCGCAATGCACCACCACAAATTTCGCCTTGTTGCGCCGGCTCAAATTATGAATCGCGTGCGCGGCCAGTTCCTTACCGGTACCGCTCTCGCCCTCGAGCAAAACATTGGCCAAGGAGGGCGCGACCTGCCGGATCGTGTCCAGCACTTCGCGCAGCGCGAGCGATTCACCCAAAATATTTTCCAGGCCAAAGCGTTCATCGATTTGCTGGCGCAGGATGCGATTCTCCTGCTCCATTCGGCGCGATTGCAGCGCGCGCGCGATCAGGATTTCGACTTTGTCGAGATTGAGTGGCTTGGTTACGAAATCGTAGGCCCCGCGTTTCATCGCTTCCACCGCGGTATCGACGGAGCCGTACGCCGTCATCATAATGCAGATGGGTGGATGCGGCATTTTCAGTGCGCGCTCGATCAATTGCATTCCGTCTTCGCCCGCCAGTCGCAGATCGGTCAGCAGCAAGTCGACCGTTTCGCGTTCGAGCACGCTGATCGCGCCGCCGATGTCTTCGGCGACATAGACATCGTATTCGTCTTCGAGTAAACGCCGCAACCCGTCGCGGGTATGCTTTTCGTCATCGACGATCAGAATCGTTGGCTGCATTCGTTACTGGTAAGATGATCGAGTTCCACGGAGACGACAATGCGTTGTAAAAGCGCGTTCTGGAGGGGCGAGCTCTGCGAGCCCGGTCTGAGCCGGACTGGCGAACCCGGCATCGCAGAGCTCCGCCATCCAGCAGAAGGGCTCGCGGAGCGCGCCCCTCCAAGCGCAGAGTCACTCATTGTTCGTATTCCGATCGCCCGCTTCCAACATTCGGACTCGTTGTTCCTTAAACGGAAGCCGAATCGTCAACGTCAACCCTTTGCCCTCGGTGCTTTCGATTGCGAGCTCGCCGCCGTGTTCGCGCACGATCCGTCGCACGATGAGTAAACCGAGGCCAGAGCCGCTTTCCTTGGTCGTATAATAGGGCTCGAAAACATGGCTCAACGTTTCCGCCGACATTCCTCCACCGGTGTCAATGAAACTGACGCGCACGTGCGATTCATCCATGTCCGTCCGAATCAGCAAAATGCCGCGGCGTTTCATGGCTTCGAAACTATTTTTGATGACGTTGTAAAACGCCTGCTTCATCTGGTTGCGATCAAGCTGGAGGAGCGGCAAATCGGAGCGCAGTTCCGTTTCTACCACGATGTCGCGCGCTTCGATCTCGGCCGAGAAAAAGCGCACCGCTTCCTCCACGATGGTGTTGATATTTTCCGGCTGAAGCTGCGGACGTGACGGCCGGATCGCGCGGAGGAATTGGGTGACGATGGAATCGAGCCGATTGATTTCGCCTCGACAAATCTCAATGGAATATTGAAGTTCGTCGCCCGCTTTACCTTTTAACTTGCGCGCCTGCCGTTCCATCAACTGCAAGTGAATGTTCAGAGAATTGAGCGGATTACCCAGCTCATGGGCCACGCCCGCCGCCAGCAAGGTGAGCGCATTCAATCGCTCGCTCTCGATCGTTTTCTCCGCTGTGCGCCGGCTCTCGGTAATATCGCGCATGATGATGGCGTAACCGACCTGCTCTGTTGTCGCCGGGATCGGTGATCCCGGCTGGGCGGAATTATCGGTTCTGGTTGCGGCAGCGTCTCGTCGTTCGATCATCAGCGGGACGATGTAAAAATTAATGAAACGATTGCTCGGATAAAAAATCTCGAGGTCCCGCGTAACCGGACCGCCACTGTGGGTGAGCGCGTTCCAGTCGAGTCCGCGCACTCGTTCGTCGAGCTGTTTGCCGATGGAACCTTCGCCATCGATTCCGAACAACGCGCAGGCAGCGTCATTCAAATAAGTGATGCGACCGGATGAATCAGTGACAATGATTCCTTCCTGAATGGCGTTGAAAACCGTCTCGAGAAATCCTTTCTCCTGGGCCAGGCGCAGCAAATAATTCTGCACCTCTTCCGGCCCGATCTTGCCGAGGCGCCCGATTAGTTTTTCCAGAAAGCCAGCTTTCATCGCAAGATCGAAACTGTAGCGGCAGTCTCTGACCGTCGCCAGCTTCACGGACAAGGAGCGGCGACCGGGGCGATTTGGAACGAATCTTAACCGCGGATTACGCAGATAACGCGGATTGAGATGCAGAAGCTGGTCGCCGCGCCTGGCGGCGCGGTCAGTATCTGTCTTTCTGATTCGGGACCATCCGTGTACATCCGCGCAATCTGCGGTCGGTTCCAGCTGCTACAGCTTGGGCTGCGGTGCCGGCACTTCGATTTTCGACATTTCCAGCCGCAGATAATTCAAGACCACGGGCGCGAGCACCATTCCGGGAATGCCCATCAAGCGTTCGCCGATAATGAGGGCAAGCAGCGTTAGCCAGATCGGGTTGCGAATCCGGTCGCCGATAATTTTGCTGTTTAAGAAATACTCCAGCTTGTGAATCGCAATTAGAAACACGAGCGCCACCAGAGCTGTCTTCAAGGAAACAGTGAAAGCGAGACAGACGATGATCGTGTTGCTGATGAGGTTGCCGATGATGGGAAGGAGGCCGCACACAAATGTTAGCGGGATAACGACGGGCGCATTGGGCAGGCGGATAATGAGGACGAAAATGGCAGTCAGAATAGTGTTGATGAGCGAGATGGTCATTTGTGCGCCCATGACCAAGGCGAAGCTGCGATAGAAATCGCGAAAACGCGCGCTGATCTCGCCGGATAAGACAGAGTAAAGATTGTGCTTTGTTTTGTGGCTCTCGGGATAAAGATCGAGGCGACTGTTAAAGAACAAACTTATGGCGGCGACGATCCCGATGAGGATGAAGAGCACGGCCGCGGTGGTAGTGCCGGCGAACTGGGCGACATTTCGCAAATAGTGCGCTTCTTCTTTGACCGCATCGACTAACAGCGTCCGCAGACTATCGAAATCAGTGAAGGGCAATTGGATTTGGCGCGCTTCGGCCCATGCGCTGGCGGAAGGGATTGAATTCTCGGCAACTTCCGGCAACGCCTTGAGCGCGGCGCGCGTAAAATGACCGGCGGCATAGGCGAGTCCCGCGGCCAGAAGCAGGAACAAGATTAGCGCCAGCCACTTTTTCTGCGTAAGCGAGACGAGCGCGCGTAAGGCAAAATAGGAAAATAAGAGCGCCAGTAGTGCCGACCCCAAATGCAAAACGCCCGCCAAGACGAGCGTAAGCGCGAGGATCGCGTAGGAGATGCGAGCCGGCATCGTCATAACTTTAAGACATTGTAGCGGGGGTTTGCGACCGTCACTTGACCTGTCCGACGCTTACAATGCCCCGCTACAATATCAACGTTTCACAATCCAGTGCGAACGGGCGATCCAAACATGACCGCGCTGCCGTCGAAGTTGTGCGCTGGGGTGGGCGCCCCGGGCTACAACATCAGCGCCGTGCCGACTCGTAATCTTCAGCAGCTGGCGCGGGCTGTCCGGTTTCGGTTTCGGCGCGTTCTTTCAGCGCGGCTTTGCGCGAAAGTTTGACCCGCCCTTTGTCATCGATGCCGATGCATTTCACCCAGATCATGTCGCCAATGTTGGCAACGTCTTCGGTGCGTTTCACACGGAAGTCCGCCAGCTCGGAAATGTGCACGAGCCCGTCCCTGCCTGGGAATACTTCGACAAACGCTCCAAACTCTTTTACTGAAACGACGCGCCCCTGATAGGTCTGCCCGATCTCAATCTCACGCGTCATCCCGCCAATAATTTCCTTCGCGCGCGCCATCGATTCGCCGCTGGTGGCGTAGATGTGAACCGAGCCATCGTCTTCAATGTTAATTTCGGCGCCTGTCTCCGCCACAATTCCCTTGATCGTTTTG
>OBJR01000088.1_pt1 | contig 10231 bp, 9 predicted proteins | sample 1519711 | NCBI WGS metagenome assembly OBJR01 (sample SAMEA3235155, study PRJEB22506) | soil metagenome | biome: Forest; feature: Temperate coniferous forest; material: soil | place: Canada | collected 2011-06-18 | depth 0.2 m | reverse complement strand
GGTGCGTCGTCACTAAAATTTCATTGGTAGGGCGACGCTCTGCGGAGCCGCAAGCGCCCGCGAAGATCGGTGGTTGCCATAGTAAGCACACGCTTCCATTCTCCTGCCATGACCGACAAGAAACGCTTTCGCGTGTTTGCCACTTCGCGCATCGGCGATCCGGCGGAGAACCGTGTGCGTGAGCGCGGCTACAAGCTCGAGGTTTTCCAGGGCCCGGAGGCGCCGCCCAAGAAGCTGATCATCGAGAAAGTGAAAAGCGGGATCGACGCGTTGATCACCACACTGCGCGATCCGATCGACGCCGAAGTCTTCGAGGCAGGGAAGGGCTCGCTCAAGGTCGTGGCGCAGATCGCGGTCGGCTTCGACAACATCAACCGCGCCGACGCCAACAAATACAAGATCCCATTCACGAATACGGCCGACGTTCTGACCGAAGCGACGGCCGAGTTCGCCTTTTTCATGATGGGTATGCTGGCGCGGAAGATGTGGCAGAGCGAGCGGCTGGTGCGGGAGCGGAAGTGGCCGTCGTGGCACCCGTTCCTGCCTTTCCTTGGCGACGAGATCACGGGCAAGACCATCGCCATTATCGGCACTGGACGCATCGGCCTGGCGATGATCAAGAAGTGCTCGGGGTTCGATATGAATATGCTGTGCTACGACCCCGCGTATCATAATGACAAGTACATCGCTTCCATTCAGGAGTTGATGGATTTGCGTCACGCCAAGGATGTTCAGAAGGAGAAGACATATATTAAGTACGTGGAATTTGAAGAGGCACTTGGCGGCGCTGACTACGTGAGCATCCATGTGCCGCTGTTGCGCGAAGGCGAAACCGACAAGCCGACCTACCATCTCATCAACGAGAAGACGTTGAAGCTGATGAAGCCGACTGCGTACTTGGTGAATAGTTCACGCGGCCCGGTTGTGGACGAGAATGCCCTCGCCCAAGCACTGAAAGACAAAGTCATCGCAGGGGCGACACTGGACGTCTTTGAGAAAGAGCCGTTGCCGCCGGATTCGCCTCTGCTCGATCCCGAAATCGCCGACCGCACGCGGTTATTCCATCACTTCGCCAGTGGGGCACAGATCACGCGGCTCTCGGTCGATCCCGACAAAGGCATGGCTGGGCGCACTGCCCAGGCAGTGATCGACGTGCTGGAAGGGAACTACGGCGGCGACCCGACCAAGATGCCGTACGTGGTGAATAAGGAAGCGTGGGCCTAGTGGCAGGGAGCTCGGGCTAGGAACAGGGGGAAGATGTGATTGGTGAAAAGTGATCGGTGTGGCGCGCTCATGCTCGATTGCTTCGGAGAACGCTAAAAATGACGTAGAGAGATTTGCGTCGAGCGTCTAAGGTGGCGCCCAATGGAGGAGGGGCAAGGTCAGCGGTCAGACGATAGAGGTCAGACTTCAGATATAACAGGGAAGATCTCCAAGTTACGACTGGAAATCGCGCACGTTCTTTTCGTCGACATTGTCGGCTATTCGAAGTTGCTCATCGACGAGCAATCGGAAGCGCTGCAGGAGCTGAATCGAATTGTGCGCAACACGGAAGCGGCGCGTGCAGCGGAGGCCGCGGGCCAGCTCATCTTTCTTCCCACCGGCGACGGCATGGCGCTGGTGTTCACTGGGTCGGTGGAAGATCCGGTGGAATGCGCGCTTCAGATTAGTCAGGCGCTACGCGCACAACCGAGTTTGCCCGTGCGAATGGGCGTTCACAGCGGCCCGGTGCATCACGTCGCGGATGTGAACAATCGGGAGAACATTGCCGGGGCCGGCATTAACATCGCTCAGAGGGTGATGGATTGCGGCGATGCCGGGCACATTCTGGTTTCGAAACGCGTGGCCGACGATCTTGCACAGTATCGCCGTTGGCAGCCTTATTTGCACGACTTGGGCGATTGCGAAGTAAAACATGGCGTCGTCGTTTCTGTGGTGAACCTTTATGCCGATCTCGTCGGCAATCCGGAACCGCCAGAAAGATTCAAGCACGGTAAATCGGCGCGGCAGCGCGCGTCGGCATCGGCGCGAAGGAAACGTTGGCCGATCCTAATATCACTTCTGACCGTTGGCTTGATGCTCTTCAGCCTTGCAGTTGTCGGGATCATCTTCGCGCCGGCAATTCTGAAGCAGATTCGAGCGGGAAGAACGACCGCCGCACCTCTCACTGTTACTTCCGTCGCGCAATCAGCTTCTTCTATTCCCGAAAAAAGCATCGCCGTTCTTCCGTTTGAGAACTTGAGCCGCGATCCGGACAACGCCTTTTTTACCGATGGCGTGCAGGATCAAATTCTAACTGCTCTAGCCAAAGTCGCTGACCTCAAGGTGATCAGCCGCACATCGGTAATGCAGTACAAGAGCGGCATCGCCCGTAATCTCCGTGAGATTGGGCAGCAGCTTAGCGTCGCGCATTTGCTCGAAGGCAGTGTGCAGCGCGCCGGTAACAAAGTGCGGGTGAACGCGCAGCTAATCGACGCTCGCACGGATGCGCATCTATGGGCGGAAAATTACGACCGACCGCTGGCCGATGTCTTTGCCATCCAGAGCGAAATCGCGCAGAGCATCGCGGAGCAGTTGCAGGCGCGATTGTCGAGTCGTGAGCGGAAAGCAATCGCCGAAGCTCCCACGACCGATCTGGTGGCGAACAAGCTCTACCTGCGTGCCCGTAAATTGCAGGACTTCGGAGGCGCCGACGGCTATCGCCAGGCTATCGGATTGCTGGAAGAAGCGGTGCGTCGTGACCCAAAGTTTGCGCTTGCCTACGCCGCATTGAGCGCGGTGCATCTCATTCTCTATTGGGAGGGCATCGATCATACGGTCGCCCGTCGCGAACAGGCGCGCATCGCCCTGCAAAAGGCCCAGGAGCTACAGCCCGATGCGGGCGGCGTGCATCTGGCCGCAGGCAGGTACGCTTACCATGGTTTTCGCGATTACGAGCGCGCGCGTCAGGAATTCGAGGCTGCTCTCCGCGTTCTGCCGAACTACGCGCCCGTATACATGATAACGGCCGCCGTTGATCGGCGGCAGGGACGATGGGACGATGCCTTGCGCCATTTCGATCGCGCGGTGGAACTCGACCCGTTGAACTTCACCAACGTGCAGGAGTCCGCCTTCACTCGCGAGATTCTCAATCGCTTTGACGAGGCAAGGCCGTTGCTGCAGCGAGCCCTCGCGATCAATCCAAAAGCTTCTCATGTGCGCGTCGAACTTGCGATGTTGCCCTATTATCGAGCGGCGGACATCCGCGCCTGGCGGGAGGAGATGGATAAGATCTTGAGGGAAGGACGCGAAGCTACTTCGCCAGCCGCGCTGTGGCTCGTGCAATGCGCGCTGGCCGAGCGCAACGCAGCCGCAGCCGACGCTGCTTTGGCCGTGATTCCGGAGGCGGGCGCCGTCAATCCCTACGACAATTCAGTGACCCCGCGTGAATTTTTCGTCGGGCTCGTAGCCCGGACTTTCGGAAACAGGGCCGATGCCGAAGCCGCCTTTACGCGCGCACGCGCGATCGCAGCGAAAAAGGCTGAAGAGCAATCCGATTACGCCGCCGCCTGGAGTTTACTTGGAATGTGCGATGCCGCGCTTGGTCATAAAAGTGATGCGATCGCTGAAGGCAGGCGTGCCTGTGAATTACTACCCGTCGCCAAAGATGCGATGGACGGTCCCTCGTTTCTATCCAATCTTGCGCTTATCTATGCATGGGTTGGCGAGAAAGATCTCGCGCTCCAAGCTCTAGATGAGTTGGTAAAAACCCCCGGTGGCGTCAATTTCGGCAAGCTGAAACTCCAGCCGCAGTGGGATCCATTGCGCGGCGACCCGCGCTTCGAGCAACTCGTCGCCTCCCTCGGGCCGAAATAAAATTAGAAAAGAAGTGTCCTGCTCATGCTTATTCTCTTATCGAGGGGCGGGACATGGGACAGAAGTCAGGGCAGAAAACGCCGAATGCCAACACCGAACTGCCACGATTTAACGATTCAACGTTTCAACGCGGCGATGCGAAGCGTAGCCAGAGGCCAGCTAGCTGGTTTGTTCGTGACAATATCTCCCGCCCGCGGCACGCTCAGTCGCTGACCCAGCCCGAACCTAACGTATTATGAAGACTAAACTCGCAGGCTTAACTGTTCTCCTGCTTCTTGGAGTGAGCTCACTAGCAGCCGACGCGCTCTCAGATTCAGCGATCAAAGAAAAGATTCTCGGCTATTGGGGTAACGCCAGGCACTCCTACCTCATCAAGTCCGATGGAGTAATGTATATGTGTCCACGGGATATTTCCACGACGACCAACCGTTGGGATGTGAAAGACGGGATGTTCTATCTGGATGGAGATGCGCATAAGATTGTCAGTCTCACCGATCAACAATTCGTTTATCGTTCTACCGGAGCTAAATCCTTTACGGTCACATGGAAGAGACTGACCGAGCGAGAAGCGGAAGGACGTTGACGTGGACAGAGGGCAGCCGCCTACGTTGAAACTACTCCGAAAGTCTTCGCGAGCGGGCAGCGCGCCAAAGAGATCAGCTTCCGGCTCGTAGAGAAATCGGATTGGCTGCTTCTACATACCTGCAGCACGACAACGCTGCCTCTACAGAAGCGATGCCATGTCGATGACGAAACGATATTTCACATCGCTCTTGAGCATCCGCTCGTAGGCTTCGTTGATCTTGTCGATTGTTATCATCTCGATACCGCAGGCGATGCCGCGTTCGGCGCAGAAATCGAGCATCTCCTGAGTTTCCGCGATCCCGCCAATCAACGACCCCGCCATCTGCCGCCGCGGCATGACCAAATTAAACGCGCTTATCCGCATCTCTTCCGGCGAAATTCCGACGAGCACCAACGCGCCGTCGCGCTTGAGCAGAGTCAGGTACGCGTTCAAATCGTGATTGGCCGAGACGGTGTCGATGATGAAATCGAAACTTTTGTCATGTTGCTTCATCGCCTCTTCATCCTTGGAGATGACAACGTTGTGCGCGCCTAACCGTTTCGCGTCGGCGGTCTTCCCTGGGGAAGTGGTGAAAAGGGTGACCTCAGCGCCAAAGGCGTTGGCAAATTTCAGGGCCATATGCCCGAGCCCACCTAATCCAACAACGCCGACCTTTTGACCCCGGCCAACTTTCCATTTCCGCAATGGTGAATAGGTTGTGATGCCGGCGCACAAGAGCGGCGCCGCCGCCGCTTGGTCCAATTTATCCGGAACGCGCAGCACAAAATCCTGATCAACCACGATACTTTTGGAATAGCCACCGTAGGTGATGCCGCCGGTGTGTTTGTCTTCGCTGTTGTACGCTAACGTCACGCCCTGATCGCAAAACTGCTCGAGACCGGCGCGACAGTTTGGGCAAACGCGATCGGAATCGACCATGCAGCCGACCGCGGCCAGATCGCCCTCCTTAAATTTTCGCGCTTCGCGCCCGACTTTGACAACGCGTCCTACAATTTCGTGACCGGGCACGCATGGGTAAATCGTCCCGCCGCCCCATTCGTTGCGCACGATATGCAAATCGGAATGACATACTCCGCAGAATAGAATGTCGATCTGCACATCGGTGGCATTTGGTTCGCGCCGCTCGACGAGAACGGTTTGAATGCCTCATGCGCGGCATGAGCGGCGTAGCCTTTGGTTGGTAACATGATCTATTTTTCTTCTCGAGAACGAACTAAAGTCAATCGCGGAATGCAGCGCTGAGAATGTAAGAGGGCAGGGAGCAGCAGCGGGGCGAAGAGGGTGAGAAGTGACTGGTGAATGGTTACAGCATTGAAGAGTTTAAGCGTTTAAGGGTTTAAGCGGAGGGGAACGAGAAAGGGCAAAGAGCGAAGGGCAGGGCAACAATCGGCTATTAGCAATCAGCTGTCAGTTTTCGGTTTCAGCGGCTCCTACAGGCCTGCAGCCGACACGGCTATCTCTACAGTTTTGATTGATGCGCCGATTCCTAGGAGTCGTTGACAAATCAGGTTCGGGATTAATTTGAGTCATGAACTTAGCATCTGATTTCATCAGCAGGGTTTTTCTGATTCTTGCTTTTGCTGGCGCAATTTTTCTCAGCGGCACCGAGACTGAGGCGGCGAGTCGTGGCCACAAGGGTGGTCGTTTGATTGTGCAAAGAGCTCCGAACTTTGGAACTAGCCTCGGCATCCGTCTCTCGATCGATGGCAAGGAGGTCGCGAATATCCCGCGGAATCAGCGCTATGACGGTTACGTTTCAGCCGGGCATCATGTTTTGACCGCCCTCGCTCTGCCGAATACTCAGATTCGTAGGCCGACCTCAATGGGTCTGACAATACGATCGGGTCATACTTACGTATTCACGGCCGGATGGGACGCAGATCGCCTGGTCCTTCGGAGATCAACGCTTTCCAACGCCACCTTGGAAACGTCAACAGTTGGGAAACATCGCTAGTATCGCAGGGCAGGGAGCATGGAGCATGGAGCATGGAGCAGGGAGCGGGAGAAAGAAGAGTGAGAAGTCAGAGATCAGACACCGTGCTGCGCCGGAGCGGATGCGATTGTCGACACATGCGCGATGCTCGTTGGCATCATCGCGGCCTGACGGCCAAATTGCGCGACTGCAAATGTGGTGCTGGCAATGAGGAGCGCGTAGACCAGGGTTTCAATGCGTTGTTTTTCCTCCGAGCGCACGAGAAGCGCGTAGGTGGATTCGAATGCTTCCGGATTAGTAGAGATTGTTTTCATAGCTTTTGTTTGTGAGATGCAGCAACCCAGCCGTTCGGATTCAGGATTTCCGATGAATTTCAGGAGCGGGCGCTGATCTCGTCAGCCGGACGTCGGAGACGAGCGGTTTTGTCTGGATCCCGCCGAGGTTTATAACGGCGTATTAACGCCGCAGGCCCGGACGGCGCACCAACCGATCCATGCTTCAAAGGCACAGAATAGCCCGATCAAAATGAAGATCGCTGCCAGCACGGGTATTTCCGGGACCAGACAGGCTCCGGCAAGAAGGAAAACGGTCGCCATTCCACCGCGGGCGACACGGCCTCTGTTATCGATGTTCGGCTTCATCTAGAGAAGATGCGGGATTGCGGCAGGACAATAGATTCGTTCCACCGCGGTGGCCAGCAATACGATTAAGGATTCAAGGCGCGCAGCAAATTTTGAACGACAATCCCGGTTGAGCCGTCTAGGTTCCTACCATGACTAAACTGATTGCGTTAGTAGCGGCAGGACTCTTTGTGGCAGGCACGATGTTCGCAGGCGAACATGGCGACTGTACAAAGCAAGCGGGATACAAAGGGAAGATGGCTTGTGAGGCTTCATTGGCCAGTCTTAACCTGACACCCGAGCAGAAGACAAAGATGGATGCGGTGATGGCCGAGCATGCAAAAGCCGGCTGCACCGAAGCGAGCGAGGCCAAATACATGCAGGAGGCAAAAACCGTCCTGACCAAGGAGCAGTACGCGAAGTTCGAAGCGGAATGCAAGAAAGGCGACAAAGATAAGACTCAGACCTGATCGGAAGATCTAGCAGATCAAAGCTTCGCGCCGCGTAAAAGACTAATGTCTCACGCGGCGCGTTTGCCGTACGCGAGGCGTGGCCTCGCGAGTTAACGGTTATCGGTTGTCAGTTAATCGGAAGCGAAGACAGTAACGAGCGGCGGGTAGGGAGGTTAAGAGAGTGATTAGTGACTGGTGAATCGTGAAGAGAGGAGCGTGGAGTCAGAAGAACGAAACCTTGAAGACCTAAAACTGAGAAGATTAAGCGCGCAGAAGCGTGAGATGTAGAAGTTCAGCGGGCGCGCGGACCCGCAAGGGGAACCAATTGCCTACTCCATTTGAAACGATCAGCTTGCTCGCTCTTTTGCTATAAAGACCGGACCAGTAGCGAAAGAGCGCCGGCCCGAATCCACATTGCTCGTTTAACATAAGCTGTCCGCCATGGGTATGGCCGGCGAGCGTGAGAGGAACCAATGCCGCCGCCGCGGCATCGAAAGCATGCGGGTGATGCGCCAGAAGGATCGGAAAACTCTCTGCCTGACGCAGGTGGAGGAGCTGGCGCACGGCGGCGGCGATAGCCACATCCCTGTTTTCCCGCGCCCTCGTCCAACTTAATCCAAGTAGTTGGAGCGGCGCGCCACGGATAGTGATCACGATTGCTTCGTCGAGGAGAAATGGAATGCCCGATTGTTTCACGCGGCGTTCGAACTCGGGACCGTTCTCGATCAAATCGTGATTACCTTCGATCAGGTAAACGCCGTAGTCGGCTCGCATGGATTTAACGAGATCGAGACCGTGATCAAGATCAGCGAGAGCATCGTTAATCAAGTCGCCGGTAAGGAGAACGAGATCGGCACGTAACTCGTTAACGACGCGGACCATCTCGTGCAAGACGCGGCCGGAGGTGAACCGGCCGACATGCATATCGCTGATTTGAGTGATGGTCAGCCCGTGCAGATCACTGGGCAAACCAGCGATCGGCAGAACGAAGCGGCGAATGCGAAATTGATCGAGCTGTCGCATCGCGATCGTGGCCAGACTAAGGTTGAAGAGCGGTGGTGCCGCGACGAGGGCGATTCCGAGAAATTGTCGCCGACTCAATGCGCCGCTTGCATCCGCTGGAGTTGGATTACCGAGGCGTCGAGCGCTCCGGATGAGGGCGACCATTGCGGCAATCGGCAGAAACGCAATTGCCAGCAACAAAAGGAGTGGCATGAGAATCATGTGCCAGATGAAAACGTTTGCCATCGTAAACTTCGAGAAGAAAGCGGTCGATTCTGCGTGAGAAAAGCGCTGGGTTAACAGCCAGACCAGCCCCGCCAATTGAGCTCCGCCGAAGATGGCAACAGCGATCCGCGCAACAGCGGGCTTAGCGATTCGCGCCGACGCCGCCAGCCACAGGATGTCGAGAGCGAACATGGTGCCGATCGAGGGGAGGATGAATCGCATCCTTAAAGATAGAGCCTTGATCCGCCTTCGCTACGGCTACTCCGCGCTATCCTAACTTGCGGACGGCTCTACGAGTCGGAAGGCTGGCCTCTCCGGCGGTCAGAGACCGCCGCTACAGGAAGCGCAGCGCGCTGAATAGGGACTATCGATTTTCTTCGGTTCCCATTGTAGGGCGGTCATTCTGGCCGCCGGTTTTGAAAGATTGGCGGCGAAGATCGCCGCCCTACAATTCTTGAAGAAAGAAAAAGCGCGCCCGTGGGGATTCGAACCTCAAACCTTCTGATCCGTAGTCAGATGCTCTATCCAGTTGAGCTACGGGCGCAAAGAGAGGCGTAATTTGCGAAGGAAGAGCCGGACGTCAATATGCCACGGGCCGCGTCCGCCGCCCGCCAGATCGTATGGCGACGCCCTCGCGCTTAATCGTGTCCACAATTCATATCGAAAACACTTTTGCCTTGACCTCCGCTTTTGTGCGGCTGCAGAATAAAGGATTCCCCCGGGCATAATCACAAGCACGGAGTAATCTCATGAAAGATTTTCATTTTGAGCGTCAAAAACAAAATTCGAAATCGAGCAATGGCATTAGTCGCCGCAAATTTCTAGGCGCAGCGGCCGCTGGAGGCGCGGCACTGGCCACGGGCGGATTAGGTTCGCTCTTCACGTCATCGGCCAAGGCAGCGCCTCATGGAGTCGACATTCTCGAGAAAAATATTCCTCAGCTGCAAAACTTTTTCGCCTCCGGCCAACTCACCAGCCGGCAACTCGTGCACGATTACATTCGACGCATCTCGGACCTAAATCCGCTCCTGCACTCAGTAATCGAATTGAATCCCAATGCAATTGCGATCGCCTCTCAGCTCGATAACGAACGGCGCCGCGGACAAGTTCGTGGTCCGCTCCATGGCATCCCGCTTCTCGTCAAGGACAACATCGCAACTGATGACCAAATGCAAACGACGGCGGGATCGCTCGCGATTTACGGCAACCACGTGCCTGGCGATGCTGTGATTATTCAGCAATTGCGCGCAGCCGGCGCCATCATTCTTGGCAAATCGAACCTGGGCGAATGGGCAAATTTCCGGGACGATGAGGCTGAGACCTATCCTCTAGCAGTCGGTTGGAGCGCGCGCGGTGGGAGTACGAACAATGCCTACGACTTGAGTTACACATCGTGGGGCTCAAGCTCTGGTTCCGCTAATGGTGCTGCGGCGAATCTCTGCGCGGCGGCGATTGGCACGGAGACCGATGGATCAATCACAGGACCGTCGGCCGTTGAGAACATCGTCGGTCTGAAGCCGACACTCGGTCTTGTCTCGCAAGACGGAATCATTCCGAT
>OBJR01000087.1_pt1 | contig 10240 bp, 9 predicted proteins | sample 1519711 | NCBI WGS metagenome assembly OBJR01 (sample SAMEA3235155, study PRJEB22506) | soil metagenome | biome: Forest; feature: Temperate coniferous forest; material: soil | place: Canada | collected 2011-06-18 | depth 0.2 m | reverse complement strand
CCCGATCTTGCCTTTACCAATGTGGGCATGCCGATCAACACGCGAACCGCGGACAGCTTTGGAATCGTTCAGGTGAATCGCCGCAAGCCGATCGGGACCAACAATCCGATCGAACTCGCGAAATGTTTTCTTCACCGCAATCTCAGAGCCGATATCGTAACCGGCGGCAAAAATGTGAGCGGTATCGAGGCAAACGCAGAGTCGTTCCGGCTCGCGCACATTATCAATGATGCGCGCAATCTGTTCGAAGCGGTGACCAAGACACGAGCCCTGGCCAGCCGTGGTTTCGAGCGCGATCTTTGTTTTCACTTTTGGAATCACTCGCCAGATCGCATCGATCGACGCGGCGATTTTCTCCAGCCCGGCTTCTTCACCGACGCCGAGGTGTGCGCCCGGATGCATCACGAGAAACGGCAGCTCGAGGTGATCGGCCCGAATCAACTCCTCTGCTAAAGCACGCAGCGAATTGGCGTGAAATTGCGGGTTGGTCGCGGCGAGGTTGATCAAATAATTCGCGTGCGCAAAAACCGAAGCCAACTGGGCGCGCTCCTGGTGATCGAGAAAAGCGCGAATTTCGTCGATGGACAATGGCCGGGCGAACCATTGCATGTTGTTTTTGACGAAGATTTGCATCGCAGTGCATTTGATCGAACAAGCGCGCTCGATCGCCATGTGTGCGCCGCCTGCGATGGACATGTGAGCGCCCAGAAGAATGGCCGATGGTGGATAGCCAATTGCTAATAGCTTTTTCGCCCGAACGCGCGTCCCAGACTTCTTCATCTATCAGCCATGAGCTATCAGCTATCCGCTATCTTCAGAATATCTTCGGATGCCAATCCGGCTTTTTCAGGCTGCCTTCGGCTTTGTATTCGAAAAATTTATAGAGCGGAGTGAGGACGAAGCCGGCTCCGCTGGCGTCAATGCGAACGTCGAAATCGATTTTGTCATCGAGAAAATGTGCGTTGCCTTGTCCCACCATGCCAAAAGCGCCGCCATCCACGTGAAAATCCGAGGTGCGAATAATGCCGTCCTTAATGGTGAACGACATATTCGCTTTTCGCGCCACGCGATAACCCACGCCCGGCATGATTTTGTTGAGGATGTCCGAAAGCGGACCGAAGAGCGGGATGGCAAAAACATCGCCATTACGCACTTCCACCTGGCCCTTACCGTTCATCGTTCGCGCCTCGCTCCCGCTTCCGGTCCATTCGTAGCGACCATTCATCGATCCCGCCGCGGTCTTGTATTTGAAATAAAGGTCGGTCAGTCGCGGAAAATCCACCTGATCGACGGCCATCGTCGCGCGATAGCGCTGGTCGTTTTTCGCGAGAGAAATGTCAGCCCCGCCCCGCACGGTGCCAGAAAATATCGTGCCGTTTAGTTCGGAGATCTGCAGCCGATCATCAGTCAGGAGCAGCTTCGCGTTGATGCGGTCGAACGGCAGTGTTTTGCCCAAAAAAACGTAATCCATTCCACCCGGTGACTCGACATTGATTTCGAGGCGCGTGTTTTTGCCGCCGCGAAATTGATAGACACCGCTGGCAGTGATCGCGGGCGGCTTTTGGAATTTGTAGGGCGTAACGACCTGCAGCAGTTTTGGATCGATCCAATAAATTGCTTCCGTCGGTCGGAGACCCGAAACGACATCCGACAGACGCGTCTCATGATGGGCGAAATCATACACGAATGTGCCGGTAGCAGTGCCCTCATCGCGGGCCACTCGAAAATTCTCGTAGGTGACCGCGCCGTCCCCGAAATGAACGTTGGCCGAGGCGCTATTGAAGCCAATTGTGCGAAAACGGCCGCGCTCCAATTGCAAAGTGCCGTCACCTTTCCAAGTCGCGGCCGCGGCACTCGGCCCGCGAATGCTCAGCTGGACATTGGAGGCATGCGGCCAATCCCAATCGTTCACGAATTCGCGCATGTCGGCCGGCGCCAGAGAACGAAGCGCCTTGGCGTCAATCGTACTGGCGAGATCGATCCGAAAATCATTCGGCGCATCGAGCAATCGCCCGACTAACTCCCCGCTTTGATGCCGCACATGAATGTCGCGCAGCATTGTGCGCTCGCCATCCCAGGAAAATTCGGCATTCGCGCTCAGAAATGGAATTCCCTTGTAAGCGAACCGATCCAGCACGGCGTGGCCGATGGCCTGCCACCGCGGCTGGCCTTCGCCCAATTTCGCCGATCCCGAAATCTCGAAGCGTGGCGGCGCCAGAAAAGTTATATCGGAGACGAGCCGAGAGAGCCCGACGCTTTCGAACAGCGCGCGCAGATTCAGACTGCTGCGTGCCTGAAACTGAAGCTCGCCCGCCGGTAGTTGCCAAGTGCCGCTGGCGCTAAATCCGCCCAGGTCATCCTGCAATTCGCATTGCCTGATGCTCAAGGTTTGATCGGCAAACTCGCCGGTCATTGTCAGTTTTCGCGCCAGATAATTGCCGCGCTGCCATGGCCCGGTCTGCAAACTCCCTTCCACTCGTGCATTCTCCAGTTGCGCGACATCGCCACTGAATTTGATCTGCAAACGCGGGCGTTCGGGGAATTTGAACTGGTTCAGCTCGCTCACCACTCTTTGGAAGATTGTGAGTCGCGTCTGCCATTCCTCTGGGGTTACTTTCTTCGACGGTTTGTAATCGTTGCGCTTGATCAGTTGTCCTGTCGCCGAAATGCGAATGTCGCAGAAGATTCCGTCCGCCTGGCTGACATAAATTTGTTCCGGCGGAAAATAAATATGGGCATGCAAATTTTTGATCTGGGCATGAGGCAATTTCGGGTCCGCTCCTTCGGGCAAGGGCAACGTGACTTCGGCATTCCGAATATCGATTGCATTCAAGAACGGCTGGTGTTGCAGCAACGCTGCGTAATTCACGTCTAACGAAATGCGACTGATCTGCGCGATGGTATTCTCGCGCTTTTTGTAATTGAAAATGCGAACATCCTGCGCGACCAAGCCGCGAAAGGGATCGAGGGTCAGCCGGCGGACAGAAGCTTCCACGCCGTGTTTGCGCAATTCCTCCACCACGAGACCGCGCCATTTTCGGCCGAATCCTTTCCTGGCCAGATACCAGCCGCCGCCGGCCATTGCCCCTAGGGTCAGAACAACCAGAAACCGCGCCGTGGTGACGAGAAAGCGTCGCGCAAAGGTGTGCCGTCGATCCGTCGCAGAAGCGAACGATTCTTGCGGCGGTTCCAGAATGGCTGGCATGGCGCGTTGAAGCGTTGAATAGTTGGAGGGTTGAAGGGACTGTCGATGTAACGCTTTAACTCTTCAACGCTTCAACGTGATTTCCATTTCCGATTTACCGGCAATCAACGCCACGCTCAATTTTGTCAGCACCGTTTTCATTTCTGCCGGCTGGTATTTTATCCGGCGGAATTTTTGGCAGCGCCACGTCGTCTGCATGATCACGGCGGTCATTTCTTCCACATTTTTTCTCGTTGGCTACGTCACTTATCACATCCACGTCGGCGAAAAGTCGTCCGGCTTTCGCGGGTGGTTAGCGGCCATTTATTTTCCCATGCTGGCGACGCACGTTTTACTCGCCTTCATCACGCTTCCGCTGGTCATTCTCACCCTTGTGCCGGTGTTCCAGCGCCGTTGGGACAAACATCGCCGGATCGCAAAATGGACGATGCCGATCTGGCTCTACGTTTCCGTCACCGGCGTGCTCGTTTATCTGATGCTTTATCAATGGTTTCCGCCGGCCAGTCTTGCACAGCCGCGCTGAATGTTGTTTGCTCAGGACGCGGCCAGGCCGCTTCCAAAACCATGGTCACGATCGGAACCTTTAACGAGCAATCGAAAGCGAAACATCTGCGAGACCGGCTGGGACAAGCAGGGATCGGCGCCGACATCGTCGGCGATAGCCATCTGCAACGAGTTGCTTTTATGGCGAGGCCGCAGGCAAACGTGAAAGTGAAAGTGAACGAAGATGATTTTGGCAAAGCGCACGAATTGATGCGGGAATGGGAAGTCTCCGATCCCGACGTCGGAGCGGCACTGCGTTGCCCACAATGCGAGTCTTCCAATATCGAATATCCGCAAATGACTCGGAAATTTCTTACCCCGGCGATCGCGAGCATTCTCTTTGCTCTCAAGATTTTTCCGAAAGGATTTTATTGTCACAATTGCCATTTTACCTGGACGAACGAGCCCGAAGGACAGATTTCACGCCTCTGGCACATGATCTTCCCGGGGACCAACCCGTACCGAGAAGAGTGACTTCGGCAGGATGCGACCTGCGTTGCATCGCGATGATCTGATGAGGCTGGCAAGGTTGTTTGCATGAAGTGGCTCTTTGCATTGTTACTGGCGCTCGCAATTTTTGGCGGCGCCGCCTACTTCAGCTACAACGTTCTTTTTAAAGAGGAGATCGCGGTCCAAAAAGAACAGCGCGGCGAAATTCCTTCGACTCCCGCGCCCGATCTGAGCCTGCCGGAATTTCAGGAGGCGGCGAAATTACGGCAGGAAGGCAAACTAGTGGAGGCGCGCAACGCCCTCTTCGCCTTCATTCAGAAATATCCCAATGGGCAGCACTTCGAGGAAGCGAAAGACCTGCTCGGTGCCGTCAACATCGACATCCTTTTCTCGCCTGTGCCTTCGCCGGAAAAACAGGAATACATTGTGAAGAAAGGCGACGTCATTGCGCGGGTGGCGCAGAAGATGAAATCGACGCCCGAGCTGATCATGCGCACCAACAACATGAATGGCACCATGCTCCACATCGGCGAAAAACTACTCATCTCGAATCCCGATTTCTCGATCTTCATTCAAACGAAACAAAAAATTATCGCGCTGATAAACCACGGGCAGTTTTTCAAGCAATATCATGTTCAGGAATTGAAACTGCCGGCGAAGCAGCCTTCGCGGATCAATACCAAAGTGGCTGAGATTTTGGCCTGGAAAAATGGCAAACGCGTCGGTTTCGGCACTCGTGAATATCAGACGAGCATGCGCTGGATTCGTCTGGCCAACGCCGGCTATACCATCTATGCGATCCCGGACGCCTCCCATCCGAGTTCCGATCAGCCGCCCCCGCCCCTTGGGCTTGGCATTTCCGCCAGCGATGCCGAAGAATTGAGCAGCCTTGTCAACGGCAAGACCCCTGTCACCATTACGGAGTAACATGAAGGAGCCGCAACCGCTCGACTTCGAGAAACCGATTGTGGAACTGCAACGTCGTTTGCAGGAAATCCGCGAGCATTCCGACGAACACGCGCTCGATTTCGATGCCGAAGTCGAGGCAATGGAAGCGAAGATCGAAACAACGCGCCGCGAGATTTATGGCAACCTCAGCGCTTGGCAGCGGGTGCAGATCGCGCGGCATACCGAGCGTCCATTCGCGCTCGATTATGTCGAGCGTTGTTTCACAAATTGGAATGAGTTGCATGGCGACCGTTTGTTCGGCGACGACAAGGCCATGCCGTGCGGGATTGCGATGCTGGGAGAACAACGTTGCATCGTGATCACGAACCAGAAAGGCCGCAACACCAGGGAAAATGTGATGCGCAATTTCGGTTGCGGGCATCCGGAAGGTTATCGCAAGGCGCTGCGTTTGATGCAGCTCGGCGAAAAATTTAATCTGCCAATCATTTCCCTCATCGATACGCCCGGCGCTTATCCCGGTATCGGTTCGGAAGAACGCCACATCGCCGAAGCGATTGCGGTCAATCTCCGTGAAATGATGAAACTGCGGGTGCCAACCCTTGCGGCTGTCATCGGCGAAGGCGGCTCGGGCGGCGCCCTCGGCATCGGTGTAGCCGATCACGTGATGATCTTGGAGAACGCCTACTATTCAGTCATCAGTCCCGAAGCCTGCTCCGCCATTCTGTGGAAAGATCGACGCCACGCCGCCGAAGCGGCCGAGGCCCTCAAGTTGACCGCGCAGGATTTAATGAAACTCCACGTCGTCGATGAAATCGTGGCCGAGCCAGATGGCGGCGCGCACCGCGACCACGAGAAAGCCGCAGAAATCCTGAGCGAAGCGTTGCGATCGAATCTTAAGCGCTTGCTCAAAACGCCGATCAATCAGCTGCTGAAAAAACGCTACGAGAAATTCCGTCGCCTCGGCAATTTTGCCGAACCGCCAAAGGGCAATGGTGCCACCGGCTGATCGATCCGCTCTCGGGACATAGAACATGAAGGGCGGACTTGGCTTGGCGATAATTTCGTTCCTGGGCCTTTCTCTCATTTCAGCGGCCACGGCCACCACGCCGTTCCATTTCGACCGGGATACCGTGGGATTCGCGAACATGACCGTGTTCGAATACCAACAGGGCATCGCTCATCTGCGCCGTGGTGAGTCGGCGAAGCAAAAACGTTACACGCGGCGGTGTTTCGTGCTTTGCCGCACTACCATGCAATTTAAGAAATTCGCGCGTTTCGATCCGCACGCGCCGCTCTTGGATGATCGCGATCTCGCGAAGCGAATTCGTCAAGTCACTCGCCGCGCGGCCTGGCGCGACACCTTGCCAGATGACCAACGCGTCGTTTTTCCGGGCTACGCCAACCTTCGCCAACTGAGTAAGGCACGCGGTTTCGTCCTGCAGCGAAATATCGGGTACGGTTGGCCAACCTACTGGCGGCTGGGAAATGCCCGGACATTTTTTGAACCCGGCATCGGGTATCAGGAAAGGACCCACGAAAAACTTAATGCCGTGCTCGATCACGGCGATTTATTCGTCGGTTTTCTCACCACCCTGCCGCACCTGCGGATCAATCACGCCGTTCTTTTTTATGCAAAAGAAGCGGGCTCAGCAGAGATTGATCGCTACCTTGTTTACGATCCAAATCATCCGGAAGGACCGCGCCACCTCTGGTGGTCGCAAGGCGAACGCTCGTTTGAATACGAGAAAGACTGGGATTTCGTCGGCGGGCGCATTCGTGTTTACCAGATTTACGGCATGCCGTTGCAGTAGGAACACAGGCCGTTGGCCTGTGCGCCCAGCGGGAATTCTTCCCGCTGCTCTTCGGTAGGGCATCAGCGCAGTAAAACTGCGCTGGGCGCACAGACTCGAAAGTCTGTGTTCCTTTACCTCGCCGGCTTTTGCGCAATCGGCGGATAAAGGAAGCGCAACATCGGATCGACCCGCGCGCCCCAGGCGGCTTCGCTATGATCAGCCCCTTCTATTTCGTGATACTCAATATCGTCGTGCAAATTCCAGCCCCGCTCGACCAAGGCCGCGCATAAATTGCGTGCTCGCTCCCAACCGGGTTCGGCTGTGCCGGTATCGAGCCAAATCCGGAGCGGAAGTTTTCTGTCGAGCGCCATCACCCCTCTCACGATCACTTCATCGTCCCACCAAACCGACGGCGACATCACGGCCAGGCGCGAAAAGACATTTGGAAACCACAGTCCCAGCGTCATGACCAGGAGACCGCCGAGCGACGCACCCCCAAGGCCGGTGAATTCCGCTTCCGGTTTCGTCCGATACTTCGAATCGATGAATGGCTTTAATTCCTGGATCAAAAATTTCCCATACTTTCGGGCCAGACCACGGCTGCGTTTTTTCCGTTTTCCTTTGCTGTCGATGATGCCGCGGGTCGGAGCGTATTCGTGAATGCGGTCCGGGCCGGTATTCGCAATCGCCACGATGATGATCGGCTCGATGAGTTTGCGGCGAATCAATCGCTGCGCGGTTTCGTCCACCCCCCATTCCACGCCGGCGAAGGCAGTCGCGGCATCGAAAAGATTTTGCCCGTCCTGCAAATAGAACACCGGATAACGACGTCGTAGCAGGCGGCGATATCCGGGCGGCAAATAGACCAGAATATCGCGGCGGTTTCCCAAGGTGCGAGATGGGAATTGCCGGTGGCGCTGAATATTCCCGGTCAGGGTGTGTTGTGGCATCCTTTTAGTAGAGCGAGAGCTATTCCCGAAGAAGGTTGCGTTGTCCAATTCGGCCCGCCTGTTTGGCTTCGAATTTGGCTGTTAATCCTCCGAATCCGGTCTATAAAAGCCGACCCGATTTATGCAGGAACGTTGCATCAAGTGGTGGACGCCGTATTTGAGCCGCGAATTCGAGATGCTGGTCTTCGGCAATGGCGGTGGTCTCCCACTGATTATTTTTCCAACCTCCTTTGGCAACTACCGCCAGAACAAAGATTTTGGCCTGATCGATTCCGTCGCCTGGTTCATTGATAACAACCGAGTGACCGTCTATTGCTCTGATGCGATCGACCTCGACAGTTTTTATAACAAAGCCATTCATCCGGCCGATCGTATGCGCACCCACATCGCTTATGAAAATGTGATTGTGCGGGACGTGTTCGATTTCGCGCGGCGCGAAGGCAGCACTCATCGCGTCGGCGTCTGCGGCGCGAGTCTGGGCGCGTATCACGCCGCCAACATCGCTTTCAGGCATCCCGATGCCGTCAGTCATCTTATCAGCCTGAGCGGCGCCTTCGAGATCAGCGATTTCTTCGACGGCTATCACGACGACAACATTTATTTTAACAACCCTTACGAATATCTGCCGAATATGCCCGACCCGTGGAAATACAACCACATGAACATCATTCTCGGGACCGGCGAGTGGGACAACACGCGCCACGAATCGATGCGACTCTCGGGCATCTTGAATTCAAAAGGAATCCGCCATTGGCTGGATGACCGGAAATGGTGTGGGCACGAGTGGAAGTACTGGCGCGACATGCTGCCGTATTATTTGTCTACATTTTGACGGTCATTTTATGAAAAAAATCGGAATCTTATTTGGCCAGGAAAACTCTTTCCCGTGGGCATTCATCGATCGCGTTAATCAAAAGACCGGCGGCAAGGAGATCGTCGCGGAAGCAGTCAAAATCGACAAAGTGATTCAAGGCGAGCCATGCGGCTACGACGTGATTATCGATCGCATTTCGCAGGATGTGCCGTTCTATCGCGCCTTTTTGAAGAATGCCGCCCTTACCGGCACTGCTGTGGTTAACAATCCGTTTTGGTGGAGTGCGGACGAGAAATTTTTTAACAACGCGCTGGCTACAAAAATCGGAGTCGCCGTTCCGCGCACCGTGCTCCTGCCTTCGCATGAAGTGCCGACCGATACCAACGCGAACTCATTCCGCAATCTGGCTTACCCGCTCGATTGGGAGGCGATTTTCAACTACGTCGGTTGGCCGGCATTTTTCAAACCATTCGCGGGTGGAGGCTGGAAAAATGTTTATCGCCTTCACAACCCGGAGGAATTTTATCGCGCATACAGCGAGACCGGACAGCTCGTCATGATGCTGCAGGAAGAAGTGAAATTCGACATGTACTTTCGTTGTTATTCAATCGATCAACGCAATGTCCGCATCATGCCCTACGATCCGCGGCATCCTTATCATTTGCGATATCAAACCGAGTGGCAAACCCCAAAGGAAGTATTGCAGAATGTCGAGCGCGGTGTCCTGCAGTTGAATCAATACCTCGGCTACGACCTGAACACCGTCGAGTTCGCGATCCGCGATGGCGTTCCGGTCGCGATCGATTTTTGTAATCCCGCGCCGGATGCTGAAGTCATGTCCGTTGGTCAGGCCAACTTTGAATGGGTGGTCGAGGCGGTCTCGGAAATGGCGATTCGCAAAGCGCGCGACCATCAACCCGATCGAGATAATCTGAGCTGGGGCAAATTTGTCCAAGCCGGGGCCACGCGACGCGCGCTTAGCGAGGTAAGTTAGCCGGTCATCCCGAGCGGAAGTCGAGGGATCCCGTTGCGTAATCTTTAAGGTAACTTCCCCGGGATCCCTCGACTTCGCTCGGGATGACGGAGCTAGCGGCGCTGGCACTTGGGACACCACGCCGTGGTCCGCCCGCCAATTGTCGCGCGGCGCAAAACCGTTTTGTGTCGCGGGCATTTCCCCCCGGCGCGCCAGCGTTCATGAATTAGCCAGGTCCGCGGCAGTGTCGAATCATCTGGCCCAATAATGCGCAGCGATTCACGCGCGACGAACTTCGTTGCGCGAAAAAGCTCGTCGCGCTCTCCGGCGCTTAATTTGCCTGCAAGCTTTGAAGGCAAGACTTTTGCGCGCCACAAAATTTCGTCGGCCATCCAGTTGCCAATCCCGGAAAATCCGGATTGCATCAGGACGACCGCTTTGATTGGCGCCTGGCGGTGGCGATCGACAAATCGATCGAGAAACGCGCGATTAAATTGACCCGACACGATCTCGGGCACGCCATTCTCCCACCATGTCGGCGCGGTTTTGCCGTGATGAAATTGCACGCGGCCAAATTGCCGTGCATCGGTGAAGACGAGCGCG
>OBJR01000086.1_pt1 | contig 10284 bp, 11 predicted proteins | sample 1519711 | NCBI WGS metagenome assembly OBJR01 (sample SAMEA3235155, study PRJEB22506) | soil metagenome | biome: Forest; feature: Temperate coniferous forest; material: soil | place: Canada | collected 2011-06-18 | depth 0.2 m | reverse complement strand
CACCAACCGAGGTCTTTCTTTCCTCGACCTAATCCAGGAAGGCAACATGGGCCTGATGAAGGCAGTGGAGAAATTCGAGTATCGCCGCGGCTATAAATTTTCCACTTACGCTACCTGGTGGATTCGCCAGGCCATCACCCGTTCCATTGCCGATCAGGCGCGCACCATCCGCATTCCGGTGCACATGATCGAGACGATCAACAAACTGATGCGGGTGCAGAAGCAGTTGGTGCAGGAATATGGACGGGAGCCTACTCCGGAGGAAGTGGCGGAAGAGATTCTGCTACCGGTCGATCGCGTTCGCGCGGTCTTAAAGATGGCGCAGCAGCCTATCTCTTTGCAATCGCCCGTCGGTGAGAGCGAGGAAACCAATTTTGGTGACTTCATTGAAGATAAAGGCGCGGAAAATCCCAGTGACGTCACGGCGATCGTGCTGCTGAAGGAAAAAATTAAGGATGTGCTCGAAACGTTAACCGAACGGGAGCGGCAAGTGCTGGAGCAGCGCTTCGGGTTAGTTGATGGATATAGTCGCACCCTCGAAGAGGTCGGTCGGCAATTTCGCGTCACCCGCGAGCGGATACGGCAAATCGAAGCCAAAGCGCTGCGTAAAATGCGGCATCCTACCCGCATCCGTCAGCTGGAAGGCTTCCTTGACGCTGCCGAGGTTTAGCGGACTTTTGAAAAGCCCTCATCCTAGCCTTCTCCCTCAGGGAGAAGGAACCGCTCTCTCGCACACAAGAAGTACGGTCTCCTCTCCCATTCTCTCCCGATGGGAGAGACGCACGCGCAAGCGGCAGTGAGGGCAGAGGAGTGGGTTCGGGAGAGGATTTGAGGGGAGGGCCGAGTTTTCGTGGCTCGCGGCGGACCGGCGTTGTATTAAAATCACGTAGGGTCTCCGATTTCGGTAGCTTATAGCCGAAACTTTCGCTAAAATTTTCGGTTGAATTAACGGGACATGAATCGCGAGGACGATCCGCAACTTTGGGATTTGCTTGGCCGCTCAAAAGGCGCCACTCCATCGCCATTTTTTGCTCGGAATGTGGTTCGGGCTGTGCGCGCGGAAACGCCGGAAAAGCATAGTTTGATGGCCTGGTTCAATCCGGGCAGACTGGTGCCGGCACTTTCGGCCGCCGTTGTTCTGGCAATCGCTGGGTTTACATTCCAAACGTTGCATCATCGTCATAGTTCGCCTCAGCGCGGGCTCATCGCGGTAGAAGTCCAGGATTCCGAGGTCGCCGCTGATCTGGATCTTTTGGCGAGCAACGATGACGACGATGAGACGTCGCTTCTCTGATTGGCGTTGCCAGGCTACGGAAGGGTCGAGCTCTGCGAGAGCTTCTGTTTAGCACCTCATCGATTGCCAGGAATTGTAGGGCGGCGATCTTCGCCGCCGTTTCATTTCGTTGGCGGCCAAGATGGCCGCCCCACAACTATTGTTTTCGCGAGCGTGATACCAAGGATGCCCAGGTTCAATGAGGAAGCGGCGTTAGCGCGCCAAAAAACGCATGTGGAGATCGCTGCGCTAACTGCTGAAAGGCGCTGCGGGATAGGACCGCGCCCGCAAATGGAAACTAATTTAGCGCCAGTTGTGGTGGTGCCGATAATATATCCGGCGGCCGTGCCACCAATAATAAGGCCGGTATCCGCTACCGTAATAGACAGCCGACCGATAATAAGGGGCCCCGTAAGAACTGTACGGATAGTAACCGTACGGGTAATAAGCCGGGTATCCGTAACAACCGCCCGGGAATCCGAACCCTATGCCGATTGAAACACCCGCGTTCGATTCGGGCGTCGCCACCACGATGAAGCCGATCGCAACCAGCGCGATCATCATGAACTTTTTCATTCCGTCACCTCCTTCTGCATAATTGAACCGAAAATAGGACGCAAAGTTTTGCGGATTATTCCGCGGTAAAATCCGTCACTTTTTTCGGATACCCGGTAATGCAGATATCTGGACCAATTCGTTCGTAGCGCGGCGAAGCCAGCCGCAGCGAGCGTTGCGTCGAAGCAGCACCATTCCCCCCAAACGCCAGCACGCCTCCGCCAGTGAAAATCGGGGCGATATAAATTTGCACTTTGTCGATTAATTTTTGGTCGAGAGCCTGACTCAGGACATCGCCACCGCCTTCAATCAGGACGCTGGTAATCTCGCGCCGGCCAAGGTCGCGCAGCACCGCTCGCAGCGATTGGTTTCGATAAACCAGCGTGCGCTCTCTCTTCGAATCTCGAAAAACTTTGGCGCTCTGCGGAAGCCGGCCCGATTTGGTGAGAATCACTCGCCAAGGTTGAGTGCGTCGCGGCCCCTTGCGCACAGTAAGACGCGGATTATCTCGGCGAATTGTTTCCGCGCCGACGATGACGGCGTCGACGAGCGTGCGAAGCTCGCGCGCGTGACTGCGTGAGGATTCCGAAGTGAGCCAGCGCGATTCGCCCTGTGGGCGGGTCAGATGACCATCCAGGCTCATGCCACATTTCGCGATGACAAAAGGTTCGCCGGCGACGATCCATTTGTTAAACGCTTCGTTCAGCCGCGCACATTCGTCTTCCAAAACGCCAGGGCTAACATCGATTCCGGCAGCGCGGAGAATTCCAATGGCGCGGCCCTGATGTTTCGGATTCGGATCAACCGCGCCGATGACTACCCGTCGAACTCCGCGTTCGACGATGTAGTTTGCGCATGGCGCAGTTCGTCCACGGGTCGAGCAGGGCTCGAGCGTAACGTACAAAACTGCATTCGCCGGAATTGGGTCGGGTAATGTGCGTAAACAATCGATTTCGGCGTGATCGCCTCCCGCCTTACGATGGTGTCCGCGCGCAATGATGCGATTGCGCAAAACGAGCACCGCTCCGACGGCTGGATTCGGGCTTGTTGTTCCCGACCCCTTTTCCGCCTCGACCAAGGCAGCCCGCATAAATTTTTGGTGGGAACTTTGCTGCGGCACGAGCTGAAGGTAGGTGATCAACGGCACTAGCGGCAACCCATCAAATATGGGTCGCATTGGCGCGCGCGATCAGAGCGAAACCCGTTACCACTGTGCAGTAATGTCACATATTTAGCATGGAAGCTCGGCGCATATAACATATAAAGTGTTGATATTAAGCTGATTACTCAGGTAAGACTCGAGCTGGCATTTCGCAAGCTATGGGTATGTCTGAAAACAATTTTAGGAGAAAGGAATTCAACACCTATGAGTATTATTCGATATCAACCACCTGAAACCGTGGCGTGGAGCGGACTCGATCGCTTGAGCAATCTTCGCGACGAACTCGACACCTTTTTTGAGATGCCGTTCTGGTCGAACTTCGGCAGGCAATCGCAACTCTTCAGCGGATGGTCACCTGCGCTCGATCTTTATCAGAACAACGACAACGTAATTGCCCGGGTCGAATTGCCCGGCATGCGCAAGGAGGACATCGAGATCTCGTTGCAAGACGGAATGCTGACGATCAGCGGCGAACGCAAGAGCGAAACCGCAGAAAGCGATAAAGCTGAGCGGACCGAGCGTTATGTCGGCAAATTCCGCCGTAGCATTTCGCTGCCGACGCAAGTCGATTCGAACAAAGTCACGGCTAATTATCGCGACGGCGTTCTAACGGTTACTTTGCCCAAAGCGGAGGAAGCCAAGCCGAAACAGATTCAGGTCAACGTCGCCTGATTCACAGAGGAACTTATTATTATGAACACATTGGTTCGTGAAAATCGAAATGCCAGCCAGCAGCGCGAGCAGTTTGTCATGCCAGCGGCGAGTGTCGTCGAAGATGGGGATGTCTACCTGTTAAAGGTGGAGATGCCCGGAGTGAACAAGGAGGGGCTCGAAATCTCGGTCGAGAACAATGAGCTGACGATCCTGGGCCGGCGATCATTGCCTGCCATCGAAGGGGCGTTGCTTCACCGGGAGTCGCGACCGGAAAATTTCCGGCGCGCGTTTGAGCTCGATCCGAGCATCGATACCGCGAAAGTTTCCGCACGCATCGAGCAGGGGATTTTGACGCTCACCCTTCCCAAGGCGGAGCAGGTGAAACCCCGCAAGATCACTGTTAGCTAAAAGGCGAAAAACGCAGAATTTCAAAGGCCGCGCGCCGCAAATGTGCGCCGCCTTTTGCTTTTTTCTTGGCGAACGGAGAAGGGCAGACTTAGCTAAGCGTTGAATTATGCCCGCTAAAGCCGCAGAGAAAACCGGCGAAGACAAGGTAATCGCCGCCCGCAACAAAAATCTCGATCTCGCCATTCAGCAGATCGCCAAGGACTACGGAGACGGCGCCATCATGCGCCTTGGTGACGAAAAAATCGTCGATATCGATGTGATCCCGACTGGGAACATTTTGATTGATCGCGCACTTGGCGTGGGCGGATTTCCCCGCGGTCGTGTGGTCGAAGTTTTTGGCCCGGAGTCTTCCGGCAAAACCACGCTCACGCTAACCGTGATCGCCCAGGCGCAGAAACGCGGTGGCCTCGCGGCATTCATCGATGTCGAACACGCGCTCGATCCGCAGTATGCCAGAAAGCTCGGGGTGAACCTGGACGATTTGTTGGTCTCGCAACCGAGCTCGGGCGAAGAAGCGCTACGCATTTGTGAAACTCTTGTCCGCTCAAACGCGCTCGATGTCGTGGTGCTCGATTCGGTCGCCGCGCTGGTGACAAGAGCCGAATTGGAGGGCGAAATTGGGGACACCACCGTTGGGGCGCAAGCGCGTTTGATGAGCGCCGCACTGCGCAAACTCACTTCGCTGATTTCGAAGGCGCGGACCTGCTGCATTTTCACCAACCAGATTCGTGAGAAAATCGGTGTCATGTTCGGTAATCCGGAAACGACACCCGGTGGCAAGGCGTTGAAGTTTTACGCCAGCGTCCGTGTTGATATTCGCCGCATCGGCGCGATCAAACAGACCGATGGCGTCGTCACCGGTAACCGCACCCGGGTCAAGATTGTGAAAAACAAAGTGGCACCGCCATTTACTGAAGCCGAGTTCGACATCATGTATAACGAGGGAATTTCGTCCACCGGCGCGCTGCTCGATGTCGCGTTGGAGAAGCAGATCATCGAGAAACGCGGTTCCTGGTTGAACTACAAAGGCACCCAACTGGCGCAGGGACGGGATGCCGCCAAGGAAGCGCTAAAGTCCGATCCAAAACTGTACCAGGAGATCGAGACGGCGGTAAAGGCGAAGTTGGACGAAGAAAAATAGCCAGCGGGCGAATGCCCGTTGGTTGGAGGGACACGCGTCGTCGTGTCCCAAAATTTGGGCGCCGACGAAGCGGCGCCCTCCAGTTATATATTCGGCTGGCTTCGTTAACGAGGATCGATCAGAGTCGCGGCTCGTCAGCCTGCGCCATCATGTTCCCTCGCGCTTTTTGCTGTACCTTCGCGTTAATGGCGACAATTATTCTCCCCGCTGCGCGGGCCCAGAATAACACCAATATTCACACTTCCTGGCTCTGGCATTTGCATCAGCCGATTTATTGGCCGGAGAAGCGTGCTGCCTCCGATCATTACGAAAATGCCTGGGACACGATTCAGGCGCAGGATGCGGGAAGGCCTAATCCGGTCGAGCAGGTCCGCGGAAAAGTCTTCGACATCGATGATCGGCGTGCCGCCTATCAATATCGCCCACACGATGCGCTCGCGAGCATCGGGCAGTATTTGAAATCGGGCGCACAATTGAATTACTCCGGCGCCTTAATGGAAAACGTGCAGAGCCTCGGCGCTGCTGGCCAGCTGGGATACGCCGGCAATTGGTATCAATCGAACAAGGACGCCAAAGGTTGGACTACTTCTGGCGGAAAGTCCCGGCTCGATCTAACGAACTTCACCTATCACCACGCCCTCGCCCCATTGTTGAGTGACGAAACGCTGGAGATGGAATTGCGTATTCACAAGCGTCACATGCAACTGTTGTGGGGCGATCCGACTTCGCACGGTTATTTCCCGGCCGAGACTTGTTTCTCGGAGCGAATGATTCCGATTCTCAGCAAAGTTGATATCGCGTGGACCGTCATTGCGAATAATCACCTCGCTCGCGCGTGTCGTGATTTCCCGTTGGTGATCGGGTCGGGCGGGGAAAATTGCGATCTCCCGAATCCTGCCGATCAGCTGAATCCGGTACAAGGAGAGGGAAATTATCAGCGACTGACCATTGACCGTGGCTGTTCACCTACTTCGGCGATGCCATTCTCGTTTCAAACGCATTATGCGCGTCATGTTGATCCAAACACCGGTGCAGAATCGAAAATCATCGTTGTGCCGAGTGATCAGGCGCTGGGATGGAAAGACAGCTACAGCACCTGGGACCTCGGGCTTTTGAATGGATTAAATGCGCGCAACAATCCGAGCAAACCATCGCTCGTTCTTCTCGCGCACGATGGCGATAATGCGTGGAGCGGCGGCTACTCTTATTATATGGAGTGGGTACCCAATTTCGCGAGCCAGGCCGCCGGCCGCGGTTACGAGCTAACGACAATTGAGCAGTTCCTTGCCGATTTTCCTCCGGATTCGAGCGACATCGTTCACGTTGAAGATGGCGGATGGGTCTATGCCGACGGCGATATGGGCTCACCCATCTACGTCAACTGGCATTGGCCGCCAAGTCACAAGGACGCATCCACCAATAATATCAATGTCGTCGATCCGAGCGTGGGCGTGAGTGATAAGGCCGATGTCTGGCGCGTGATTATCGCCAGCGAAAATCGAGTGAAAACCGCGCAGCAAATCGCGAACATCACGCCGCGGATCGATCAGGTTCGCGATCCGGGAAGTTTTTCGACCATACCCAACAATGTAGAGTTGGCCTGGCATTATTACCTGGGCGGCCTGGACAGTGGCTTCGTTTATTACGGAGTGCATGATGATGAAGGCTGGCGGCCGGTCATCGCGCAAAACAACGCGCAACGGCTAATCGGCAGCGTCTTGAATGATCTAAGCCAGGATCATACTCCGCCGACTGTTTTCATTCCGCAGCGCCATCCATGGAATCCGGGCGCAAAAAATTACGGCGTGCAATACGGTTACATTCAGACTACACCGCCCAATACCGATTTCTGGATTTGGACCTACGCCTATGACGCTTCCGGTGTTCAGGATGTCAGTCTGAAATATCGATCAAACGGTGCGAATAATCCGCCGACGCAGGACCAATTCAAAACTTACGCCGGTGGGTCTAACACAGGAGCCTGGCAGACAATTGCGATGACGAAGCGAATCCTTGCCCCGGTCGCAGGATTAAGCGCCTACGGAAACGGACCGCAATTCATCGCCGATTACTATTATGCCAAGATAACCGGGCTTTCGGACACGTTCGTCGATTACTATGTCACAGCGAGCGACACCAAGGGGAACATCGTCAATTCTCCCATCCAACATGTTTATGTCGCGCCAAACGCGAATCCAACTCGTACACCGACATTGGCGCGCGCTTGTACAAAGTCCCATTGCAATAGTTGTGTTGTTTATACGGTTGACCTTAGAGTTTCCGCATCAGGGCGTTTCAACGCCGCTCAGGATTCCACCAAGATGACCGGTGAGCGTGATCGCCATTAGCGCCAGGAAGGTCACTGCGAAATAGGCGAAACCTGGCGAGATGCCTTTCGTGCGGAAGCGCCAGCGCATCCAGGAGAGAAAGAAGATGAGCGAGGCTGAAGTCAGCGCGCAGATCATATGCAACAGTAAGTTGCCCTTGATGGCCGCGCCTTCGAGCTGCCATTGCCACGCTCCCAACCCCGTAGCGATCGCTAATGGGAGGGTGAGCGCGGCGCCGAGGAGATTGTAATAGGCAACAGATGCAAAAATCGGTTGCTTGCGCCAGACCGCCAGTAACTCAAAGACAGCGCTCGCTATAAAAAGCGCAATCGGAAAATGAATGATAACCGGATGCTGCGCGTGCCCAGCCAGAAGCGCAGCCTTTAAATCGAACGGATTCGGAGAATGGGAATGTGCGAGAAATAGTTTCATATTAATCACGGACAGCTCCTAGGAATAGACACGAATCGGGCCGGACTATTTCTCGACCACGATCGTCCCGGTCATCTTCGGGTGAACCGAGCAAAAATAGTTGTAAGTACCGGGCGCGCCCGCCGTGATGGTGAACTCTTGATCGGTGTCGAGCGCGGTCGATTTCTTAAACTGCTTCTCGACGCTCACGATGGTGTGCGGTTCTTCGTCCCGATTAATCCAGGTCACCTTCTCTCCAGACTTCACGGTCAATGTCTGAGGATTGAAGGCGAAGTCTTTGATCTCAATTCTATTTTGCTTGCTGGTGGTTTCGTCGGCGTTCTTCATCTCGCCCGCGATGGCGAAGAGGGAGAGATTGAGAAAAGCGATTCCGCACAAGAGCGCCGCAGTTTTATTTTTGGGAGTAAGTGTAGTCATAGTTAAATGGTTTAGCTGAGGTTGGAGTCGATCACGGCGAGGGCGCTTTTGCCTTGCTTGTACTGGACGCTGGTTAGGCCGAGCATGCTGCGCAGTTTTTCAGCCGGGACCGTTAAAGGACCAGGGTTCGGCGCCTTTCCCGGCTCGGGCTGCGGAAAAGCAGTCGACATCGCAGTGTGGAAAGTCACATTGCCTTCCACTTTCTGGAGCACTTGGTGGATGTGCCCGTTAAGCACCGTCACCGAGCCGAAGCGCTTTAAATATCCCAGAGCCTGTTCGCTATCGCTGGTGCCCCAACCCCATTGCGGATAAACCGCCCAGAGAGGGATGTGCGCGAAGACGACAATCGGCGTGCTGGTTCCGAGATCCTTCACGTCCGCCTCGAGCCATTCGAGTTGCTCGTCTCCGAGTTGACCCAACCCGCCGGCCTGAAGGTCCAGGACGTTGACCAGTCCAATGAAGTGGACTCCGTTTTTGTTAAAGCTGTACCAACCTGAGCCCCTAGCTTCGACGCTCTTTAAATAACGATCACGATAAAGTTTTCCGCCGTCGTTCAGGACATCGTGTTCGCCGGGTACATAAAATACATCCTTTGTTCTGCAGCTCTTGAGCACTTGATCAAACGTGTCGAACTCCTCGGGTTTCGACAGCTGTGTAATATCTCCGGTGTGGATGAGGAAGGATGGCGGCGAAGGCATCGCGTTGATGCGATCGAGAGCAATCTTGAACGTCTCCGTCACATCCTTGTTCGCGTCTTTGCTAAAACCGATGTGGCTGTCGCTGATCTGGAGAAAGCTTAGATCGGTAACCGACGGCAAGGAGCCTCCTGCCTTGGCGATCTGAGCCAGGGTTCTCGAGGCAAGCACGCCGCCGCTAATGGTCCAAAGTAGGCCCGTGCCGGCCCATGCCATGCAGTGGAGAAAGCCGCGGCGATCAATCCCGTCGTGTTCGTGGTCGTGAGTAATGTAATCGGACATAATATTTCGTTCTGTTTAGGTTGGATGCTTAGAGAAATTGTCTTTCATCTATCCTTACTGACGCGGTTCGATTTTATTCCCGAAATCTTGGACGGTTGAGTGCAGGAGCTCTGCGTGTTTGCAAAAATGCCGCACTCGGCCTTGGCCCAGTGCGGCATTTGCAGTCTCGGATTGCGGACCTAGTCGCCGATTTCTCGTTGCGCGGCATCGGCGGCACGCGCCAGAGAATTCACTAGATTTAAGAACGCTTCGGATTGTCCCCGGAAAAGCCCATCCTCAATGAAGCTGTTGATAGCGCCCCTTGCGTCGAGCTGTCCTGGGCCCGTTGGACGAATGATTGCACAGGCAGGCAGGTTTGGACTGATGAATTCGCACGGCTCGGGCATGATCAAGTTGGCCTGCAACGTCTCCGGCTGCCCTGTGGTCAGGTCGATAAATGTTACCGTCGAATTGTTGATTGGGTCGAAGTCGGTCAACGGAGTCGCATTGCCTGCCTTGTCCTGCCAGGTCTGAAAGTGCATGATCTCGGATCCGCCGATGCTGAGGAGGATTCGTAGAACTTCCAGGCTGCTTACCTTCTGAGCCAGCGTCGCGTAGAGGCTGGTGCCGCCTTGCTCAATAAAGCCGAAGTGAAATCCCGCGGTGAAGGCGATAGCCTTGACGTGGTCACTGGGATTGTTTGGCTCGCCCAGTTCAGCATCGTTTCGCGGAATTGCCGTATGCTGTCCACTATGCAAACTCGGGACGGCGTTGGCGAAGGTCGCACCGAAATCGGGATTGCGACTGCTGCGGTAGCGCGTCCACCAGCTGGTATCCACTGTGAGTTGCTTTAGGTTCGTAAGCCGTCCAGTTTGCGGGACGAACGAGACTTGGCTAGGCGCCAAATTCTTGAATTCGCTCAAGTCGACCTGCTGCTCCCCTTTGGACTTCAAATAGGA
>OBJR01000085.1_pt1 | contig 10313 bp, 8 predicted proteins | sample 1519711 | NCBI WGS metagenome assembly OBJR01 (sample SAMEA3235155, study PRJEB22506) | soil metagenome | biome: Forest; feature: Temperate coniferous forest; material: soil | place: Canada | collected 2011-06-18 | depth 0.2 m | reverse complement strand
CCCAAACATCGACTGTGGGCCATCTTCGAGCCGCGCTCCAACACCACCCGGCGCGCCGTTTTTCAGCATGAGCTACCGAAAGCTTTGAAAATAGCCGACGGCGTCTTCATTTCCCAAGTGGCGAGGCTCGAACAAATTCCCGAAGCGGAGCGATTGAATCCGGAAGCAGTGGTGAAGGAGATCGCGCGAGCCGGCCGGATGTCGTTCTACGAAGAAAATGCGGACGCGATCGTCGAGCGAATCACGCCGCTGCTAAAGAAAAACGATATCGTAACGGTCTTCAGCAATGGCGGGTTCGATGGGATACACGAGAAGTTGTTAAAAAGGTTAAGAGGAACATAGGCTTCCAGCCTGTGCGGCCAACAGGCATCTTGCCTGTTGTTTCGCGCAAGGAACAAGAAGATCAGGCTTGGAAGCCTAATCGCCCCACAGGCTGGAAGCCTATGTTCCGGGAATCACGACGGCGGCGCCGCTGCGCTCGTATGATCGTGCACGATGCGCCAGCCATCGGGGGTTTTGCGGAAGATCAAGGTGAAACGACCATGCGGGTTATCACTTGTGCGTTTTAGCTCCCAGCGCCCGAGCGCGACGGCGGAATCCGGGCCAAGCTGTTCGATTTCAAGATCGGAAAACGTAAGAGTGCCCATCTTGGCGCGATCGCTGTATTTCTTGAGATAGCGATCGCGAACCGTTTGCCACCCGCGCGTCACTTCATCGCCGGAAACAAAAACGGTGGTTTCGGCGTGGGCGTAACCATTCATGAAGCTATCAATATCGCCGCGGTTCCAAGCGTCCTGTTGCGCGCGCAAAACGGCGCGAATTTCCGAAATGTCTGGGGCGTTCCCGGATTTCTCGTCTGCTGCTTCGAGAATTGCAGCGCCCAGAACAAGAACCAATGCTCCACAAAAAAACTTCATCTTTTCCGGTACTAATTAAGAGCGCTGTCTCAATTCGTCGAGATACGAACTGAAAACGCGAAGAGGGCGAAGATTGCAGGGCGGCCATTTTGGCCGCCAGCGAAAGGAAACGGCGGCGAAGATCGCCGCCTTACAATTCGTGTCAGCAGCCAGCCGAAACTATCGTATTGGTAGAAGTTAACCTAGTATTGACCCGGAGGGCGCTTCCTCTTACATATTGCGGGTGTTGAGATACCCCCTCGTCGTTGTTGTGCTGCTTACCTCAGCAGCAGTGGCTTTTGCGCAGCGCCCTGTATCGCCCGCGCCACCCGCGCCTGCACGTTCACCTGCGTCTACACCGAGCGATCAGGATCGGGTGAAATTGCAGTTTCCAAATAGCGACGTCCAGGATGTTCTTCGGCTTTATGAGCAACTCACCGGTAAGCGGGTGATCATGGATAATTTCGTGCAGGGCAAGGTGAATATTTTCCTCACCAATGATCCAACGCGCGAAGAAGCGATTCAGATCATCAAGATCAGTTTGCTCATGAATGGGTTCTCGCTCGTTCCGGAAGATCCTGATATCGTGAAGGTGATTGGGACAGGGAAAAATCCGCGTGGACAAGGTGTGCCGATCATTTCGGACCAGGCCGATATTCCTCCGGGCGATCAAGTAGTCAGCTATCTCTTTAAGTTGCGCTATGCCGATCCCGCCGAGTTGCAGCAAGTGCTCGGACAATATCTCTCGCCGCCGCAAACCTATACGTCGGTGCTCCCGCTGCCGAAATCGTCGAGCATACTCATAACGGAAAATTCGACTGTCATTCGCGGGTTAGCCAAGATCATCGATCAAATTGATGTCGCTCCCGCTGAAGTGACGAGTGAATTCATCAAGCTCGAACGCGCCGACGCCTCCAAAGTGTGCGACATGTTGAAAGACATTTTCGAGAAAGGAAGTGACCAGACGCGAACTGGTGTGCCTGGGGCTCCCGGGGTCCGGGGCGTGCGCGGGGTAGCCAATCCGGTCGTGCCCGTGGCTCAGGGCGAGGGCGATCTCGGCACGCTCGCTGCGTTGTCCGAGGATTCCGTTATCGTTGGTAAAATCAAGCTCGCGCCCGATGTGCGGACGAATCGCATCCACGTCATCACCCGGCCGATCAACATGCCGTTTATCCGGAGACTGATCGCGGAGTTCGACGCCAATGTGGAGTTTGCCAAACCGGTGACGCGGCCGTTGCGTTATATTTCCGCGAGCGATGTTTTGCCGGTACTAGTGCAGGCATTGTCGGAGCCCGGGGACCAGCAACAAGGCGGCGCCGGCGGACCCGGCGGGCCGCAACCTGGGGCAACGCCGCAGCGCACAACCAATCCTACTGTCACCAATCCTTACAACGTCGGTCAAAGCAGCACTGCCAGCGGAAGCAATCTCAACGTTTCCGAAGAGCTTTCCACCCAGCCAGTCGATACCGCGCCTAAAGCGGTAACGATTGGCAACGCCAAGATCATCGCCGACCAGCGCGCGAACACCATCATCGTTTTAGGCAATCGCGAGGTCGTGGTGAAAGTCATAAAGATTCTGGACGAGATGGATGTGAAATCGCCGCAGGTCGCGCTCAGCACGGTTATCGGTGAGCTCACTTTGAACAATGACGAAGAATTCGGCGTAGATTGGTTTCTCAAATATAGAAACAAAATTGTCGGGACGTATCGGAATAATCCGCAAAGCAGCGTGCCGATTCCATTCCCCATCGGTAGTCCGGCTGCTAGTCCGGGCGGTTCGCCCACAGTTGGAGGAATTCTTGATCCAGCAGGATTGGTGAATTTCGCCAACATCCTGCAAAACATTGGAACCGGTACTAATGTTTATGTTGCTGCGGGAAATTACCTTAGCGCCATCGTCCATGCGATGGAATCAACCGGACGGTTTCGCGTGATTTCGCGCCCGATGGTTTTTACCAGCAACAACAAGAAGGCAATCATTGCAAACGGACAGGAGATTCCGGTCCCGGTAAACACTTTGAGCAACGTGAACAGCGGAGCGGTTATCAACAACGTCGCTTCCGTCCAGTCCAGCATCGAATTTAAGAAGGTTGCGCTGCAGCTTGAGGTTGTGCCGCTCATCAACTCGGAGAAAGAGGTCTCACTGGATATTTTACAGAAGATCGACAGTGTTGTTCCCAACAGCAATGTAAATATCGGTGGGAACCAGGTGCCGACGATCGCCACTCGCTACATTCGCACTAACGTTTCGGCACCAAACTGTTCAACAATTGTCCTCGGCGGATTAATTACGGACACCAAGAATATTAGCAAAAATGGGATTCCATATTTGAGTCGATTGCCAGTGGTAGGTCCACTTTTTCGTAGCACTACAAAAATGCGTGACCGCACCGAGCTAATCATTTTAATGCGTCCGGAAGTTTCGTTGACCAAACTAGACTTGTATCGCCTTCGGCAAAGAAGCGAGGATCGCAGCCACTTCGGGCCTGAATTGGAGAAGGATGATTGTCCAGACTGCCCGAAACCGGGGGATGGGAAGCAGCTGCCACCTCCGGATGTACCATCTGCAAAAGATGTAGGAATGCGCTGATGAAACGAATCGGGATTGCTTTTATTGCGATGTTTCTCGCCTGCATTGGCGCTCGCGGGTTCATCCTGGATGAAGAAATTTTTGACCATGATTCCGTCGACCCGCTGGCGCCGTGCGACGGGCATGGGGTGCTTCACCAAATGCCCACGGTGCGCGCCGCTGATTTTGACCGGCGATATAAGTGGCGTTGGGTCTATTACTTCAAAGCGAATGAGCAATTGATGGTGCAGCCGGCTTATGTTGGCGCGATGCAAAGGGATTTGCGCCGGCTCGGTTATTATTGCGGCCCGATCGACGGCGTTTTTTCCGATGAAGTCAGCGACGCAATAGTGCGTCTTCAGAAAAATTATTCGATGCGTGTGAGTGGCACGCTAACCGACCCGGTGCGGCGGGCATTGCATCTGCCGTAGTCTGCGCTCCCCGGAGCAAAAGCATTGTCGTGCTATGGCAAAAAGGGCGGCGTGATGGCATAATCTCAGCGGCAAATGAGCTCATCGGCCAGTCAGCCCAGTTTTGATACTTTGAGGCGCGCTGTAGCGGCGCTCTATGAGCGCCGGATCCAAGAAATTTCGGCGGTCATAGACCGCCGCTACAGGGAGAACTGGAGATGAGCGCCGCGGTAAGCAAATCGATTGTCGATCTTTTGATCGCTGGCGGCGTGGAATCGCGCGAAGAAGCCGCGCAACTCGCGCAAAATCTCAATGGCGGTTCCTGGACCACTCAGGTGCTCGATTCCGGCAAGGTCGACGAACAACGTTTTCTCTCTGCCATTGGAAATTTCTTCCGCGTCCCAGTCGTCACGCTCGATGCCAAGACGATCGATCGGCAAACACTTTCGATTTTGCCCTCTCGCTTTGTTTTTCAGCACCATATTTTGCCGATCGCGGAAAAGGACAATTCTGTTGTTCTCGGGACCTACGATCTTTTTAATTCGGCGGGCCGCCAACTCGTCACGCAACTTTTGAAGAAACCAGCGGAATGGGTGCTGGTGCCGCGTGCCCAATTACTGCGCGCCATGAAAACGCTCTACGGCGTCGGCGCGGAAACGTTCGATGAAATTCTCAAAACCAATCGGGCGTTCGAATCGTTGCAGGACATCGAGGTCAGCACTGACCTGAACGCGGACGATCCGGAAGCGTCCGTGGTCAAATTCGTCAATCAAATCATCCGCGAAGCGATCATCGAACGCGCGACCGACATTCACGTCGAGCCGCTGGAGAACGATCTGCGCATTCGTTATCGGATCGATGGAATCCTGCACGAAGTTGCGGTGCCGCCGCAATTACGTCTGCTGCAATCGGCCATCATTTCGCGTTTGAAAGTGATGGCGCATATGGACATCGCCGAGCGCCGGCTGCCACAGGACGGACGTATTCAATTACACGCACACAATCAGGAAATCGACGTTCGTGTGTCCACCATTCCAACGGTAAACGGCGAGTCCATCTCGCTGCGTTTGCTCAGCCGCTCGGCGCAGCAGTTCGGGTTCGACCGGCTGGATCTGAGCGAGAAACAGCAGGAAATCATTCACAATCTGCTGGCGCAACCGAACGGGATCATTCTCGTTACCGGCCCGACCGGCTGTGGCAAATCGACTTCGCTTTACTGTTTTCTCTCCAGCATCAACTCCGTCCAGCGTCGCATTATCACCATCGAGGAACCAGTCGAGTATCGTTTGCCGGGGGTTTCGCAGATTGACGTGAAGCCTGAGATCGACCTCACCTTTGCTAAAGGGCTACGCCACATTTTACGACAAGATCCGAATGTGGTGATGGTCGGTGAAATTCGCGATATCGAGACGGCCGACATCGCGATTCGTGCAGCGATGACCGGGCACCTCGTCTTTAGCACGCTGCACACGAACGACGCGGTAGGCGGGATCACGCGTTTGCTCGATATGGATGTCGAGCCGTTTTTGCTGGCGAGCGTGGTCAAGGCGTTCATCGCCCAACGCCTGGTGCGCACGATTTGTCCCGAGTGCAAAACCCTGGCGGGTTATCCGGTGGAGTATCTTGAGGAATTGGGGGTGACGTTCCCGCCGGATTTCAAATTCTATCGCGGGACCGGCTGCGATCATTGCCGGCAGACAGGGTATCAGGGGCGCGTGGCCATCTATGAGATCTGCCTCGTGAGCGAGCCATTGCGGCGAATGATTTTGCAGAAACGGGACGGGGGCGAGTTAAAGCAGTGCGCGATTGCGCAAGGAATGGAAACGCTACGGCACGATGGCTGGCGACGCGTTGGCCAGGGCATTACCACGATCGAAGAAGTAGTTCGCGTCACCCAAACCGACGAAGTAATGGCGGAGACAACACCGGACGCCGAGCCGGTGGTGGCAGGGTAAAATCGCGCGCCGCCGCTACTACTGCTCGTCATCCCGAGCCGCGCAGACGGTTAGGGACCTCACGAGTGCGGTGTTGATCACGCGAGTTATTTTGTGTGATCTATCAGTGTAGGTGAGGTCCCTCGCTTGCGCTCGGGGATGACGGACCGCGGAAGATAAAAGAGCAGCAAAGATGAAACAGTTTTACGTTTACATGATGACCAATCGAAGCCGGGTCGCGCTCTATACCGGCGTGACAAGCAAATTGGAAGGCCGGGTCTGGGAGCACAAGAATCATGTAGTGAAAGGCTTCACTTCAAAGTACAAGCTCGATCGTCTGGTCTATCACGAGCAATTTTCGGATCCTATTTCGGCAATCACGCGCGAAAAGGAAATCAAAGCCTGGCGGCGTGAGAAGAAAAATGAGCTTGTGCGAGAGCTAAATCCGAAATGGGAAGATCTCTCCAAGTCGTTATTTGGCGAGATTCGAGACGTCCCGCGGTCGTCGCGGCCGCCGAGGTGACGCGCAAAATAGGATTCACGGTTCATATGCAATCATAATGCTGCGCCGTCATCCCGAACCGCGCAGACGGTGAGGGACCTCACCAATGCAGGTTGGCGAACGAAAACTATCTTGTGTGATCCACGACTTTGGGCGAGGTCCCTCGCTTGCTCGGGATGACGGAAATCGGTGGGTGCGCATCTGATTGACACCCTGCTTTAGCGGGTGTTACACGCGCATCGCACGCCAGAAACCGTTTAAATTTAAACGGTTTTTTCTTTCATGTGGAGCATGTGTCACCGGCCTGAAGGCCGGTGTTAATGAGACGGGGAATCCCCGCGCAAAGCGCGAATCTCGGCGGCGTAGTCCTCGGATTTGAAGATGGATGTGCCCGCGACCAGAACGTTGGCGCCATTTTCAATCGACACGGGCGCTGTCTCTGGATTAATGCCGCCGTCCACTTCGATATCCAGTGCGGGATTGTTTTTTGCCTTCCAATCGCGAGCACGGCGCACTTTTTCCATTTGCTCAGCACGAAACGGTTGGCCACCGAAACCCGGATGCACCGTCATGATCAGAAGAAGATCGACCTGGCCGAAAAATGGCTCAAGTAGGGCAAAGGAGGTCCCTGGATTCAACGTCAGACCAGCGCGACAGCCCGCTGCGCGAATTTGCTGCAAGGTTTTGGCAACATCGTGTTTCGATTCTGGTTCAACGTGGACCGTGATTGAGTTCGCTCCCGAGTCGATAAAACGCGGTAGATAATGATCGGCGTGCTCGATCATAAGATGGACGTCGAGCGGTAAATTCGTGAGTTTGCGAACAGTCGCGACAATTCCCGGGCCGAAGGAAATGTTATCGACGAAATGCCCGTCCATGATGTCGCAATGAATCCAATCGGCCCCGGCGTCCTGAACCCGACGGATTTCATCGGCCAATCGAGAAAAGTCAGCAGCGAGAATGGATGGGGCGATCAGGATCCGATGCATGGAGTCAGAAGCGATGGAGTGATGGAGTAATGGAGTAATGGAATAATGGAGTAATGGAGGATCGGCAATACTCCAACACTCCACTACTCCAAGGTTCCGTTTGCGGCTTGGCCGCAGCAAGCTTTCCCTTGACGCGCGGCGGCTCTGTTCCAAGGTTCTACGCGTTTTCGGGCGTTGAAAGGGCTGGGGAGCATTGAACGTCAGGAGTTTATTTTCCCGTGCGGCTTTGGCTGGCTCGAAACTTGCAGCGCAGTCAATTTCTAACTTCTCCTAAATAAATGTTCGAAGGACTTTTTGGCTGGTTATCCAGCGATATCGGTATCGATCTTGGCACGGCCAATACCCTGGTTTACGTCAAGGATCAGGGAATTGTCTTGCGCGAGCCTTCAGTGGTGGCGGTGCAGGCGGGCACCAACAAGGTGCTGGCGGTGGGGGACGAAGCCAAGCGCATGCTCGGGCGAACGCCGGCGAACATTGTGGCGGTGCGGCCATTAAAAGATGGCGTGATTGCGGATTTCGAAGTGACCGAGGCGATGCTCCGGCATTTCATCACCAAAGTGCACGGCCGGCGCATGCGGGCACGGCCGCGGGTAGTGATTGCGGTGCCATCCGGCATTACGGAGGTGGAAAAACGCGCCGTCCGCGAGTCAGCCACTCACGCCGGTGCGCGGGAAGTTTATTTGATCGAGGAACCGATGGCGGCAGCGATTGGCGTTGGCCTACCCGTTCAGGACCCGGCGGGAAATATGATCATCGACATCGGCGGCGGCACGACGGAAGTGGCGTTGATTTCTCTCTCCGGCATCGTTTTCAGCCGCAGCGTGCGCGTGGCTGGTGATGAACTGGACGAAGCCATCGTGCAATATATGAAGCGCGCTTACAATTTGATGGTAGGCGAACGCACGGCGGAAGAAATCAAAATCAAAATCGGCTCGGCCTATCCCACCGAAAAGGAAACGAGTGTGGAAGTGAAAGGGCGGGACCTGGTGGCGGGGTTGCCGAAAACTTTGCAAATCACTTCCCAGGAAGTGCGCGAAGCATTGCTGGAACCGATTTCAACCATCGTCGATTCGGTGCGAATCACGTTGGAACGTTGTCCGCCAGAATTGTCGGCTGATTTGGTTGATCGAGGGCTGGTGCTGGCCGGTGGTGGCGCGCTCTTGCGCGGATTCGATAAACTTTTGAGCGAGGAAACTGGTTTGCCTGTCCATGTTGCGGAAGATCCGCTAAGCGCGGTCGCGGAAGGAACGGGCAAATGCCTCAATGAACTTAAATTTTTGCGCCAGGTTGCATCTGCCGATCGGCAGTGGCGCCAATAATCTGGTGGCAACATCGGCTTCTAGCCGATGTTTGGGCATGGGCTGAGCACATGTTTTGCGTTCGTCGCAGATGGTTGCCTCTCCCTTTGGGAGGAGACGGAACACAGGCCGTTGGCCTGTGTGCCCAGCGGACATTCTGTCCGCTGTTCCTGTTTCAGTGGAGCCCTGCGCTGTCCTCGATGCAGCGGAGTGCAACTCCGCTGGGCGCACAGACCGTAAGTCTGTGTTCCGTAGCTCCAAAGGGAGAGGATTAAGGTGAGGGATTCTTCTTCTGGGCAGGTTCGTTCTTCCAACACCAAGATTCTATCTCTTGGACTGCGCACGGCTTATCTTCTCCGTATTACGTCTGTCTCTGCCCTCACTGGCGCTTCGCGTCCGTCTCTCCCATGGGGAGAGAGGAGAAGAGCAGAGCTTCCGGTTCGTTCCGTCAGCCTGAGCAACGCTAAACAGTTACTGGGCTGGAAACCCGTGCCACCGAGATGAGTCGCACGAGCATTGTCGCGCTGGTGGTTTTCGCGGCAGCGCTGGCGTATCTTCTGAGTCTAGGCGCGGGTGGCACTCGCAAGTTGCAATCGAAGGTTTACCAATTCATTGCGCCGTTTTTGAGCTCAGGCGCCGGTTTGCAAAAGCAAATCACTTCCGTGCGGAGCAACTTGAAATCGCTTGATGATCTGCAAGCGGAAAATAGCTCGTTGCGGGTGGAGAACCGTTCGCTCAAAGCTACGAATCAGGCCTTGCGCGACGTCGAGCATGAAGTGAATCGATTGCGTCACGCGCTGAACTATCGCGAGCGCGCCGTTTTCAAGCTTGTGCCGGCCGAAGTGGTGACGCGCGATTCCTCCACGTGGTGGCGGACCGTCACCGTTAACCGCGGCAAACAGGATGGGATCGAAAGCGACATGCCGGTCGTGACCGATGAAGGATTGGTCGGCAAAACCACAACGGTGAGCGCAAACATCGCGATTGTCCTTTTGGTTTCGGACGAAAATTGCCGCGTTGCCGCCAACGTCGAAGGCACGCGCGAACAAGGCATCGCGACTGGAGAGCGTGTCGCGGGTGGTGTGGCGCCGTTGCTGAATTTAAATTTTCTGTCGAAACAGGCGAATTTGCAGCCCGGCCAGAAAGCTTATACCTCGGGGGTGGGCGGGGTGTTTCCGCCGGGACTGCTGATTGGAACGGTCAAAGAATTTCGGGTCCGGGGATTGGATGGTCAGGCGCAGCTGACACCGGCGGTTGATCTAACGAAACTGGAGGACGTGTTCGTCGTGGTTGGGCGCAAATGATTTTCTTTTGTATTTTGATCTTTCTCGTCTTCGTCGCGCAGATCGCGGAGTTTTTCATTCCGCCGCTCGACTGGATGTCGAACGCGCATATTTACATCACGCCGGTGCTGGTTTTCTACGGCGCAATGGCGTTACCACTGCCGCTTCTGCTGGTGCTGGTCTTCTGGGCCGGTTTTTTGCTCGATGCGCTGACCGCACAGATCATCGGCGGACGTGTTGAAATTTCCTTTGGCTCGTCAATACTTCTCTACGCCGTTCTGGCGGGAATCATGCATGGGTTGCGGCCGCTTTTTGCGCGTGGGCGCTGGGAAGTTCATTGTATAATGAGCGGCGTTTGCACCTCGGCCCTGTTGCTCGGCCAATACCTGATGCTTTCGTTCCGGCGCGGCTCAATTTTTTTCTCACGTGAAG
>OBJR01000084.1_pt1 | contig 10321 bp, 8 predicted proteins | sample 1519711 | NCBI WGS metagenome assembly OBJR01 (sample SAMEA3235155, study PRJEB22506) | soil metagenome | biome: Forest; feature: Temperate coniferous forest; material: soil | place: Canada | collected 2011-06-18 | depth 0.2 m | reverse complement strand
CCGCGGGCTCCAAATCAGATCGAGCATGGTCTGGGCGAAATGCTGGTACGATTCGCGAATGATGCGCCGTTTTTCTGAAGCCGAATATTTTCCGCCAAAAGCACAATCAAGATTCGCCAGGGCAATTCGTCGGCCATAACGATCCACCACCGAGGCGACGGCGCCGAATATTTTTGCGAGAGCGACAACGACAGGCCGCGGCAAAAGGGGCACGAGGCTGGCCGCAAGCAACAGGCCGATGTACTCCAGCCGGTAGCGCAATTTTTTCCACGCTCGTTTCATAAATAGGTCAGATAAGCTGAGTCGCGTTGGCGCAATTTTGTGCGAATCTATTTGGTCGCTGCGCCACGTTCGCGCGACCGCATCTTGTGAAAAGCGTCCTTTTCGTTTGTACCGGTAATGTTTGTCGCAGTCCCATTGCGGAAGGTCTTTTTCGCCGTCTCCTGGGAAATCGCAAGGATATTGAAGTGGCCTCGGCCGGCGTGCATGCGGTGCGGGGGCAGCCGCCAAGTTCGCACGCGGTTGATGTTTGCGCAGAGGAAGGCGCCGAAATTGGCAATTTGCGGAGCCAGCCGCTGACCGGCGCATTAGTCGAACGCGCGACCCATATTTTCGCCATGACCGGGGCGCACGTCGAAGCGATCCAGATGCTTTTTCCAAATGCAGCCGATAAGACTTTTCTGTTGCGCGAGTTTGAGGAAGCGGGCGCAACTTGCTGGCGTGATGTCCCCGATCCCATCGGGCTCGGGCGCGATGTTTATAATAGTTGCGCGGAGACGATTAAAAACGCCTTGCCCAGCGTGCTCGCGTTTGTAGAAGAGAGCGAAGTAGCCGTGCGCTCCAGCGGGCGAAGCGGCGGCGCTTCCACTTATCTGATGAGCGATATTCCGCATTCGACTGAACCGAGTTTGGGCGCGCCCAGCGGCGGTCTGCGCAAGGTCGATCCGGAAGTTTTTGATGCAGTTGCGGCGGAAGAAAAACGGCAGCGTGAAAATATCGAGCTGATTGCATCAGAAAACTTCACCAGCCGCGCGGTGATGGAAGCGCAAGGGAGCGTGTTGACCAACAAATACGCCGAGGGTTATCCCGGGAAACGCTGGTACGGGGGCTGCGAAAATGTCGATACCGTGGAATCGCTCGCGATCGATCGGGCCCGCCGATTGTTCGGGGCTGAACACGTGAACGTGCAGCCACACAGCGGCGCCCAGGCCAACATGGCGGTTTACTTCTCGATGCTAAAAGTGGGCGACAAAATTTTGACGATGAATCTCGCACACGGCGGCCACCTCACTCACGGGCATCCAGCGAATTTTTCCGGAAAATTTTATCAAGTCACGCATTACGGCGTGGCTGAGAAAACGGAACAAATCGATTATGACGCGCTGGAAAAACTGGCCAACGAAACCAAGCCGGCGATGATCACGGCCGGCGCATCGGCTTATCCGCGCACGCTCGATTTTCCGCGTTTGCGAAGCATCGCCGATGCTTGCGGCGCGCTCCTTTTCATTGATATGGCGCACATTGCCGGGCTGGTCGCGGGGGGCCAGCACCCGAGCCCCATCCCGCACGCGCAATTTGTGACAACCACGACACACAAAAGCTTGCGCGGCCCCCGCGGGGGTATCGTGTTATGCCAGGAAAAATACGCGAAACAGATCGACTCGATGGTTTTCCCGGGCATTCAGGGCGGCCCGCTCATGCACGTAATCGCAGCGAAAGCCGTTTGTTTCCAAGAAGCGTTACAACCGCATTTTCGTGACTATCAAAAGCAAGTAGTGACGAATGCAAAAGCGCTCGCCGCTGGTCTCAGCAAACACGGTTACCGCATCGTCAGCGGTGGAACTGACAATCATCTGATGCTGGTCGATCTGCGCCCCAAGGAAATCAATGGGAAAGAAGCGCAGGAGGTTCTTGATCGAGCTGGCATTACTGTGAACAAGAATGCAATTCCTTTTGATACCTATCCCATCTTCAAGCCGGGGGGAATTCGCGTCGGCACTCCGGCCGTGACGACGCGAGGCATGCGCGAAGAAGAAATGCTGGAGATTGCCGACCTCGTCGCCGAAGCGCTGCAAAATCGCGATGATAACGCCGCGCTTGAACGCGTCCGCGGGAAAGTGCGCGAGCTTACGCGGAGATTTCCGCTACCGTCCTAGAGGCGGCATGAGCACGAGAGCGCCGATTAGGCGCGGCACGTTTATAGACCTAAGCCAATAAATCCACCCAAGCTCCGTAGGAGCGGCATGGAAATGAGCCACCTTTTCATGCCGCTCCTAACGGAGCTGGGCGGGTTTGGAGGTAGATCGTGCTATAAACATGTCGCGCCTAACGGCGCTTTCAATCTGCGGTGCTTGCCGGCTTTTCAACAGTGCTACTGGAGGTCTGTGTTCCGCCACTTGTCATTCCGAGCGAAGTCGCTTGTCACGCCGTTGCTTTATGCGAAGGCTGGAAGGAATTTCTAACTATTCTTCTCGGAAAAGTTTCGAGATGACTCGACTTCACTGGACATGACAAAGGGCACTGAACAATCAAATCCACTGCGTGAAGGTTTAAGCACGCGCGCGGTGCCACAGCCGTGCGCGATTGTGATCTTCGGCGCTACCGGTGACCTGACCCACCGGAAATTGATCCCCGCGCTCTACAATCTTGCCGCCGATGGAGAATTGCCACCGGCGGTGACCGTCATCGGTTTCGCCCGTCGCCCAAAAAGCGACGACCAATTCCGCGCCGAACTTGCGGAAACCACTAAACAATTTTCGCGTCAGGATCTACGGGAAGACATTTGGAAAACTTTTATGCAATCGCTTTTCTACCATCAAAGCGAGTTCGAAGACGAGTCGGGTTATCAATCGCTCGCGCAGCGCCTCGATAAGATCGACGAAGAACGCGGCACCCGTGGCAATCGTTTGTTTTATTTCGCGGCCGCGCCGGAACAATTCGAACCAATCCTGAAAAATCTTAAGGGCGCGGGACTTAATAAAGCGAAGGAAGGAGCCTGGGCGCGCGTTATCATTGAAAAGCCGTTCGGGCGCGATCTTGCTTCCGCGCAAGAATTGAATCGGGTCGTCTCCGATTCCTTCGCCGAAGATCAAACTTACCGCATCGACCATTTTCTCGGGAAGGAAACGGCACAAAACATTCTCGTTCTCCGCTTCGCCAACGCCATCTTCGAGCCGATCTGGAACGCGCGTTACATTGATCATGTCCAGATCACTGCCGCCGAAACACTCGGAGTGGAGGGCCGGGCCGGGTACTACGAGACCGCCGGCGCCTTGCGCGACATGGTGCAGAATCATTTGCTGCAATTGCTTTGCCTGGTCGCGATGGAAGCCCCTACCGATCTCAGCGCCGACAGTATTCGCGATGAAAAGGTGAAAGTCGTTCGATCCTTGTGCCGCTACCGACCGGATGAAATCGCGAAGCTGGTCATCCGTGGTCAATACGCCAGGGGCGCGATCAATGCCGAGAACGTTCCCGGTTATCGCGAGGAAGAAAAAGTGGATCCGAAATCCGAGACCGAAACTTATGTCGCATTGCGATTGCGCATCGATAACTGGCGCTGGTCAGAGGTTCCGATCTATCTGCGCGTTGGAAAACGTTTGCCGAAGTCTGCCACGGAAATTTCTGTGCACTTCAAGAAAGCACCGATGGTTTTGTTCAATCGCGATAGTACCGAGCACGATCAAAATGTGCTCGTCATTCGCATCCAACCCGATGAAGGAATTTCATTGCGGATGATGGCGAAAATTCCGGGAACGAGTTTGCGAATCGAGCCGGTAAAGATGGACTTTCACTATGGCACCAGTTTTGGTAAAGTGAGCCCGGAAGCGTATGAACGTTTGCTGCTCGATGCCATGAGCGGGGACGCCACCCTCTTCGCTCGCCGCGATGAAGTCGAGGAAGCATGGTCATTTATCGACACCATTGAAAAGGCATGGGCGGAGAAGAGCGCGCCGGTCTTAACATTTTATCCTGCCGGTTCGTGGGGACCGGAAGAAGCCGATGAACTACTGGCCCGCGACGGTCGAGCGTGGAGGCGATTATGAAACTGGCATCCTCATCACCGCGGGTCATCCCGAGCCGCGCAGGCGGCGAGGGACCCCGCGACCGAAGATTGATCATTCAAACAGATTTGAGTGACACGCGCTTATTCGTGAGGTCCCTCGCTTGCGCTCGGGATGACAAGTCGCGCACTACGCCGTCCGATATTCTTATCGCTAGCATTTGAAAATCATGCCTACCACCGCTGAAACTGTCTCGCTCGGCCTTCCGGTCGCGATCGATTGCATCGACCGCGAGCTAAGAAAACTTTGGAGCGAAGGCGAAGGCGCGATGACGCGGGCGTCGCTGATGAATCTCGCGGTTTACAGCGAAGAGCCGGGGTCCCTCGTACGTAACACACGGTTACTGGCGCGAATCACCGAGAACCACGCGTGCCGGGCGATCGTCATGGGCGCCGATCCGCGCGCAAAAAACGATCGGATGGAGGCGTGGATTAGCGCGCATTGTCACCTTAGCCGCGCCGGGACCAAGCGAGTTTGCTCCGAACAGATTTCATTCTTGCTCGAAGGCACAACGGTCAAGCTGCTCCCGAGCATTGTTTTTTCCCAGCTCGATTCCGATCTTCCGCTCTATCTTTGGTGGCAATCGGAATTTGTCGAGCCGATGGATCCGCAGCTTTGGTCGTGGATCGATCGATTGATTTACGACAGCCAATCGTGGCGCGATTTCAACGCCCAAATGCGGTTGGTCGAGACGGCGCAGCGCGAAGCCAAACAACGCATCGTGCTCTGTGATTTAAATTGGACACGGCTTGTTCATTTTCGTCTCGCCTTTGCCCGGTTCTTCGATCACCCGGGCTCGCATCATCATTTCGGTGAAATCGAAAACGGTTTGATTGTTTTTGGAAACGGATTTCGCTCGACCGCAATTCTCTTTGTCGGTTGGCTCGCTGCCCAACTCGGTTGGGAAATTCGAAACGAAAAAAAGAGCGAAAGAGTTGAGCTGAAAAACTCCGAGGGCAAAACGGTGCGGATTCAATTGCAGGAAAAAGGCGACGCGCCGATCGCTTCCTTTAACGCACAATCGGGCGAGATCGAATTTCAAGTAACGCTGGCAGACTGCGGCGATCTGCTCGAAGTCTGTCGCAAATTAGGTGAGTCTCAGTCGCGCCAGGTCCTCCCATCGGCAGACAACGATCCGGTAAAGTTAATGGGCGAAGAGTTGATGCGAGGCGGACCGCATCACGTTTATCTTCGCGCGGTCGAGAAAGTTCGCACGCTGCTGTAGCTGCCGCCGTTTGACAAGGAACGGCGGCTTCCAAGCCGCCGACTTAAGCAAACGGCGGTCTGGAGACCGCCGCTCCTTAAGCGGCAGCTACATCGCAAAAAATTCCCGCAACGCCCGGACATTTTTCTCGATTGAAAAAATTTCTTTCGCGTGCTCCCGACCTCTGTCACCAAATGATTGCGCGAGTTCACAGTCGCTAATCAATTGACCAAGCGCATTGGCGGTTGCAGCCGGATCATTTTGCGCCACCAGCAATCCGGTTTCACCGTCGCGAACCATTTCCGAAATCCCTCCGATATCGGTCGAAACAACCGGTAGCACGGAGGCCATCGCCTCCATGACGACGGTCGGCAGGTTGTCCATCGCACCATCGGGATCGATCCGACATGGCAGGGCGAGAACAGTCGCCTTACTCAAGCGCGCCGCGATTTCGGCTTGTGTTTTTGAGCCAGCCAGATGCACCTGCTCGCGCAAATCCTGCCGTTGGATATGGCTCTGCAACTCCTCAAAGAGTGGCCCTTCGCCGATAATTTCGCAGCGGAATCCGTGGCCGCGTTGTCGCAGCAGAGCACAGGCGTCGATGAGCACATCAAACCCTTTTTTGCTAATCAAGCGGCCGATGGAAAGAATTAGCGGCGGTCGCTCGAGCTGCGCCGGCTGAAATTTGGCGGCATCAATCCCGTTGTAGATCCGATGCACCCGCGACGCGTTTTCGGGAAAGCGTTCCCGCAGCTGATTCGCGGCAAAATCACTGACTGCGATGATGGCGCTGGCCGACGAAAGGATCTCGGATAGCCCGATCTCGAATTTGGCTGGAACAAAAATATCGTTGGCGTGAACGGTAAGGCTGTAGTCGATCCCGAAGAATTTCTTGATCCAGAAAGCGGTTCGAGCGGCCATACCCGCGAAATGGCTGTGGAGATGCCGGACACTGAGTTTTTGCAAACGCGTTCCAATGTAAGTTGCTTGATGGAGGCGAAGTGAGTCTGGTTTTCCGCGCCATTCGTGTAAAGTTTTTCGCACCGATTTGGACAAACTCGCCGACGCCTCATCTGCCAATCGAGCAAAGACATCGCCCTCCGGCAATTGATGCACCGCAGAAATTATCGCGGGGTCCCATGTGGTTTCGGGACCACGGTCAGGCCCACGCAACGAGAAAATTGCGGGCCGGATGCCCTGCCGGAAAAGCTCGGCAATTTCCCGATAGCAAAAGGTTTGGGAAAATTTTGGGAACCGTTCGAAAACGTAAGCGACCATCTCCCGACTTAACGCGCTCCGGCCCGATTGCCAACGCCGGGAAGGCACGAAATTCGCTTATTAGAAGTTAAGCGCTCATCCTGCACGACTTTTGCTGTAGTCAGCGCCGTGCCCCGTCGCGATTTCTTCTCCTTTTGCACGACACTCAGGCCGATTGAGCTGAAGGCCCTCGGCGAACTGTCACACGTGCGGCATTTGCAAAAAGGCGAATTGATTTACACCACCGGCGATCTCGCCGAGGAAGTCTACAGCGTTAATCGGGGGGTGGTTGAGGTAATCAAGCTCATTCCCGGCGAATCGGATGAGCGCAGTTTCATTACTCGGGGGGATATTTTCGGGGTCGCCGATGCGCTGGGCAAGATGCCCCGCTCACGTTCGGCGCGGGCCCAGGAAATCGTCAGCCTGCAATGTTTCGACCGTGAAAATTTCGTTGCGATTTCGCAACGGGTACCGTCGTTTCTTCTTTTCCTGTGCGAGCAAATGGCACATCGGCTCAACCAGGTCCGTGCCGGCAAGGGACCAGCCGGACCTCAGAAATTGAGCGGCAGTTTGGCGAACTTCGATTTAATTACGGTTCACCAAACTATCATCAGCTCCGGACAAACTGGCGAGCTCGAGGTGTTGAACGAACACAACGAACGGCTGGCCACGTTTTATTTTCAAGGCGGCGCGCTTCGCAGTGGTCAGTTTCAACAGCTTACCGGCGAAGAAGCATTCTGGCAGCTCTTCCTGAGCGACGATATTCCCGGGAGTTTTTCCTTTGCCTCCGGAGTGCAACCAATTACCGATTGCCTGCAATCAGTGGAGATCAATCAATCTCCAAACGACATGCTTATTACCGCGATGCGGCATCGCGATGAGTTTCACAATCTCAAGAAATCAACACCTGACCCCAACGCGCTGTTGCAACGGCTGGCCCCGAGTTTTGAATGGCCGCGCGATGCGGAACAGGAGCTGAAGCCGTTGGCGGAACGAATCTGGAACTACACCAATGATCGCCGCTTCACCATTAACGAGTTATTTCGACAGAACGCAGTTTGCGAATTGAAAATCTATCTCGTGGTTTCCGAGATGTTGCGGATTGGGCAAATCGCAACCGTTCATGCCACGCCGCAACTGGCCAAGGCATCGTGAAAAAAATCGCCCTTTTTCTGTTGCTCGCGCTCCTCGCGCTGAGCGGCGGCGGATGCTCGTATCTTACCTCCAACGGACGCCATCAGGCCGCATATGCCCGCTATATTCGGCACTCGAGCTATAATCGGGTGAAACTGCAACGGAAGCTCTCCTCTTCACCGAAGATCCAGCCGCCGCGTATGGAAAGCGAACCAACCGTCGCGACCAGCATCGGTCCGGAATCCGTTAGCGCGAGCGCGGAACCCGCCACATCGGAAAATTAGCCGGCATCCCGTTGCACCGGGATCGGTCGGCCGGCATCATCAACCGCAACGTAAACGAAAACACCGCGCGTCACCAGGACTTGCGTGCCATGTTCGCGGAAGCGTTCGACCCAAACTTCCACCGGGATGGTCATTGATGTGCGCCCGATTTTTTCGACCCAGGCGTAACACGCGACCGTGTCCCCTACTCCGACCGGTTGCAGAAATGACATGCCTTCCATCGCCACGGTAACGACGCGCGCTTTCGCTGTTTTCGAAGCGAGAATGCCGCTGCCGAGATCCATCTGCGACATCAACCATCCGCCAAAAATATCGCCATTGGGGTTTGTGTCCGCTGGCATGGCGATGGTGCGAATAACCAGTTCGCCTTTCGGTTTTTCGGGCGACGACATATCGCCCTATTATCCGTCATCCCGAGCGAAGTCGAGGGATCCCGCCGCGCAACCTCGTGATCGCGACTACAAAATCAGCATGCAATCACCGTAGCTAAAAAAACGATACCGCTCTCGCACCGCTTCCTCGTAAGCACGCAGGATAAATTCGCGATCGGCAAATGCGCTTACCAGCATGAGCAGGGTCGAACGCGGCAGATGAAAATTTGTCAGCAAAATATCGACCACTCGAAACTGGAACGGCGGATAAATAAAAATATTCGTCTCGCCTTCGCTCGCTTGAATTTTTCCAAGACTGCGCTGAACCGATTCCAAGACGCGAACGGTTGTTGTTCCGACCGCAATCACTCGCCCTGCTTTCGCAACTGCCTCGGCCGAGGCCGACGAAATCGAAAATCGCTCCGGATGCATTTGATGTTGAGTGATGTCTTCTACTCTGACCGGACGAAAAGTTGCCGTCCCGACATGGAGCGTGATGAAGACGTGAGGGAGAGTGCGCAGAATCTGTGGCGTGAAATGTAGTCCGGCGGTCGGCGCCGCAAGTGAGCCCTCGTATTTCGCGAACACTGTTTGGTAGCGCGCTTCGTCTTCCGCTCTGTAGCGGCGGTCTATGACCGCCGATCGCTTAATGTACGGAGGCAGCGGCATCGCCCCAGCGTGCTGAAGATCGACGTCGCCGGACAACACGATTTCCCGTGTGCGATCGGCAAAAATTTCGCCCGCTTCCGCGCGCACACCTTGAATAAAAGTGACCGCACCTTTACCAAATCTGCGGCTCGGCTTGACCAACACTTTCCAACGACAAGGCGCAATCCTTTCCAGAAACAAAAACTCGAATTTTCCGTCGTCGGCAAAATGACGCGCCGGCAGGACCCGCGAGTTATTTAAAACGAGCAGATCGTCATCGCGCAGAAATTTTTTGAGATCAACAAAATGCGCGTGTTCGATTTTCTTCCGGTCGCGATGCAACACCATCATCCGCGAATCCTCCCGACGCGGCGGCGGATGTTGCGCGATCAGTTCCCGCGGGAGCACGTAATCGTAATTGCTTAAGCGCGTACTCACGCTTCCATCATCAAAGGATTTGATCGTGCACGCAAAGATGACATCATCAGCCGTGCTTCAGCCCGCGCTTTCCCTCGTTCTGGAAGCGCTAAGGGATATTCGCGATTCCCGGGAGAAACCGCTCCGCGTTTCGCGCACGACGCTTAACCGACTGCTTGAGTCGCGACCCAACCACAACGCTTTCGATATTGCGGCCAAGGCCGCGTCGCTCGGGAAGGTGCGCGATCGCGTCTGCATATGCACGAAGTGTCCGCACCTCGCGCGCAGCCGTACCCAAACTGTTTTCGGTGTCGGTAATCCGGACGCGGAGTTGATGTTCGTCGGTGAAGCACCGGGCGCAGATGAAGATGCGCGCGGTGAGCCGTTCGTGGGCCGGGCCGGTCAGTTGCTCACTCGCATCATCGAAACGATGGGCCTTAGCCGCGATGAGGTTTACATCGCAAACATTTTAAAATGCCGTCCCGACATGCCGAAAGGCGCGCTCGGAAATCGTCCGCCGACACCCGAAGAAATGCAGACCTGCATCGGCTATCTCATTGAGCAGATCGAAATCATTCAACCGCGCGTGGTGGTCGCGCTGGGCGCAACCGCCGTGGAAGGTTTGCTCGGAGCGCGCGGCGTGATGCGTGAATTGCGCGGCAAATGGCATTCCTATCATGACACACCACTCATGATCACGTACCACCCGTCGTATTTGCTGCGGAACCAATCGCCCAGTGAGAAACGCAAAGTGTGGGAAGACATGATGGCGGTGCTGGAAAAACTCGAGCGCCCGATTAGCGAGAGACAGCGAAATTATTTTCGGTGATTTTCACGGTCATCCCGAGCGAAACCGCCAGTCCGGCTCGGACCGAGGGATCCCGTTGCGAAATCTTTAAGGTAACTTTATCGGGATCCCTCGACTATCGCTCGGGATGACGA
>OBJR01000083.1_pt1 | contig 10332 bp, 13 predicted proteins | sample 1519711 | NCBI WGS metagenome assembly OBJR01 (sample SAMEA3235155, study PRJEB22506) | soil metagenome | biome: Forest; feature: Temperate coniferous forest; material: soil | place: Canada | collected 2011-06-18 | depth 0.2 m | reverse complement strand
GCAGCATGGGACCCAGCCGTTGTCGGGCCGCTATCGGGAAAAGTAGCTGCGTAAAGCCGACTGCCGCAAAGAATCGTCGCCAGAATTAGAAAAATAACCGGCCTCATCCTATTCTTGAATAGAGCTAGCGATATGCCAGCAGCTTCAAACGCCCGCGACGGAACTGCCTTAATTAGGTTTTGCGCAAAAAAGATTTTAAACTGCGAACAGGGAATTGGATTGACGCTACCGCTGGACAAATTTCACCATCCTTCCATGGCTGGTAAAGATCAGCGAGTAGATGCTTACATCGCGAATGCTGCCCCGTTCGCACAACCGATTTTGCGAGATCTTCGGAAGCTTGTTCATCAGGGATGTCCCGAGGTGGAGGAGACTATGAAATGGAGCATGCCGCATTTCCAGTATCACGGAATTATGCTTGGGATGGCGGCATTCAAAAAGCATTGCTCAATCGGGTTTTGGAAGGGCGAGCTGATAATGGGCAAACGCTCCGGCAGCAATGGTGGGATGGGCCACTTCGGCAGGGTCACCAGCCTGAAAGACTTGCCTTCCGATCGGCAGTTTATCGAGTACGTGCGCAAGGCAGCCGAGCTGAATGAGCAAGGCATTAAGAAACCGGCTGATCTCAAACCAAAATCAGCTCGGCGAGAGCTAACGATTCCTGAATACTTCCGTGTCGCATTACTTAAAAACAAAAAAGCCGCCGCTACTTTCGAGGGATTTAGCTACACCAATAAAAAGGAGTACCTCGAATGGATCACTGAGGCGAAGAGAGAAGGAACTCGTTCGCATCGTTTGCAGACAGCCGTCGCCTGGATGGCCGATGGAAAACCGCGGAACTGGAAGTATATGCAGCGGTAGAAAAGCGCGCATGATAGCATCATCGCAACCCCCAATCGCCTACAAGGATCGCAGGACAGCCTTGATCGTGTTCGGCATCCTAACGATCGCTATAGGTTGCGTGATGGCACTGTTTATTCCGCTAATGCTTTTTAGCGCCACGATGACGGCAAAAGAGCCTGGTTCGGGTGATATGTACAGGATGATGATCCCGGTATGTGCGATGTACGGTACACTGGTCGTCACTCTTATCTGGCTCGGTATTGGTTCAGCCATGGCTCGCCGGTGGGCTCGCACCCTTCTGTTAATTTTTTTTGGTCCTGGCTCGTTGTCGGCGTGATTGCGACTGCGAGCGCTGCTTTCGTGCTTCCCAAAGCTTTCGCGGCAAGCGCCACGCTCCAACAACAACGGGGCCTACCACGGCTGCCCCCTTCCGCGCAATCGATTGCGATGGCGATCATATTGATTGTTTATGCGGTGATTTTCATTCTCCTGCCCGCGATCTGGATTTGGTTTTACCAAGGCAAAAATGTGAGGGTGACCTGCGAGGCGCGTGATCCGCGTCTGCGCTGGACTGATCGCTCTCCATTGCCGGTGGTAGCGCTCAGCCTTTGGCTAGCCTTCGGTTCGTTAGCAATGCTCGCTCTGCCGTTTGCACACCGCGGGATGTTTCCATTCTTTGGCACGTTCCTCGCGGGCATACCGGGAACGACAATTTACCTCGTCATGGCGGTGATCTGGGCATATGCCACATGGACATTGTTCCGCTTGCAGCTGCGCGGCTGGTGGTTGGTCCTCGTTTTCAGTTGCATAGGGAGTATTTCCTGTGTCCTCACCTATTTACATCCCGACCCGGAAGAGATGTATCAGCTCATGGGCATTCCTCAGCAACACACGGCCATGGTCCAACAGCTTGGTTTGTTCAATCGGCACATGATGGCGTGGAGTTCAATCGCTTTCACTCTGCCCTTCCTCGGTTACTTGCTTTTCATCCGAAGGTATTTTCGGCCCACGTAGATTATCCGCTACTGGCAACATTAACTACGATGTGTTTCACCGCGACGTTCCCATAACGATGCGCAAATGGCGTTGCGCAGTTTTTTCTTAAAACCGCGCCGGTTCGTGCAATCAAGTCAACTGCCTAAATTCGTCGACTTGTGCTCGGCAGTGATCGCTTTACGAGAGAGATACTGCAAGCTTAAAATTGCGGCGCATGAGCACGGATCTAGCGCAACTGGCCTGCGACCGGTACGAGATTGCCGATACGCTGCATCGCTACGCATTTGGCCTGGACCATGGTGACGCCGATTCATTGGCATCGGTATTTACGGAAGATTGCATTTTCGATTTCCGGCCGGCGGGGAGAAAACTTGAGATCGACTTTCCGAAACTGAGTGGACGGGAAGCGATCGTGAATGCTCTTATTCCATTTCTTGGTCCGCTCGACACCAGCCACACCGTCAGCAATCTGCAAATCGAGATCAGTGACGATTCGGCCACATTGTATGCCTACGTGATGTCTCAACATTTCATGCCGCGAGAAGGTTGCCGCCGCGGATCAGAGAATGCGCTGTTAATGAACCGCTACGATTGCGAGCTGGTGCGCGACGGCCAGAAATGGCGCTTCAAGCGGGTGACGATTGATAATGCCTGGGCGCAAGGCAATCCGGAAATTCTTAACGCCCTCGCGATCCAGCGCGCTTTGGCGGCGAAATCGAAGCCGCCAAAATAATTCTGGGACGGGCTGTTTTCGCTTACAAAATCCTCGCAAGAGACACTTCGTTGCCAAATGGGATTGGCTTACATCTTCGGGTGGGTGTAAAACCCATCAACCATTAACCATTAACCTTATTATGAGTGATACCTATGTCCCATTGATCAGCTCCGGCGTGGCCGGACCACTTGACGTTCTGCATTTGCCCCGCATGTGGCAAAAAGTCTCTTTGGAGGCAGCAGGCAAACTTGCGTCCGGTTATCCCGGCATCGGCCGAGGTTTCGACGCTATGACCTGCGCCGACCTTGGGCTCGATGAACAGGCGGTGAAGGATTACATCACGAAGGACAAGCCGACCTATCCACAATTCGAATCGTGGGTGAAGGCAAATGCGAAGTCGCTTAACCCGAAGGCCATCGAAAAACATAATGCGGCCGTGCGCGGGTATAATCACGACGACGAGACGCGTCAGGAGATCCTGGGCAATTGCAGGATGAGGGATGACTCTTCCGCTCCGAAGGACGCGGTGAACCTGAATAATCTCGACGATTGGTACGAGTTCCACAAAGCCGTTTTGCAATAGGCGTTGTGGCGCGAAAGCGTGAATTGTTAAAACCTAAATCGTTTTAAGCCCGAGCCTAGCTCCAGCGCAGGCGAGACGCCTGCGACTACTACTTTTTTCAAGAATTATTTTGGCAACAGACCGATCATTTAACGCGATCAGAAAACTTGCAAGAGCAATCCCGCTGTCGGGCGAAATCTTTCTGAGTTATTCACAACCGAAGACGCAAAAAGCTATTTACAGCGTCGACAACCGCGCCTCTCCGCGCTATCTGCCTTCCCGGAAACGCGAGGAATTTGATCGGGAAATCCGGATTTTGTATGGTAGTGATACGATTACCAGTCAGACCAACTTTCTTCCGCGTCTCGTATCAAGGTGTCTCGGGAATTAGGGAAAGGTATTACCATGGTTCGGCCGCTTACTTTTATTTTTGTATCACTCGTTCTCGCAACACCAGCTGAGGCAAGCGATGACTATTCTATTAATGCGCTGAGTAAAGCGCTGGTCGCTTTGGCGCCAGATGTGGACCCGGGCGAGGCCCAGCTGCTGTCAGTGACGGCGCATACCTCCGCGCGACGTCTGAAAAAGGAATATCGAGTTGTGTTAAACCCAGAGTTTCAGAATTTCCTTATTAATATCGGCATGCGCGAACGTGGTTATTGTGCCCACTACACCCGTGATATCGGTGCGCGCCTGAAAGAGCTCAGGTTGAAGACGCTGGTGCTTCATTGGGGCGCTGCTTACGCCGGAACAAGCGGAGAGAACAACTCCCTGGTAGTGACTGCACGGAACCAGCGTTTCGAAGACGGAATCATTCTGGATGGCTGGCGCAGAGCGGGCCGATTATTTTGGTGCGCAGTCAAAAAAGATCACGAGTACGAAGTGGAACAACATTACGGCCATTCCGGCATCACCCTATGGAGAGAGGACAGGCAGGAGACCGCCTGGCTGCAAGATTGCGGACCGCCTGAAAAGGTGCGGACGAAGACTGCCAAACAGTGACGCTGCTTTTTAGCAGTTGATCGAGGTTAAGAGTCACACTCCCGCCGTGTAGGCCGATGCTTGATACTCGTTGCTCCATGCTGGATGCTGGATTTTGGTTGCCATAGGTAGCGCAAGGTGGGTTACGGCACGCAAAGAATGAATAAAGTCGCTTCAGTTCCGGTCGTTTTTGGGGAAACTGCGGATACGTTCGCCGCCGGGGCAAAAACTCTGCCGCAACAATACTTTGTCTCAGCCGAAATGTTTCGCCGGGAACAAGAACAAATCTTCTCGAAGCAATGGGTGCTGGTTGGGCATCAGAGTCAGATCGCGGACGCCGGCGACTATTTCTTGGTATCGATTCCGCCTTCATCCGATTGCGGCGCGGCAGGCGAATCGTTGATCATTACCCGTGATAAGAGCGGAGAGATTCACGGGTTCTACAATGTTTGTCGCCATCGCGGGACGCGCTTGAAGGAAGATACGTGCGGTCACGCATCCGCGATTCAATGCCCCTATCACGCCTGGACCTACGGGCTCGATGGAAGATTGATCGGTGCGCCACACATGGATGAGGTGCCGGGGTTCGATAAGGCTGATTATTCCTTGCGCGCAGTGAATCTGGGAATTTGGGAGGGATTCATTTTTGTTAACTTGGCAGGACCAGAGACTCTCACCTCAGTCCTCTCCCGTCCCCACTCCTCTGCCCTCACTGGCGCTGCGCGTCCGTCTCTCCCAGCGGGAGAGAAGAGGGAAAGGCGGAAGAAGGAGGAAACTGCAGCCAACGGCGGCTACAAATCATTGGAAGAATGGTTCGCGCCGTTGAACGGAAAGTTTGCGCATTGGAACATGTCGATCTTGCGCCCGGCAAAACGGATTGAGTACGACGTGCGGGCCAATTGGAAGTTGATGTTCGAGAATTATTCGGAGTGCTATCACTGCCCGGGCGTGCACCCGATGCTGGCGAAAGTCTCGCCCTACGATTCGGCGCAGAACGATCTGAGCGAAGGGCCGTTTCTCGGCGGGTTTATGAAGATTAACAAGGGCGCGGGACTGACGATGAGCGGGAAAGCATGCGCGTTGCCAGTGGGCGGGATTAAGAGAAAAGAGGGAGAGGAAGCGGTAGATGATGGACTGGTGTTCTACTACTCAATCTTTCCGAACATGCTGCTCTCGTTGCATCCGGATTACGTAATGGTGCATCAGCTCTGGCCGAGGTCGCCGGAACGGACCCTGATCGTGTGCGATTGGTTCTTTCATCCGGACGCATTCAATCGACCCGATTTCAAACCCGATGACGCGATCGAGTTCTGGGACATGACCAACAAGCAAGATTGGCACGTCTGCGAATTGAGCCAGCAGGGAATCGCGTCACGTGCGTATGAGCCGGGGCCGTATAGTTCGCGCGAAAGTATTCCTGCGGCGTGGGACCGGGAGTACTTGCGACACCTTTCGTAACGACGGCCCGATGCTTGATACTTGATGCTTGATCGGCCTTTTGGCGACGATCGGGTTTTGTCATCCAGCATCTAGCATCTAGTATCCAGAACCCATGCCTCCGCTCACCTATGCCAACTATTTGGATTTGGAGAAGCTCTTGACTCTCCAGAAACCGCGCTCAACGCCGGCGGAACACGACGAGATGCTTTTCATCATCATTCACCAAACTTACGAGCTCTGGTTCAAGCAGCTATTGCATGAGTTTGAAAAAATTAAGAAGGACTTTTCCGCAGGCGATCTCTTCGGCGCGATTCATTCATTCAAGCGGACTCGGACAATCATGAAGACGCTGGTGGCGCAGGTGGATATTCTTGAAACAATGACGCCATCGTCGTTCTCGAGTTTTCGCGACCGGCTCGAAACCGCGTCGGGGTTTCAGTCGATCCAGTTTCGAGAAATTGAATTTGTCCTCGGATACAAACGGGCGTCGACGCTTAATTACGTTCGGCCAGATTTCCCCGGTTACGATCGTTTCCAACAACGACTGGGCGAGCGGAGCGTGATCGATCATTTCTACGATTTCCTCGCGGCCCGCGCCGCCCAGATTCCAGGGGAACTCAAAAGTCGGGATCTCTCACAGCCGAACGGCCCTAACGAGCAAGTGCAGAAAGAAATTCTTCGGCTTTACCGGGACTCACCCGAACTCACCATCCTTTTCGAGTTGATGACGGATTTCGATGAAGGATTGCAGGAGTGGCGTTATCGACACATCAAGCTGGTCGAGCGCACGATCGGGGCGAAACACGGCACCGGCGGATCGCCGGGCGTGCCATTTCTGAAAGAGTCATTGTTCAAACCGATTTTTCACGATCTGTGGGCCATCAGGCACAAGATGTGACCGCGGTCGCCATTGCCGCCGCGGAATAACAAAGGTTGAATGATGACGGTCAGATTCTCCGAGCGGAAAAATAGCTTCCCGGCTCCGCTCGGTTCCGATACAGAATTTTGCCCAGATCAATTGAACACATCCTTGAATCCAAAAATTTAAAATGAGAAAATACATTGCGGAATTTATCGGCACTTTCTTCCTCGTCCTTACTGTCGGCTGCACTGTTATCCCTGCCGCGGAAGGCGTGATCCCTGCGCTCGCCATTGGCGCAGTGCTCATGGTCATGATCTTCGCCGGCGGCCACATTTCGGGTGGGCACTTCAATCCGGCAGTCACATTCGCCGTTTTCGTCCGTGGAAAATTGCAGATTAAAGACGTTGTTCCATACTGGCTGGCTCAAATCGCCGCCGGCATTGCCGCAGCGTTCGTCGCCATGTTTCTCGTTGGAAAAAGCGGGACGCCGATGGAGATTGTGAATGTCCCTGCCGCGTTCCTCGCCGAGTTCCTCTTTACTTTCGCGCTCGCATACGTGGTTGTGAATTGCGCGACCGCGAAAGGCACTCTGGACAACAGTTTTTACGGCCTGGCGATCGGTTTCACGGTGGTGGCCGGCATATTCGCAGTCGGATCGATTTCTGGCGGCGCGTTCAATCCGGCGGTCGCGATCGGTGCGGCAGTAATGAAACTCGTCAACTTCCGGGACATTTGGATTCACATTGTGGCCGAGCTTACGGGCGGCCTTCTTGCCGGACTGACTTTCAAATTCCTGAATCCGACCGACAAGTAGCCAGCGATTCTTTCAGAAAAAGAAATCGTTAGTCTTCGATCACAGATTTAGGCCCAGGAAATCGCACGCGGTTCCCGAAAATAATTGCGCCTTTTCTTTCGCGGTGAGTTTCAGCGATTGAATGAGTTCGCCCGGGTGAGCCTCGCCTAACGGGAATGGGTAGTCGGAGCCCAGAGCGACGCGCGTTACGCCGAATAATTTAAGCAAAAGCTTCAAGACATTTGCATCATGGACGAGCGAATCGACGTAGAATCGCGCCGCGGTGCGACCATGCGCGAGATAACTGCGGGGGGTCGCTGGGTTATCGGCGTCATATAAGTCGGGACGCACGTGGAAGGCGTGTTCGATGCGGCCGATGGTGAATGGAAACGCGCCACCGCCGTGTGCGAAAGCGACGCGCAACTTCGGAAAGCGCTCAAACACACCGCCGAAAATCATCGAGCAAATTGCGAGCGAAGTCTCAGCTGGCATTCCGACGAGCCACGGCAACCAATAATTCGGCATGCGCTCCTTGCCGAGCATATCCCACGGATGAACGAAGATGGCAGCGTTGAGTTGTTCCGCCGCGCTCCAAACGGGCTGAAGCGAAGCATTATCGAGATTCAAAGTGTCGATGCGTCCGGAGTGCGGATTTGCGTCCACGTGGGTGCCGATCTGGGCGCCGCGTAATCCCAGCTTGCGAACACAACGCTCCAACTCTTGAGCTGCGAGATCGGGATCCTGAAGCGGGATAGTCGCTAAGCCAGCGAATCGTTTCGGGTGGTCGCGGATTACATCCGCAATGTGATCGTTCAGCCGCCGTGAAAGATCGAGCGCGTCGGGTGGCTTCGCCCAATAGCTGAACATCACTGGCACGGTCGAGAGCACCTGCATGGAAATTTTTTCGCGATCCATTTCTTCGATCCGTCGTTTTGGATCCCAAACGTTGTCTGTGATTTCGCGAAAGACGCGGTCGCCGATCATCATCCGCGCACAGCATGGTTTGTAGTGATCGAGCCTGACGAATCCCGCATAGCCGTATTTGGCGTCAAGATTGGGCCAATCCGGTGGAAGAATGTGGGTATGCAGGTCGATTTTCACGATTTCAACGCACGCGAAAACAGGTTCGACGGGCAAAATGCCCGTCGGGCGCACAGGCCGGCGGCCTGTGTTCCGTTAGCCAATCCCGCGGAAGAATGTGGGTGTGCAAGTCGATCTTCATTTGTAGGGCGTCCGCCGCGGCGGACGCCATTTACTTTAGACCGGCGTCTCACAGAAACGCCTTACAATTGTTTTCCTAGAACGGCTTGACCGGCTCGGGCTGCTGAACTTTCTGGCCGCACTTTTTGCAGGTGCGCCGTGTATCGTCGTTCCAAAAATCGAGCATTGCCTGACTGAAGTGCTCAACGATGTCCCCGCAGTCGAAGTCGATGTCTTCCACTAAGGCTCCGCAATTATCGCAGTAAAAGATGACGTGCTCGTGCTCGCCCGGCGGCCGACGACGCTCGACTACCACTCCCAAGGTATCCGGCGGGCGCACCGGCGCGTGCGGGACATTCGGCGGAATAAAAAACGTCTCTCCTTCGCGCACGAGATGATCGACGATGCGATCGCCTTCGCGAATACGGACCTTGATGTCCCCCTTGAGCTGGTAAAAATACTCTTCCGAATCGACCAGGTGAAAATCGTTCCGGGCATTCGGACCCTTAATCACCATCACAAAAAAATCGCGTCCATCATAGAGGTAACGATTGCTTACCGGCGGCTTAAACTTTTCACGATTCTGCTCGATCCACCGCTCGAGATTAATCGGCGGCTGAACTGTGGGCGCTGTTTTGTTTGCGGACAATGTTGTTGCCCGCTCTGTAATTGTGGCCATTAAACGAGCGTATTCCGTCTGCAGGCAGCGTCAAACCAGGAAGCTTTGTCAAAGGCGCAACTAATGGGTCGTTCCTTTTGTAAACCGGCCAACGGCATCGAGATTGCTACCTTCTCATCGCCGATTTCGATAAACCCACGATGCCACTTTCCGTTGAACCGCGTCACGATACAATTAGCGTCCCACGCCAAATGAAGGTCCCGAAGATCATCCCAATCTTTGCCGTGATTGGCGCCGGGATTATCGTCGGCGGCTGCGCAGATTTCCGGCAAGAACTCGTTGCCGGCGCGCAAAGGCTGCCCGATTTTTTCCCAGGTGCGGCTACGTCCGAGGGCTACTGGCGAGGTGATGATGTTCCCGGGCCGCCCAAAATCGTTGTCCATGTAGGCGAACAACGCGCTTACTTTTACAAGGGCCACCGCCTCATTGGCGAAAGCACTGTCTCAACTGGAAAACGAGGTTTCGATACGCCGCCCGGTCGTTATCGTGTAACCGAAAAGGACAAAAATCATGTCTCGAGCGAGTTCGGCGACTACGTCAACAATCGGGGCGAGGTAGTGAAATCCAATATCGATGTGCGTAAGGACGCGCAACCCGCAGGCACTCACTTTGACGGCGCACGCATGCCTTACTTTATGCGGTTCAATGGCGGCTATGGCATGCACGCCGGCTATGTTCCGCAGTTTCGCGCGTCGCACGGCTGCATCCGCCTGCCGGCGCGAATGGCGCGGCATTTTTTTGAAAACGCCCGCGACGATACGCCGGTGATCGTTCGGGAAGATTAGCCTGGCGGCCAACTCATCTGCCGTTGCCCGAGCAGGTGGACGTGCAAATGCGGGACGCTTTCTCCCGCATCGGGCCCGCTGTTAATCACGACGCGAAAACCACTTTTGAGATCGAGCTTTTTTGCCACTTCGCCCGCGGCCAACAACAGGTCGCCCAACAGCTCACGATCACTTGCCTTAGCATCGAGCAAACGTGGCAGCACCCGTTTCGGGACAATCAGGACGTGAACCGGTGCCTGCGGGTTGACGTCGCGGATCGCCAGCACCTCGTCGTCCTCGCGCAGGATGGTCGCCGGCAGGTCGTGTGCCGCAATGGCGCAGAAGATGCAATCGCTCATGAGCGCAGCAGGGTAGCGCGCAGGCACTCGCCTTCGACGCCCTCTGCGCGCACGAGATCCAGGCCGCCAGGACGCACCCCACGTGCGTCGGTGGCGGTCACCTCGTGGTAGCCCGAGGTGATGCCATGGGCGCGGCCG
>OBJR01000082.1_pt1 | contig 10462 bp, 7 predicted proteins | sample 1519711 | NCBI WGS metagenome assembly OBJR01 (sample SAMEA3235155, study PRJEB22506) | soil metagenome | biome: Forest; feature: Temperate coniferous forest; material: soil | place: Canada | collected 2011-06-18 | depth 0.2 m | reverse complement strand
CTTTGTTGAATCAAACCGAAACGCGGCGCGAGCCATCGAACGCAATCTTGCCATTGCCGGCGTGGATGGTCGGGTGCGGGTGCGGGATGCGTTTGACTATTTGAAATACGCGACCGGGCCGTTCGATATTATTTTTGCTGATCCGCCCTACGAAGCCGCGCCCGGAGCAAAAACCTTTACCGATCTGCTCCTAAACAATCCGAGAATACCTCTTCTGCTTGTTCCTGATGGTGTGTTCGTTCTTGAGAAACGACCGGGCGAGCGTCTGCCGGAGCATTCACATTGGAAAGTAGTGCGAGCGCGTCGCTATGGCGCGACCGAAGTAATTTTCGCGGAGCATCAGAGATGATTCGACTCATCTACAATCTGCTCTGGCCAATCGGTCTGCTGCTATTTCTACCGTCATATCTCGCGAAAATGTTCCGGCGCGGCGGGTATCGAAAAGACTTCGGGCAACGACTCGGTTTGTACTCAATCGAATGCCGCCGGGGCTTGCAGGGAAAAGACCCGACTTGGATTCATGCGGTCAGTGTGGGTGAAGTCGTAATCGCGCTAAAATTGGCGGAACAATTGCGCGCGCTTCGACCCGATCTGAAGTGCGTTCTTACCACCACGACGACGACCGGACATGCCCTGGCGAAAAAAGCCGCGCCCGAATGGATGGATGTCCTCTACGCACCGCTTGATTTTTGGCCAGTTATGCGTCGCGGATTTCGTGTTATTGCACCGCAGCGTATCATTCTGATCGAAGCGGAAGTGTGGCCAAACCTGGTGGCGGAAGCGACGCGCCGGAAAATTCCGATTGTGTTGGCGAATGCGCGTTTGTCCGCCCGCTCAGAACGAAGGTTTCGGTACTTCAAGTTTTTCGTCGGGCCCATTTTTCGACGGCTCGATCTTGTTTGTGTGCCAACGTCCGAAGACGTCGAGCGATGGAAAAGTCTCGGCGCTACGGCGTCCCAAATTCATGCGGTTGGTAATATTAAGTACGACGTTTCCAATCAGACGGTTTCATCCGGCGAGGCGCGGCGATTTATCGAAACAGGAATTGATGCGACCCGGCTAATTCTTTTCGGCGGTAGTACCCATCGGGGGGAAGAACAGATCCTGGCTGATGTTTTTTGCGCGCTCCGATCGGAATTCCCCAATTTGTTTCTGATTCTGGCGCCGCGTCATGTTGAGCGGGCAAACGAAGTCGAAGCCGAATTGCGCAAACGCGATCTGCGATCGAGTCGGCGAAGCGTCACGGAAAAAGGGGCGCAGTCGCTTGATTGCCTGCTCATCGACACGACTGGCGAGCTGCCGGACTGGTACAATATCGCGACGATTGTTTTTATCGGGAAAAGCCTAACCACGCATGGCGGTCAAAACCCCGTCGAAGCGATCAGTGCGCGGAAGCCGGTAATTTTTGGACCGCACATGGAAAATTTCACAAATCTGGCAAAGCAGCTCATCGCTGAACGCGGCGCCCTCTGCGTCCAAAATCCGCAGGAATTAATGGAACACGCGCGTCGTTTATTACGTAACCCCACGGAGCGAGAGAGACTCGCGACTAATGCGCTTCGCGTCATTCAACCGCATCGAGAAGCGGCCGCACGAACTGCCGAATTGATCGAAACAATCTCTGGCCCTCACGCTGGTATACGGTTACAAACTTGACGGCTTAAAGCCGTCAAGTTTCTGGGAGAATCAATTGCGGAAGACAGGTCTCCGTCCTGTTCGGCAAACGCCTTTTCGGCGGATAAGACTCCTGTCGCGGCGGTCTATGACCGCCGGACAGGCCAGCGCGGCCTGTCTTTCTCCGCCTCAACCGGCACCATCGAGCTCAAGGGTGAAACGCAACTTGCAAGGCCGGTCCTCGTCTCGATATTTGGCGCTCGCTGACCCTATCGTCCAGTGGCCTAGGACACCGCCCTTTCACGGCGGTAACACGGGTTCGAATCCCGTTAGGGTCGCTTCCCTCGTAAAGACTGCGCGAGAGGGCGAACGCATAACATTTCCGCATAACAAAGCCGGGCATGTTTGCCTAGGTTCGTCATTGTCCGCCAATGGCCGCGCCGCTATGATCACATGGGCTGTTTTTCCGTTGCCGCAATGACGACGCTAGTAAGGAATCTCTTTTTTCCTTGTGGCTGCACGGTGACGCACGAAGCAGCCAGGGAGGGGAATTCGCCGCCGCTTGTTCCGTACATAAAGCGGCTTAGAAGGTCTTTTTGCATATCAGGCAGTTTTCGGCCCGCATCGGCATTTCAGCGGATTGCTTCGATTTTCATCACTGGGTGAATTTCCCAAGCCGTAGAGCACCACGGATGGTGAAATCCGTTACTGCTGAAGTACTGGATCGTTCACGAACTGGATACCTAAGAGAGACGTTGACTTTGTTGCGAAGACCGCCCCGCCGCGCGCACAAGGATATCTACTTTATTTTAGTGCAAGATTCGTTGGAAGGCCCGCTCTGCCCGTTTGCATTAATCGCAGTCACTTCATAGCAATAGCTCACCCCTCGCGAGACCTGGCTATCCCGGAATGAAGTGTTCGCATTGATCGTATAAGTGGGCGATGCCGGGTAAGTCCCGCCATTCATCGCACGGCGGTACACGCCGTTGCTCGTCACCCCGGGAGTGGGAGACTGGACCCAGCGCAAATCGATCGTCCCAGGCCTGTTGGACCTAGCTTGCAAGGCTGTTGGAGTTGTCGGTGGAGTGGGCGTACCGCCTTGCGGCGTTGCGCTCACTTGAACCGAATTGGCGCTTTCCCCACCTGCGTCGGGGCCGCCGGTGTAGGCGGCCGACACCGTGTAGTAATAAGTGGTTCCGTTGACCAGTCCGTTATCCACAACGCTGGTCCCGCTCGGGCAGCTAAACGTTTCATACGGACCGCCGTCGACGAGCGATCGCTTCACGTGGTACGCGTTTGCCCCAACCGACGCCGGCCAAGAGAGCGAGACTTGTCCATCGCCGGCATTGGCAGTCAGGCCCGCAGGGGGCGCCAAATTGACAAGTAGGGTCGTTGATGCCGTGTGGCTGATCGTTCCGCTGGTGCCTGTGATAGTTAGCGATAACGCGTAGGGCACGGTGGAAGTCGAGGTTCTCATAGTTAGCGTAGAAGAGCCCCCGGTACTAATTGATGCAGGACTGAAACCACCGCTCGTAATACCAGTAGGAAAACCGGATTCGCTGCCGACGCTCAAATTTACCGTACCAGTAAAACCACTCAGAGGCGTGACGGTAACGGTGAATGTAGCAAGTCCACCGGGAACGACTTCTTGTGCAGCCGGGCCAACCGTGATGGAAAAGTCAGGGCTGGTGGGAAGTACGGTGATTGTCCGCGTAGGTGGGCTTGGATCAGAGTTGCCCGTAGCGTCGATGACCGTAAGCGAGGTTGTGTATGTCCCAGGCCCGCCGAATGTGACGTTCCCCGGATTTTGCGCTGTTGATGTTGCCGGCGTACCGCCCGGGAAAACCCAGGAGTACCTCGAAGCACTGGTACTTGTGCCGAAGTTGATCGCGCTCCCTGCGGTAATCGTCACATCGCCGGATGGCGCTGTAATGGCCCCTGTTGGCGGAACGAGGGAATAGGAATTGGGGGTGAGCTGGATGAACGAAGCTTTAGATGGCACGCCGGCGCTATCCAGTAAGAACAGCATGTAATAGCCCGGAGGTGCTATGCTACCGTTCGCCGGCGTGGTGAGACTTAGCGTGTTGCCAGAAGCGCTACAAGGTGAAGTAGCGCCGCAAAGACCAATTAGACGTTGCTCCATGTCCATAGCATGGGTAGAAGAGCCTGGACGTACCAGCACTGCTGAGCTAATCGGTGAGGTGCTGCTATAACTCACGGAAAACGGCACGCCATAGTGGATAGGTCCGGAAAACGAAAGGCCAGTGATTTGCGGACGGGTGCTAGTGATGAAATGATCGTTTGTATCGTATAAGTATGACGGTGTATAAATTTCGATTGCCGGCTCATAGCTGCCGCGATTGCCCGGATTACTGCCCGTGCTCAAAACGGTTGCGTCCGGTAATAGCAGCGCAGTAGAATGATACAGGCGCGAATAAGCCGCTGTGCCTGCAGAGCCCATGGTGTTGCCGACCGGGTCGTAAAGGTCCGCGGTCTTACCCGGCGTATCGGGGCTCTCGTTGTTCACCGAACCACCTTCGGCCAATATCTTGCCGTTGGGCAGGATAACGGCGTTCATCTGGATGCGACCGGTGGACATGTTCGGGCCGGCGGTGTAGCCCGGGGTTGCAACGGAGAGGTCGATGATGTCGGTAGAAGAGGTCGCTGGACTTCCTCCCCCGAAATTCATCACGCGGGGAACGTAGGTGGGCGGCAGAAGAGGAAGCAGAACTGATGAGCCGTAGCTCCGGTTGCGATTGGTGGTGGCTGATTGCGTCCAGCCTCCCGTGGCCGGGTCGAAGATCCATGCATTTGCATTCGATGTACCACTGCCGTGTCCGGTATAAAACACTCTCCCACCGGGTAGCAACTCTAGCCTTGGGTAAAGCGGGGGCGTGAAGGGAACGCTGGTAGGTGGATTCCAACCCGCCCCTGCTCTTTGGAGATCATAAATTTCGATGGTTCGACTTGTACCTCCGGTTTGAGTGAGCCCGGACATGGCCATAATGCGACCGTCGGCGAGGGCCGTCGCTGTCGCATACCAACGTCCATCCACCATATTCTGAGACTGCACATACTGGTTGGTTACTGGATTGAAGATCGAAGCGCGGTTTTCGCCCGTGAACGAGTAGTCCGACGTCCCACCGACGATCAACGATCGCCCATCGAACAGAGCCGCCGTACCGCTGCAAAAAACGTCGTAAGTTAGATTCTGAACGCCGATGCTGCTCTCATTAGCGCCACTTGGATCCCACACTGCCGCGCGATAGCTCTCGGCACCTTTTGAATTGTTCCTTGCGTCATTCTCCGATCCGGCCACAATCAGCACCTTTCCACTAGGAAGCAAATTGGCCGAGATTGGATTGATCGGCATTTGATAGGGGAGCACGGTCCAAGTCCCAGTGATATGTGGGACGTTGGTGGGACACGTTTGAGCGAGGGCGCTGAAATGAGTGAGCGCGGCAAGGGCCAATGCGGTCAATACCGCAAGGTTTTTATATCGCATACTAGCCTCCCGAGACTGGAACAACGCGAGGGTGTTGATTACGCTCGCACGTACTGGCTGCGTGACGAGAGCGGCTGCGATTGCAATTCCTAAAGGCGCAAGCGTAGAGAATTTGAGGATTTTGTTTGAGGGGGTTGGTTTTCATAGGATTGTTACTGTGCAGGTTTTTGTCGAAACTCGCACCCCCCTTCTCGCCCTGGATGTGCGAGTCGCGCTGGCTCTGAGCTTGAGGAACAACGGGCTTGGCCGTCAATCACAAATCTCAGTAATTTTCACAGGATATTGTCCTGCAACGGCCTGAGTGGGCGCGCCGTAGTCAACTCCGAAAGGTTCGCGAGCTCCAAGACCGTTTAAAAAGACTTCGCTTGCTCGTGAAGGTTATTCGTTCAGGTGTTCCCTTGCTGTTGCGACCATGATATTTGGTGGTGGTTCATTCAGCACCTGTTCATTGGTCGCATGTCCAAAGAATCGAAACAAGGCGATACCAACGGGCTTGCTAATCGTCGCCTGTTTCTTGCTCGCTATAGACTGGACAATGTACCGGCGACCTTCGCGATGGGCGTCCACAATCCAACGCCAGCCATTCGGCGTAACAGCACTGCAATAGCCCCACGACCGATTTTTCCGCCAGTACGTACACGCGCGCGAAGCGAGAGCATTTCGGACAGATTCGGACACGAGAACCGCGTAATTCTGCGTGATTCGTGCAAAGCCGTCAGTTCAGCACAGTGCAGTTAACGCGCTGACTGCCGCAGACTTCTGCCAAAATCGCGCGATGCCGCGAAATCCGGGAAGTGGGTTCGAATCCCGTTAGGGTCGCTTTCATTATGGAGTACCGCGGCACAGTTACGCCAGCTACGATTAGGCAAAGTCGGCAACGGCTCGCAATCGAACGCCTGTTTTGCTAGATTACCTGGATTGAAAGTGGACTCCAAAACTGTGCAAACCGACGAAACCACCTTTCCGGATTTGGCTGCCATAGCCCGGCGGGTTTGCTGGTGGGAACCAGCTGCCTCCACCCTTGAAAATACACCGCTGTTACTCTGCCGAATCATGGCACTCGGAACATGGGATGACATCTGCGTTGCGCTCGACCATTACGGCAGGGATGCTTTTCACGAGGCATTGCGAAATGCGCCTCCCGGCCTATTCGATGCCCGTTCCTGGCATTACTGGCACCACCGCTTGCAGCTTCTCCCCGTTCCATCCTTACCGCAGCGCGCGATCCCGGCATGAAGCCGCGGCTGGACGTTTTGCCGCAACAGCAGCGGCGCTTCTGGCCTGCGTTTTCCGAATTACCTGAGCATTTCGTTTTATATGGAGGAACGGCGATCGGCTTGCGCCTTGGCGGAAGACAATCCGTCGATTTCGATTTTTTCACCAACCAGCCCATTTCTGCAAGGAGCAGAACTGATTCAATCCGAGCCGAACACTTCAACTTCACCGTGCATCGCGAGGGAGAAATCAAAGTTTCATTTTTCGACGGGCTTACCATTGGCCGTGTTGCCGATCCCGAACGTTGCGACGATAACGGGGTTTTCATCGCGTCGCTTCTCGATCTAGCAGCGCAAAAGATGAAAGTCATTCTGGCACGGGCCGAGGCAAAGGATTATCTCGACATTTACACGTTGTTGAAAGCCGGCATCATCTTGCCGCGTGCTCTGGGAGCGGCGAAAGCACTCTGTCCTGAATTCAACCCGGTGCTCTCCCTGAAAGCCCTTGCATATCATGGCGAGTCCAACCTCGCTGCCATGCCGGCGGAGATTCGTGAGTTTCTGACAACAGCAAGCGCAAAAGTGGAATCGATCGAGACAATCCCTAAAATCGCTCCCGGTATCAGTCCGTCGAACCGCAACACGCGCGGTCAGACGCAAATCAAAAACTAAAACGCCGGACCTGGCAAGCGACTGCTAAAAAAGAAGCCTCATCGCAGGAGACTTCGCGATGTTGAAGAATTTGAGTCGCAGCAAATCGTCGCTCGCGCCTTCAAAACACGAACAGCACTCCCCTAAGGTTGCCGTTTCAGGCTTAGGGGGAACGGCTGGCGACAACCAACCCGGCGAGAAGAAAGACCATTGCCGCTGAGAACAGGCAATAGCGGCAGAAGGCGTGAAGAATGAATGCCTGGGTGTAGAGGAGCCAAAGAGTGACTGCGAACATCGACCACACGGTAAAAAGCAAGAAGCGGCGGATACGGGCGTAGCCGAAGGCGGCGAGGATCGCGAAACTGAAAACACTAAAATAAGCGACAGCGCCGACGAGGGCGAGCGGAATTCCGCCAATGCGGGCATATGGGCTACCCAGCACCTTAAAACAGTCGGGAGATCCGCCGCAGACCATGGTCTCGCCGGTCAAGGCCTGGACCGTGAGATAGGTTGCATCGGCGAGGCCGGCTAACGAGATTAATGCAGCTATGGAGTAGATAACGATTTGAGGACGCGATATGGCGATGGCATTGCCTCCCGACTTTGAAGTAGCGCGTTTGTTTTTCATTTCAAGACTTTGGTTTTTTCTTTGACCGCGGCATCGACCGCGGCGCGCAAGGCAGGTGGATTCAGCGAGGTGGGAGGGACCGACTGGTTATTGATAAAGATGGTCGGGGTATTCTTAACTCCGAGGGTCTCGCCTCGTTTTCGGTCGGACTCAACTTTGGCTTTGACCTTCTCGCTACCAACATCCTTTTTGAATTGCTCGAGATTCAGGCCGATTATCCCGGCGTAGGAGTTAAATAGCGACTGAGCATCCTTCGTTTTGGCCCAGACCGCTTGCTCGCGATAAAGTAAGTCGTGCATCTCCCAGAAGCGTCCTTGCAGACCGGCCGCTTCGGCAGCATAGGCAGCCTCGTGGGCGTGCTCATGAATGGTAAAAGGAAAGTGGCGGAAGATGACACGTAAACTGGAGGCGTAATCGCGCTCAATTTGCTGGAGGGGTCCTTCTAATCCGCCACAAGGAGGGCATTGGAAATCGCCAAATTCCTCGAGGGTGACGGCGGCATCCGCAGGTCCGCGCACGTGAACTTCTTCAGCATGGCGGTTACCAACGGACATCGCGCTCGGAACAACCGAAGAGTGAGGTTTTCTCGCGCGATAAAGGATTGCTCCACTGGTCAGCGTGACCAAGGCAATAACACCAATAATAACAAAGGGGAAATATCGTTTCATCGCAGCAGACAACGATGATTGCATCATCCGCAAGTTAGGACCACTGCGCTCGCGAGCAAGATGATGCGTTTTTTATTCGACTCTCTTTTCCTTTCCACGGTAAAAGCACAAAAGGACGCTCGCTCTGTTAAGAGCGAGCGGGCAAATCAATCTGCTATGGCAGTCCAGTGAAAGACTTGCTCTTGACCAATCCGATGTCGGAGCTGTTAATGGATCCGTCGAAGTTAAGGTCCTCACGGACGTTTGACTGGGTAACGGTATGAAAGGACTGCGACTTAGTCTGACCGATATCAGATGAATTAACCGACTTATCGGCGTTGGTATCGCCGGTCAAATTACCAATTCTATCCGCTACATCATTCGTATTAACGCCATCGTTAACTCCGATTAAAGTAACCGTGGTATATTGGGCATTAGTTCCTCCGCTAAGATTCACCGTCACTGTGGTCGTGGCGCTCCCGGTAACGTTGCTGATGGTTCCAGTACCTGAGGTGATCTTGGCCCCTCCCGTGCCTAGCCCAGTATTAATAGTAATGGGGACTGGAAACGTGAACACCACCTGAGTCGCGCCACCTTGGCGGCATTCGATCCCGGGATTGCCAGTCAGCGGAAGATTGATGTCGAGTGCCCCCACGCCATTTCCATGTATCTTTCTCGAGACGGCACTAACCGCTGAGACCGGGAACGCGTTGGTCCAGAATGGGCTTAACCCGGCGGCGGCCTTGCGAACGACGAACCCAGTTCCAACGGGGATAATATCAGCGCCGCGATCGGACGACGGCGTCGAATCTCCCGTTAATCTCCAGCCGCCGATATAGACGCCGTTGTTACCTACTGAAGTGTCATAGGTATAGATGGCACTTGGCGACTTATCAAATGCAGCCTGGCTATTGTTAAAAAGGAGCAGCTGATCGCCAGCGCCGAACGAACCATTCGCGGGGTTTAGGCCGGTCGCATCCAAAGCTACATTGACCGGCCGCACCATACTCACAGGATTATCCTGTTGCTGACCCGTGGCGGTCAATGACACAGCTAGTTTCTTCAGTAAAACCGAGCCAATATTCGTTAGGGATCCGGTTTGGACGTTGGCTGCGTTTCGCACTACAAAATAACCGTCCGGAAGCAACGGATCGTCGTCACCAACTCCACCGCTGATACGCTGCCATGAGCCGCCATTAAAGTAGTATTCTGCCGCGTAAGAAGAGTAAAGGGGCGCGGAATAGTTCGGAACGCGAATCAGCGTTTGGTAGTTAGGAGGAGAAGTAGTCGCCGTAAACGAAGTACCCGCATCGCTCGCCGGAAAAATGGTTGCGGGGGTCCAGTAAGGAATTACCACGACCTGGCTGTTGGCCGATATTCCGCTTAAGTCATCTTGGCTGATATCGACCGTCACGGTGCCCGTTCCGTTAGCAGTGATCTGATAAGTGTGTCCTTCCTTTGTCCCGGCCGAGCCGATGAGCGCGTAATAGTGATTATGCTGGGTCGGGGTAGAGAGATACACAAACTGATTCGCAGTCAAAGGATTGCCGATCAGAGTAATTGTGCTTCCAGAAACGGACGAAATCCCTCCGATGAATTCTGGCAGCCGCGTAAAAGGATTCGAAATAAACGAATCGACAGCCGTACTGGGGCTGGCCAGGAGCGAGGTGGTAGTGAAACCAACCGGGTCGGTGGTGACGGTGACCTGGGCAGAGGCAAAATTTAGAGACGCGACGCTGATCAGAAGTGCGACCGCGAGGCGGGCGCCGGGTAGGAGAAGTCGGCTGGAAGAATGCATGCTCGGGGTGCAGCGCATGTTAACAGCAGAGCAAGGGTGGGCAAGACAATTTACGGGGCGGGAAAGGTTTTTGACTGAGGCGATTTGGGTATTGGGCTCTGGAACCTGGGATTTCCGCCGTTCCAAAGGAAGCCCCGGCTTCTGCAGGTCTCAGGGCGGGACTCGAACCCGCATGCTGCTCGCCTTGGAGCGGGTGCATTACATTTTCTTACTGATGGCTCTGCCCTGAGCGAGCGCACGATGAATCTGCTATGGCAGCGCGGTGAAAGACTTGCTCTTCACCAGTCCGATGTCGGAGCTGTTAATGGATCCGTCAGCGTTAACGTCCTCACGGAAATTGCCTTGGACCACGGTATGGAAGGACTGCGATTTAGTCTGACCGATATCGGACGAATTGACCGAGCC
>OBJR01000081.1_pt1 | contig 10566 bp, 13 predicted proteins | sample 1519711 | NCBI WGS metagenome assembly OBJR01 (sample SAMEA3235155, study PRJEB22506) | soil metagenome | biome: Forest; feature: Temperate coniferous forest; material: soil | place: Canada | collected 2011-06-18 | depth 0.2 m | reverse complement strand
GAGCGCCGTCTTCCCGCAGCCGATCGTCTTCAACACCGGCATCGCGGAGTTCGAAGTCTGGATGAAGCCGTGTGACCAGTATCCGCAGGGGTTGGTATTTCGTATTATCGGCGAAGCGAACCCGATTGTGGTGCATTTAGAGGAGACGGAATCGTTACCCGGTCCGCTCCCCTATACAGACGCGGAAGGAAAGCCACTGTTTACCTTCGCACATAGCATCTATGAGCATGTGGGGGGCAGAATTCTCGGTTCCGGCCCGCTCGACCAGATTATCACCAAGCAAGACCAACTCAACCAACTTGATTCGATGATTCTGCTGATTATCCAGCGCATGTCGAACCCGGTGTGGTTGGAACCCAAGGGCGCCGAGATTCAGAAGCTCACCGGCATGCCTGGATTGGTCATCAAATGGAATCCGCTCACCGTGGGCGGCAATGCCAAGCCCGAGCGCATCGCGGGCATCGGCCCAGATGCCTCACTATTCACGATTCGTGAACAATACCTGCGAGATATCGAGGAATTAGCGGGCACATTTGACATTATCAAAGGACAGAAGCCCGCAGGGGTCGAGGCCTTCAGTGCGCTGCAACTTCTTGTGGAGCGTTCACAGGCCCGTTTTTCCTCAGTGTTTCAGAGTCGCGGCGATGCCTACAAAAATTGGTTCAAGTTTGCCATAGAACTAGAGCGCGAGTTTGGCCCAGACGAGCGGACCAAGGCCGTGCTGACGCCAGCCCGTTCATGGGTGTTCCAGAGCTTCAAGCGGGCACAACTCCAAGGTTCTATGGCTGTGGTGGTCGAAGATGGGTCCACGACTCCCAAAACCAACCTCGGGATGCGCGCTTCTATGGAGCACGCGAACCAAATTGGTATGATTGACATGCACGACCCTGACCAGCAGTATGAGGGGTTGAAGCTATTCGGGTTGACGCGATTGGTGCCGAGTTTGGACATCAATGTGCAATCGGCACTCCAAAAGCAGCAGGCGTTCGAACAGTGGGCGGTGAATCCGTCGAATATTCAGCAAACGGTTCAGAAGGCGCAGGCTGACGCCCAGGCGCATCAACAGATGGTGATGGAAGAGCAGCAGAAGCAGTCGCAGCTTGCACAAATCGTGCCAACACCGGGCCAGCAGCCGCCGCCCCCGGTGAATATACCGCCGCCACCCTCTCCACTCGACTATACGCCCCTGAAATGGCATCGCTGGTATAACGCCAAAATCCACTATCAGGAGTTCATGAAGTGGGCAAATGATGACCGAGTGCGGGAGTTGATTGGAAAGAATCCCGTCATCGAGAAGTTCCTTGAGATGCATTTGGATGAAATGCTCAAGGCGTTGCAGCCACCGCCACCCCCACCCGAGCCGATGCGTATCAGCTTGGCCCTAAATGGGGCGGATTTGAGCGACCCACAGGTCAGGCAGGTATTTGACACCACGGAGGGGTTAGCAGCCCCTCCACCAATGCCCCGTGCAGCCATGCCTGCGAAACCACAGCAGCAGGGTGGGGCGGGGCGAGCCATGAAGAATTCGAACAAGAATTCTGGGCCGGTGGGGAACAACGCCCAACCTGAACCCGGCAACCCAATTCGCTACCAAGCCCCATAGACTGCAACGTCTATGCCGTGCTAAGATAGTAAACGAGGGAGCAAGCAAGACGCATGCCCACTTCATTCCTGCGCTCCGCAGGTAAAACTAGGAGTAGATGAAATGGCAGACACTACAGAAGTCGTAGGAACACTAGAAACAGGTACGCCCACTACGACGGCGACGACCCCTGTTACGACCACGACCCCGGTTACCACGACGCCAGCTACTCAGGTTACGACTCCTGCGCAAAATGTCGAGGCTGAGCGAAATCGCGGTATTCTCGCGGATCTTCAAAAAGAACGCAAAGCACGGCAGGATTTCGAGCGCCAGTTCACGGCCAGTCAGGCAGAACTCGCGAATGAACGGCGGCGGGTCCAAGCGTTGGCGGGCGTCACCCCCAAAGGCGCGGACGAAACCGCTGTTGACGAAATTCGGGACCGTTTTGGTAAGGTCTTTCCGGGGCTCGCCAAGCTCACCGACCAGCAGATTGAGCGGTTGCTGAATCTGGCTGACAACTCCGACAATCTGAATGCGGCGACGACCCATCACTGGGAAACGCATGCAGGGCAGATGCTGGATACGCTGACTAGCAAGTTGTCGAAGGAATTGGGCGGGACCTTGACGGCCCGTCAGTCACAGGCGGTCAAACAGGCATATGCCCAAGCGGCCGAGCAAGACCCAGAATTCCTGGCCCGCCACGAAAAGGGCGACCAGACCCTGCTCGATGAGTTTGTCAAAAACTGGAAAGAAGACTGGTTCGAACCGGCACGACGTGCCGTCACTGCCTCAGAAGTCGACCGTGCAAGACGTGTGCCAAGCGGCCGTGATCGTAGCATTACTGGCACTGGGGCGAAGAAAATCGACTATAACAACCCGAAAGCTGTCGAAGACGCATTGGTCGCTTCGTTCAAGGAGCACGGCGGCGCGTTCGGGGAATAACGGACAGAAACCATGATTAGATTGATTCTTAACGTGTTGATGGGCGGCATGGATGCCGCTGTGCAGCACGTCGGCGCAGATACGACCGCCCTGAGCGGTTTGGCGAAGGACGTGTTCGAACAGGGCATCTCCGAAGGCGTGAACAATGCGTTCCCGCTGAGCAAGGAATTCCCGGTCGAACAGGTTGACTGGAAGGGCGGACTTGGCACCAAGTTCACGCATCACTTTGGTCGTAACGTCAGCCCGTTCTTCGCGGGTGAGGATTCGGCCTACCCGGTGGCGGGCGTTCAGACGCACGCACAGGGCCGCATCGACATGAAGAAGCTCATTGCCCGTATCCGTATGACGGAAGAGGCGATGGCGGATTTGGTGAGTTCAGAAGCGTCGTTCCGCAACGGCATGACCGACGAGAAAACGCGCCTCGTTGACGACATCGCGCGTCGTGAAGAGCATGCACTCGGCATGGACGGACGCGGCGTTCTCGCACTGTCTGGAACCTCGGCGGCGACCCTCCCGGTCACTGGCCCGGGCAACATCACGGGCGCGAGCTTCGGCAACCGGTTCCTCGACGTGGGCATGAACATCGCGGCGATCAACCCGGCGTCGGGCGCGCTGCGAGCGAACGTCAAGACGGTCCTGGCGGCTTCCTCGGATGGCACATCCGTCACGCTGGCGGCTGACCCCTCGTGGACCTCGGGCGACTACATCGTGCAGGCGGCGGCGACGACGACCACGGACATTCAGGACACAGCCTTCGAAAAGGCGTTCTGGGGTCTGCCCGCGTTGGTTGACGACGGCACGAACCGCGACAATTACTTCGGCATTCTGCGCAGTCAGGTTCCGTCGCTCCAGTCGTATGTGATTGGGTCGGTCGGGGCGCTCTCGCTCGACGTGGCGCAGCGTTCGGCTGACGTGGTGTATGAGAAATTGGGCGGCATCATCGATGTCATCCTGATGCATCAGTCGGTTCGGCGTGAATACATCAAGCTGCTTGACGCAGATCGCCGCTACATGGGCGCGAACCTGATGGCGCCGGATGGCGGCACCAAGGCGTTCCAGCAGGGTGATTTGACCATTGGCGAAGTCGCGATCAAGGCGATTCGTACTCTGGGACTCGCCCAGGTCTACTTCCTCGATACGAAGAAGTCTGGATTCAAGCGTTACGTCTCTGAACCGGGTAAGTTCATGGACCGCGACGGACTGGTCTGGATTCGTGATGGTTCGGGCGCGTCGGCCCGCCATGCGTATGAGGCCACCTACTTCGCTCGGAAGCAGTATTTCTGCAAGAACCCGGGGCTGAATGCTCGTTGGGACGGCGTGACGGGCCAAACGCTTGTCGTCGTGAGAGACCTATAGTCTTTAGAATCAATACTTTATGGGTATTGGTTCCTGACTACTAGTCAGGGTCTTGGCGGCTCCCCAAAAGAACCGCCACTCATTTTTACCTTTAGGAGGGTAGCTATATCGGAATTTTTTACGAGATGGTTGAAGTATTCAACCGCGCCCCAATCGACCTGACGATTCGCTTCGACGGGCAGGATTCGATTCTCAAGCCGGGAAAGAATTCGATTCCCAAGGTTGCTGTGCCGTATGCGAAGAACCAGCAGCCTATCATGGGCACCGCAGATGCCAACAACCCGAATATATCGGGCGCACGGTATTTGTTGGGCGTGGTGGGGATTGATGACTGCGCCCCGCTGACCAAAGACGAGTGGGAAGCGCACCTCGGCATGCCCTGCCGCATGGACTACGACCAGTTTATGGAAGACCGCATTGGTCCCAAGGAACATATCGAAGTCAAGGGCAAGGGACGCAAAATCCAGGCCAAGAGTAATTTTGACGCGGGTGTGCGAGTGAATACACCCACGATGGAAGCGGAGCGGGCGTAGGTGGCGCGCGAGGGCAACAAGTTCATCGGCGTCAACTATATTGACGACAATGAGAACATGGAAGTGCCCCCCGAGTTCTGGCTACAACGTCTCTATGACTTTGATGCAGAACTTGTGGTGTTTCCGTCGAGATATCGGCCCGCTGCCTATGTGTTAGCACGCCGCCAGCACTTCTCAGCCGGGATGCGCGATGTAGCGCTCGAAAAGACGGTCACGCAACCCGATACCAAGCTCTGCTTAGAGCGGCATTTGGTGCCCGTAACGCTCATCTTTCGAACGGGCGTGACGTGGACCATAGACAACATCATCGCCCAACTCAAGGCACGGGATGTGTGGGCGCATGGTGGGTATGAGAAGGTAGCGAACCTTCTTGATGAACAGGATGTGGCGACTGAGGCCACTAAGGCCAAGGTGGTCAAAGACGATATGTGGGCGCGTTCAGGCGATGCGTGGAAGTCCTATCAGGCACGAACCGGACAATCCACCATCCGCCACAACGACACCCGACAAGCTCAACCGCGAAAAGGACGGCGGATCTATTCAAACAGTCCCTCTGGAAGCACAGCAGGATCGGGATTGGTTTTAACCGACTAATCGACTATCGGCTGGCGAGGTAAACGACCATGGCAGTAGTGACTCAATCGGCGAATTTGGTGTGGCAGAAGGTAAAGAACGCGATTTCAGTCGCGAACCCTGTCCTCGCGGCAGGCACCAACCCCCCGACAGGCCAGCCCGGCGCGACGGGTGCGGCTTCGGGCGCATTTCTTGACCTGAAGATGTACCTGTCGCAGCAGAAGCGGAATCCTGACCTCCAGTTCATTCCGTTTGCGTCTGAGGATGCGATTGCGGCGAACGGCGACCTGATGATTACGGGCGCCGGAACGCTTTACGCGATCTATGTGCGTGGGCGGCGAACGTCTGCGACCACGGCGTCGTTTTTCCAGGCGTTCGATGCGCTGGATAACACGACCGCGACCGCGACTCTCGTGACTTCGCTCTTTAACGTCACGGGCCAGGAAATCGTGTGGATCAACGCCACTGGCACGATGAAGTTTGCGACCGGGCTGACTGTTGCGTTCGACACGACGGTAGCGGGCGCGACGGAATCGACGGCGGCTCTCTCGGGCGACGGGTTCGTCATCGTCGGCGTCTAAGTTTTTCACCTTGATGAGAAGTGTTATCCGGCTCTAAGGGCCACATGGGTGGGCGGGCTCATCACCGCCCATTCCAGCCTACAGAGGTTTAGTTATGTCAGGTATTCGTTCTCTCACCCGGCGACCTGTTCAACAGGGGTTTGCCACGGCGCAGTCGGCCCCCATTCGTGTCGATGACACGACCGGGCAGGTTGTTATCATCAACGCGGGCTCCGGCACGACCGAAGTCGCCCTCATGGCGGCCTACAAGCCCAATGCGGCTATCACAGCCGCGACCTACACGCCAGCAGCCAAAGACAGCGGCCTTCTCCTTGCCTATTCGGCCCTTGCTGGCCTCACGGTCACTCTGCCTGCCGCGACTGGCACAGGCAACCGCTACAAGTTTTTCCGCACCGTTGCGGCCACCTCCGTGGGCGATGTGTTCAAGGTTGCTAACGCGACCGATTACATGCGCGGTGTGGTGAGCGAAGTGGCAAAAGACGACGCACTGCTTACGAGTTGGGCGACCACGAACACGGGGACCGTCGCAACCGAATCCGATACAGTGACGTGGAATTTGACCACCACGGGGCTGTGTGATGTGAGCGACTGGATTGAGTTCATCGACATCACACCGGCCGTGTGGCTCGTGTCTTCCTTCTACACCGCGAACGGTGCAGAAGCCACCCCATTTTCAGCCGCTCAGTAATTGAGAGAATAGGAATTCATCATGTCACTTGCAGGAAACTCCCCTGTTATCGCGCCTATCCTGAACAGGGATACGGCGTTGGCTGATCAGGGGTTTTACTTCGTCGCGAACACCGTTCCCGGAACGGGCATCGCTAACACGGTTACGACAGAAACGACGCTCGCTCAGGCGGAAGTCTCGCCCTACATGGTTGTCTACAATGGCAGCACGGTAGCGAACCCCGTCTTTATCTATCCGCTCTATCTGCGGCTGACGACCACAGCGGCTCAGGCAGTTGCCACTGTCATGCGCTTTACGATGGAAATGGACCAGGGCAACCCGGTGACCACAGCGGCCACAGCGCAGTTGACGGCTGTAAACGTCAACATGGGCAGTTCGAACAAGTCTCAGTCCCAGATCAATTTGGGCACGGGCATTGTGTGTTCGGCGTCTACCTCACAGAAGCGTATCACCGGCAACCAGTCGTTCCGCAACGGCGGCGTCATCAACGTCATTGGCGACGTGTATCAGTTCAACTTTGGTTCGACCGAGCAGGTTGACCCGATGTCGCTGGTGGAAACGGGCACGGCTATCTGCAACATCACCTACAGCTTCGCACCTGTCGTGATTGGTCCGAACCAGTCGTGGCGCGTCATGCAGTGGGCGGCGGCTCAGACAACTGCCCCCGCGTTCGAAGTCGAATTCGGATTCGTGGAGAAATAACATGTCTATTGCAAGTTTGACCCTTCCCGTTACGGCTATTACCGGACGGGATACAATTGCGGCCGATTTGGGCAACTACTACGTTGCTTCAACCGTGCCGGGAACGGGCCTGATTGGGCATGCGGTTTCAACCACGTTGGTTGAGACGAAAGCAATCTTTCAAGTCTATAATGCGGGTGGGCTGAACGTCTATCCTCAGTATCTGAGGATGACGATGACGGTGTTGCCGGTTGGCAACACACAGCAACAGTTCACGACGGTGCTGGACCAAGGCAATCGCTTCTCCGCCTTTGTTGCGGGCAATGCGTTATCTGTGGTGAACCAGAACAACGGTAGCGCGAACATCTCGCTGGCCCAGGTTAATGCGGGTGCGGTGACGCTGACGGCAGCTTCCGCGAATCGCCGAATTGTCAGCCATCGTCAGTTCCGCCCCACAGTTATTGGGGTTGTGGGCGATGTCTATCAGTTCTCGTGGGGTTCGGGTGAGTTGGTTGACCCCGCAGGTCTTCCGACCGATGGCACGTTGCGCACACATGTCTATTATGTGGTAGCGCCGCTTGTGGTTGTGCCCGGAACCTCAATGGCAATTCATGCATGGGGCGCGACGTTCTCAACGGGCGCGACGTATGAGTATGAGTTCGGTTACGTGGAGAAATAACCATGTCAGATGGATATCGTCGCCAACGACAATGGTATGGGGATTACGGCGGGAGCCTGTTGGTCACGGCTCTCACCGGGCAGACGACCCTCTTGGTCGGCAAGCCCCTCTATACCATCTTTGTTCAGCGCATTCACATCCATGTCACAGCCGCAGCGGCCCAAACGTGGGATGTGCAGGATAGTGCAGGCAATTCTTACATTGGTCCAATGGATGTGTCGTCGCACGTCACAACGGTTGGGAGCGATGTATCTATTCCGACCCAAGACCCGATTCAGGCGGAATACGACTATGGTCCGTTTGGGGTTGCATTACCAGTAGGCACAAGTTTGATCTTTGTGCCATCTGGAATTGGGGCCAAGGGCATCATTACGTGGGATGCGTATCAGCGCCAAACCGGGCTGGTATCTATCTCCAACTTCGGCGGACTCCAGTCATCGGCGGGCGGTGGTGGAACCGGACAGCCGGGTTCAGCACAGCAGTAATGCTCATTTATCTGCGGCATGGCAAAACGCCCCTGAACGCAGGCGGGGGTGGAGAAGGGGAGCGGCTGCGGGGCTGGCTCCCCGTGCCGCTCACCGTGCAGGGCGAGAAGGACGCGCATACGGCAGCATCGGAAATCTCGTTGCGGCCGGATACGTTCTCTTCGTCGGATTTGCCACGTGCGCACCAGACGGCGCAAATTGTGGGTGAACACCTCGGGATGGTGCCCACCCTCGATGAGCGGTTGCGGGATTGGAATACCGGAAATCTCGCGGGTCAGCCGGTCAAAGACGTGTTGCCGCTTATGCACCACCTCTTTGAGCACCCTGACCTGCCTGCGCCCGGTGGGGAATCGGTTCAGGATTATTTGGCCCGTTTCGAGCCCGCGATCCGCGAAAAGGTTGCTGCGCCCGGTGTGCATTTGGTCGTCGGGCATGGGCGGGGCTCCACGATCATTCAAGGGATTGCATCTCCCCTCGGTGGGGTCGGCGGTCCTGAGATAGATAGGCAATTCCTCTTTGAGCGCCCAGAGCTTCAGCCGGGCGGGGTCATGACCGTGGACCCGCAATGGAATGTGAAGATCAAGAATCCGGGAGGAAAGAATGGCAAATCCGGCCCTACAGGGACTTAAGTCGGCGACGATTCCGCTCAAGCCCGTGAGTGGGGACCAAGCCCCGGCTCCGCAGGCTACCGCAGGGAAAACGCCGGAAGGCAGCGTTGCGGCCTACCAAGGCCCAGACCAAGGCCCCTTCGAGTGCGATAATTGCGAATACTACGTCGACCCAGGCAACTGTAAGCGCCCCGAAGTGTTGCAGGAAGTAGGCGACCCGGATGGGGATGGGCTCGCCGATGTGGACGCAAAGGGCTGTTGCAACTTTTTCGAAAACCTAGGCCATGCTGACACCAATTAGCCAAATCATCACGGAAGTGCGGGCTGCGCTTATTGAGCCGACGCCGAACTTCTGGTTGGATGCTGAATTGACCGCGATCATGCGGCATGGGGCGTTGGACCTGTGGGGCGCGATTCTCGACATTCACCAAGAGCACTATTATGTGGTGAACGAGACGGATTGCTTTATCAAGGCGGGCGATGGCCATGTATCGAATGTTCCCACAGATTGTTTCCGTATCCAGTTGATTGAGCCGAGGGATACCACCACCAATGGCACCTTCCGGGGCCTGACCTTTATTCCGCGCCGCTACAACCACCCGGACTTCGGGAATGCCCGTGCCGTAGACCTGTTCGACCCGAACATCGGCGAAATGTTCTACGATGTGACCGGGGTCGGCACACCTATCGAAGCGCCAAGGATTCTGACCGCGCCATTGGCCACCTCAGACATTCTTCTGCGAGTGGTCTATAATCCCATCCTCGTGTTCGATGAAATCAACCCGATTCCGGGCGAATCTGACCACGCTCTCAAGAGTTGGACCATTGCCTTCGCTCGGGCCAAAGAGAGCGAAAGCCGCCTCCCGGATGCGGGTTACCTCGCGGTCTACCAGACTGAAAAACAGGCGATTCTTACCCGCCTCACTCCACGACAAGAACAAGACCCCGAAGTTGTGGAAGGCTTATTTGATTGGGTCGGAGGTTATTACTAAGATGCCCTTTCCAAAGAACCCCGCGTCGAATCCTGGACCCGGCTCAATGCCGATGTCGCCGTTTCCTGCTGTAAGCCCCAACACGAATTCGAAGTCGAGGCCCGGCGAAGCCCACTATAATACCCATGCGAAGAAGCACAGCATGCACTCACGTGCGGGTGCGCTTGCGGGTTTGAAAGCCGCGTCGAAGGCCCCGAGCCGGTCAGCCCAGACCACCCAGGGCTCTAAGGTTGTGGCGTAATGGCTCAAAATAACCTCTCGACCACCATCACGCAGCTTGATGTCAGCAATGTGACTATTGCGCGGCGGATTGGTTCGTTCTCAGACACGGCTCCTTCGGTGGGCGAATTCATCAGTGGAATCCTTACCGGAGTTGGTCAAGTAACGGTTACCTTTCCGACCAATATCACCCAACTGCGACAGTTGTATCTGAAAAACACCCACGTTACCGCCACGATTACCGTGGTGTGGACCCCGACCACGGCGTCTGAACAAACAGTTGCCGTGCTTGGTCCCGGCGATGTCATCATCCTGTGGAGTCAGGCGGCAGGCACCACGAAGGGCATCTCGACCCTGAAGTTGACAGCCAACACCTCCAATACGACCTATGAAATGTTCCTCGGCGGATAACAGCATATGGCGATCATCACTGTTGTCTCGATGGGACAGTTCGGGGTCAACGTTGACAAAGACCCGCTAGAACTCGACAACAACGAACTCACACAAGCGCAGAACGCTATCACCATAGCGGAGTCTGGGCGTTCGGCTATTCGTAAACGCCAAGGGCTGGTGGTGTTCAATACCTCCTTGGCTGCGGGAGCGGTCTTGGGCGGTATTGGTGTGCCATTGCAGGATTTGAGTGCCTC
>OBJR01000080.1_pt1 | contig 10709 bp, 7 predicted proteins | sample 1519711 | NCBI WGS metagenome assembly OBJR01 (sample SAMEA3235155, study PRJEB22506) | soil metagenome | biome: Forest; feature: Temperate coniferous forest; material: soil | place: Canada | collected 2011-06-18 | depth 0.2 m | reverse complement strand
AGCGAACGAGCCACTTCTTGCTATCGGGGTAATATGCCGATTCGCCGCTGGGATTGTCAGCTACCACGTACATTACCAGATCTTGATCACCCTCATTAATTAGCTGATGCGGTTCGTTCGGACCGAAGATGAAGGCGTCGCCGGATTCGATTGGCGTTTTTCCATCCTTATGGCGCGCAATTCCGTGACCAGAGATGATGTGATAGAATTCCCATTGCGCGCTGTGAGTATGGTAGGGATAAGCTGCTTTCCCCGGTGGTATCCGGCAAATCTCGACGTCAAACGGATGGCGTTCCATCAAATCGGTCGAGAAAGGTTTTCGGCCGAGCGCCTCGGAAACTTGTTTGCCCGCGCCGGCGAATTTTCCCTTCGGGGAGGACCAGACCAGCTCCTCCATGTTGTTGGTATTTACTTTGCGCATGGCCCCTAGGTTAAAAATCAGCTCGTATTCGACAAGCTATAAAAGTGGTAGTTGCGCGACTTCCTGTTCTATCTCGGCGAAGCGAACGCCGATACCGATTAAGCGGATCTTCTTCCCGGTCCGGGCAAAGGCTTCTTCGAGTAGTTGACGATAGCTGCCGAGGTTGGGAAGGAGCCCGGCTCGTTCGATGGTGGTGCGGGTGAAATCGGAGAACTTCAATTTCAGGAAAATTTTGGTGACCCGTCTGGTCGGCTCTTTTTGTGCCAGTTCCGCCGCTAGTTCTTCAAATAGCTCGCCCACTTTTTCTTCACATTGCTCAAGCGTTGTTAGATCACTGCCAAAGGTTTCTTCAGTGCTTAATGATTTTCGCTCCCGATTTGGTTCCACCGGGCGCTCGTCGATGCCGCGGCAAAGGTCGTAAAGCTCACTCCCAAACTTCCCGAATAACTCATGGAGCTGGGAACGAGAAAGCCTTTGCATCTCGCCACAGGTTTTGACCCCAGCTTGCGCCAGCTTTTGCTCCGCCACCTGCCCGATTCCCCAAAGCTTTCGAACCGGCAACAGCGCCATAAACTCCGGAACCTTCTCCGGCTTCACTTCGTACTGCCCATTGGGCTTGTTGATTTCGCTGGCGATTTTCGCCACCAGTTTGTTTGGTCCGACCCCAGCAGAAGCAGTTAGTTTTGTTTCCTTAAAGATTAAATCGCGCAATTCCCTGGCCAGTGGGCCTGCAGGGCGCGGATTCGCGGTTACATCGAGATAGGCTTCATCGAGCGAGAGTGTTTCTACCAGGGGCGTGAAGCGATGCATTATTTCCCGGACAACTCCCGCTTCCTTGCGGTAAACATCAAAGCGCGTTGGCAACACGATCAGGTTCGGACAACGTTGCAGCGCCATGAAAGTGGGCATGGCCGAGCGAACACCGAAAGCGCGCGCTTCATAGTTACAGGTCGTAAGAACGCCGCGACGATCGCGCGCGCCCCCTACCCCAACCGGTTTGCCCCGCAGCGATGGCCGGTCGCGCACTTCAATCGCGGCATAGAAGCAATCCATGTCGAGATGAATGATCACGCGCGGTTGTGCTGAGGCCGGCATTAAGAGAATTTTGCGTGAAATGCGGACAAGCTCAAAGGCGCGCCACCCAGTCCGATTAGAGGCAGCTCAGCTGTTCTAGCTGGCGACCGCGCCACCCGGTTCGGCAATTCCCTCCGGGAAGTTCTGAGGAAAAACCAGCTTCCGTTGCAGCTCGCGGCGCAGCAGCAGGAGATTGAGGCAGGCCTGGAAAATGATCGAGCCAACTGAGAGATACCAGACGTGCCTGATTTGAAATCCGGGATGGAGCGAAACCAAATAAGCGGGCAAGGCAAAGAGAACTAAGCGCGTCATCGAGCTAATTAGCGGTGGCAAGGTGTTGCCAATTCCTTGAAAGACGCTCGAGGTAGTAAAGGCAATTCCGGCGGCAATAAAATTAACGGATACGATCTTGAGATAATCGCTGCCAAAGGCAATGACCGCGGGGTCATTCGAAAACACGCGAATCATGGCGGTGGAGGAAAACTGCGCGGCAATAGTAAGCAACAACATCAGGACCGAACCAATGCCAAGGGCGGAATAGATCGAATGACGAACGCGATCACCGCGGCGCCCGCCAAAATTTTGACCAACTACGGGAGCTACGGCAAAGCTGAGAGCAACTACTGGAAGAAACAATGCCTGCATGACGCGGGCACCTACTCCGAATCCGGCCTGGGCTGCAGCACCAAAGCCCCGAATTATGCTATAGACGATGATGATGTAGACCGAAATCAGAATGAACTCCGCGCCAGCCGGCAATCCAATGCGAAGCAGGCTATTCCAAATCCTGGTTTGCGGACGGAACTGCGCGAAACGGAAATGGAGATAATGATAGCTTCGCTTGAAATAGAGTATCATCAAAACATCGGCCACGAGGATTGATATAAACGTGGCCAGGGCAGCTCCGGTAACGCCAAGCCTGGGCCAGGGTCCAATGCCAAAGATCAGCAACGGCGCCAGAATCATATTCAGGACAACACTGAGAACCTGGAGAGCGACGGTGGGCTTAATGATTCCCGTCGCGCGCAAAGCGGACCCCAATGCTACCAATGGGAACTGGAGGAGCAGGCCCGGAATAAACCAGACCAGATAGGTCTTGGCCAATGACGCCGTCGCGGCATCCGCGCTTAATGATTCACAATAAAAATCGCGCAAAAGAAAACTAAAGATGCCTAACGCTACCGCCACAATTAATGACATGATGAAGGACTGGTTGAAGGCGAGCTCGGCTTGAGGTTGATCTTTTCGTCCGGCCGCTTGCGAGATGACTGTCGTTGTGCCGACACCCAGCATTTGCGTCAGCGCCAGCACTATCATCGTGAAATTGCCGGCCAGACCAACCGCGGCGATGGCTTCCTTTCCGAGATGTCCCACCCAATAAAGATCGGCCAGCAAGTAGAGAGTCTGCACCAGCATGCTGATGGCGAGGAAGGCCGTCATTTGTAGCAGGTGTTTGGTGACGGAACCCTGCGTGAGATCTTTCATATTCGCGGCGGAATTCTAGCTCTGTTACAATGCATTCATGAGCGTGCAAGTTTATGGCTGCAATCATCTCGCGATTGAAGTGGATGATGTAGAAGCGGCGGTAAAATTTTATAAAGACGTCTTTAATCTGGAGAAAATGGACGGCGGCGAAGGCGACGCTTTCTTGAAATTGGGTGAGCACCAGTTTCTCGCCATTTTCGAAGTCGAGCAGGTGAAGCCGGACCGGGTCCGACATTTCGGGCTCATCGTGCGCGATGAGAAACAGCTGACTGAGGTGCGCAAGAAAGTGAAGGAGAAGTATGGTTTGAAACTGGAGCCGCCGTTTCGCTGCGATTTCCGCGATCCCTGGGGCAACCGGATCCAGGTCGTCGACCTGCACGATGAATCGCTGATCTGGCTTTTGCCTTATGCGGAAGTGCAAAAAGTCGGGATCAAGTTTTAACCAATATCCTTGCGCTCGAGGCGAAAATCGCCAATAGTAAAGGCTTCTGGAGCCAGGCCCGACTGTTTCGTCACACTAAGGTCTGATTTGAAACTTCGGGGCCTCCAGGATGGCCTTTGCAGCTCAACCTATTCGACTTATGAACTTCCTCTCAACAACAATCGCCCCGAAAGCCCGGGGACCAATTACCAAACGGCTATTAATCAGGTGCCCTTCGACGGCAAAACTCACGCCCAGCGGGCAGACAATCAGGGAAGACTTGTGGGCCAAGGCCAAAATTAAGAACAACAAATTGAATTGCCCGCATTGCGGCCAATCTCATACCTGGTCAAAGAAAGACGTTGTTTTAGCTCGGTAGATCCGGCGAAGCCGCGATCAGCAAATTCTCATCCGTTTTTACGCGCACCGTTCCTTAACAAAATCCGCGCAATGACGCGTCTTTCCGGGGAGCGCAGGGGAACACAGGTCTGGAGACATGTATGGCGCACAGACTTGTAAGCCTGTGTTCCGTGATGCCGCGGACCATATTGCCACCGCAGTCCAAAAAAGGCGCTTGCTTAATTAACTAACGAGTATTGGGGAAAAACGCAGGTGGTCATGAGGCCTAGGCCATCAGGTAGAAATGGTCGCGACAACTATGTTCGTTGCCGTGCCTTTTTGTCGAATGCTGAAACGACGCTTAATCCCGCCCCCAAATCATGGCGACGGAAGTTGTGAGGCTTCCTCCCATGTTGAAAGTAAGGAAACGTTTCACGCCTTCAATTTGCCGCGCGCTGGCTTGTTCGGTCAGCTGCTGATAGGCCTCATGCACCTGGCGCACACCGGTCGCTCCCACCGGATGGCCGTCGCCAATCAAACCACCCCCAGCGTTGACCGGAATCTCCCAACCGATTTTACCGCTGATATGTTCGCCTCGCACCTGCGGGAGCGCCGTCGCCCCGCTTTTCGCTAACTCCGCCCCTTTCCCCTTCTCCGCCAGGCCGAGAATTTCATAGGCGAGGATTTCGGTGATGGAGAAACAATCGTGCACCTCCGCGCCTTGCATGTCGCGAGGTTTCAGGTTTGCCATGGAAAATGCATTCTGCGCCGCTTTCCGCGCCGTCGAAAACGTCGGAGCATCTTTCTTCTCCAACGCGAGGTAATCGGTGGTGTGACCAAAACCGAGGAGGCGCGGGAGTGTTGATTTATCACGACCGATTCGATCAAGATATTTGCCCGAAACGAGCACGAGCGAGGCCGCGCCATCGGTGATCTGCGAACAATCGGAAACCTTCAGCGGCGGCGCGACGCTCGGGTTCTTGTCCGAAACCTGGGACGCGCAATCAAGCGTGAGATCCGCTTCTCGCATTTGCGCCAGCGGATTGAGACGGGCATGGGCATAATTTTTGTAGGCAACCCAGGCCAGCTCCTGTTCGGAAGCGCCGTATTTTTCGATGTAAATCTGCGCGATGCGGCCGAACAGTTTTGGAAACATGAAATCGCCGTATTCGGGTTTCTCGATGTGATAATCCGCCGCGGCACCGAGAACGTCCGAACCGTCGAGCGATGACATCGTCTTTTGTTGCTCGGCTCCGACAACCAGCACCGCGTCGTAGAACCCGCCCATGATCCACTGCGCGCCCAGCAGCACGGAAAGAGCGCCGGAAGCGCAGGCCGCCTCGGTATGCATCGTTGGTATACCGTGTAATTTTGGATCGATTTCCGGAATAAACGCACCGAGATGCAATTGCTTGGTGAATTGCCCGGCGTTGAAATTACCGACCGCGGCGGCTTGAATTTCCGCCGGATCGGTCTTCGCATCATCGAGCGCTTTCTTTCCGGCTTCGGTGATGAGGTGCCGGATGGTTTTACCTTCTTTTTTCAGGTTGCGCTTAAAGTCGGTGCGGCCGCCGCCGAGAATGTAAACAGGTTCCATATATGAAGTTCAAAGTTGAAATTTTCGTCCCCTCACCTTACATCCTCTCCCCTTGCGAAGGGGAAAAGGAGGGTGAGGAGTCGCTTCCTTAATCTAACTGATCTTGCCGTCCTGTCATCCCGAACGGAGTGAGGAACCTCACCCACTCGCACAGCGTAATCGGAGATCTTCACCGTTCTTTGGGCTCAAGATCTCAAGCTAACTCACTTTTCGAATTTCGAAGTCCGAATATCGAAATGCGAAACAAATCCGAAATCAGAATGCCAAAACTCAAAATTGAGAAATTCGAGCTTGTTTCGGATTTCGGATTTCGACATTCGGATTTTCCCGGTCAAGTCAGCCGCCGAAGGCACTGATTCCCGTGATGTCGCGACCAACGGACAGAGTGTGAATATCATGAGTGCCTTCGTAAGTATAAACGCTCTCGAGATTCATGAGATGCCGGATCACGGAATAGCGATCAGTGATGCCCACGGCGCCGAGTAGGTCACGTGCTTTGCGCGCACATTCCAGTGCCATCCAGACGTTGTTGCGCTTCGCCAGCGAGATCTGCTCCGGCCGAACCGGCCCTGCTTCCATCATGCGGGTGAGACGCAAGGCCAGCAATTGCGCCTTGGTAATTTCCTGCACCATCCAAACCAGTTTTTCCTGCACCAGCTGGAACCCCGCAATCGGACGACCAAACTGCTCCCGCGATTTGGCGTAGGCCAATGCCGCTTCGTAACAGTCGATTGCTGCGCCAATCACACCCCATGCGACGCCCACGCGCGCCTGCGAAAGACATGATAACGGCGCTTTCAATCCGGAGGCCCTGGGCAGTCGATTTCCCGCCGGTATGCGGCAGTTTTCGAACCAGCATTCAGATGTGCGCGACATGCGCAGACTGAACTTTCCCTCAATGTCGTGCGCGCGAAATCCAGGCGCGTCTTTCTCTACCACAAATCCGCCAACACGACCGTTGTCGTCTTTTGCCCACACCACTTTTACATCCGCGATGGAGGCATTGCCGATCCAACACTTGCTGCCGTTCAAAAAGTAATGATCGCCTTCGCGCCTAGCGCGCGTCTCCATACCGCCTGGGTCAGAGCCGTGTCCATGTTCCGTTAGCGCGAAACAACCGACACGCGTGCCCGACACCAGTCCCGGAAGCCAGCGCTCCTGCTGTTCCGGCGTACCGAAGGAATGAATCGCATATATGACCAGTGAGCCCTGCACCGATGCCAGTGAGCGGAGGCCGGAATCGGCCCGTTCGAGCTCTTGCATGATGAGTCCGTAAGCGGTGTAGCTTAACCCCGCGCAGCCATGCTCTTTCAATTGCGGGGCATAGAAACCTAGCGCACCCATCCGCGCGATGAGATGTTCGGGAAACTTGCCCGCCCGATGGCACGGCACGACCTCCTGCATGACTTCCTCCTGCACAAACCGCCGCGCCCGATCGCGCGCTGCTAGCTCCTCATCCGTAAGAAGCTCTTCAATGGCGTAATAATCCAGCGAGGGCGTGGTCATGTACGTCGGATCCTTTCCCTTTCTAGTGTTGAGCCCTCACTTTAATGACATCCGCGTTGAGGACGGCTTCGTAGAATTCTTTGCGCGTTAGCAGTAACCGAAGAAACGCCCGTCGACAGATTGCGTGGTATGTCAGAGTCTCGGCAAAGGAAACGAGCAGCCCACACGAGATTAAGAACACCGGCGAACGCCACCCCTGCTCACTAGACAGTCCGACGAAGAAGCCAAGGACAGCGACAATAACAAAGAATAGTGACACGCATCTGGTATACGTGGTGTGACCCGGCGCCCCCGCCGCTGTTCCAAAGAAAGCTGCGGGAACACTAAGAAGGAGCCAGGGGTCTCTAAGAACGAATGTTAGAATGACAAAAAGAAGCGAAATGGACCACAATCCGACCACCCATTGTAAGAACCCGGTAAACATCCATTCCCAGCCGCCCGTCTCGGCTGCTGCAAGAGTCGCCTTCACCAGTGTCTCGATACCGAAAGCCGCCAACATGATTTCAATCCATAGCGTGGCGAGTTCCCACGGCGCCCGACCTCGACCACTAAACTTGGCGTTAGCAGAATCCCGTTCGCGCGAGAGGATCGCACTTCCTGCAAAAAGCACATCGGCCATATGCATCCAGTTCCGGTAATTGTTGGCGGCTTGAGTGTATTCCACAATTTCCGCCTGGTCCGAACGAAGGTTCGTAGTTTGTCGGATAAGAGTAAATTCCGTCTTCGTCACAGGATTTCAGTTAGTCGTCTCTTCGATTAAGTCCTGTTGAGGATAGATCATCCCGTACTGCCACAGTCCTGCCACGTAACATTCAAGATAGGCCTCCTTGAAACAGCCCATATCGGCGCAAGAAAGGCTCTGACGCAGAGCCTGTTGAAGTGAATACAACAGAACGTCATCGATTAACCAGTAACGGCCGGTCAAAAGCAAGAAGCCCTTACCCAAACTGTTGAAAAAGGGCAAATAGCTTTTCTTGCCTAACTTTTTACTGAGGCCCTCGACAGCTCTGTTGATAAACTTATCGTCAGTGTTCTCCAGAATCCCCCGAGGAGCCGATATCTTCGAAAGCTGCCAGTCTACATCTTCATCGTCGAAGAACACATCAGTGACCTCAAGCCAGGTTTGCTTTCCTGAGAATTCTAGAACGAAGTCCGGTGGGTTTGGGCGACTGATAATCATAAACTGCTCACCAAATTGCTTTAGCCGCCATGCGATAAAACGCTTACACTGTGCAAGTTCGCCGTCTTCGAGTTGTTTTTTTGTTCTTCCCATATTTCCGCTGATTTTTTCGTTTCATTTTGTTGCCGCGCGCTCCGCAGCGGTGGGAGGCTCTTCAATGCCGTAGTAGTCCAGCGAGGTCATGTGGTGCCTAAGCTTTCCAACGCCCAGACCTTCGCATTCAAATCTACTTGCGGGGTTCCGTAGCGCTGCGCGGTTGGGTTGTAGCACCGTCGGCGGCACGATCTTCGCGCAATTGAGCGAGCTCGCTGCGCGAGCCGTCGGCCTTCGCCGTTTGGTCAGTCAACTTGGTGTAGTAGTGGGCTGCCTTTTCTTTTTCTCCAATCTGTTCTGCTGCCTGCGCGGCGCCATACAGACCTCGGAATCGTCCCGGATAGATTTTCAGCGCTGCCTCAAATTCCCGCTGCGCTTCTTTCGGTCGGTTCAGTGTCAGCAGTAGATCACCCAGTTGTTCGCGGGCCGGGACGAGCGCGCCAGGCGAGACAGGATGCTTGCCCAGAATATCCTCCGCATCCGCCGCGCGTCGTAATAGACTGACCGCGTCCTCCTTCTTGTTTTCCCCATACGCCACCCAGGCTGATGCCGCCTGCATCTGCTGGTCGAGCTGTCTTTTAAAATAATCAAACTTCGGATCCGACGTCGCATCCCGTAGTTGCCGCATCCGGTCCATGGCTTTGCGTGCACCCTCGAGATCGCCGGTGTGTACTCGACCGAGGGCGTGGGCATACTCGATCAGCGCTTCCATGAACGGAAAGGAAGACCAGTGCGGCAACGCCGGAATCCGCAACGCGGCCGCGTCGGACCAGGCATTGCGCTCCAGCGCGTAACGCGACGGGATGGCGGCTAGAGCATAAGCCCCGCTAAACTCCAACTCGGGATTGGTCTTGCGCACGGTGGCAGCGAAATCCACGATCTCCTTCGCCTTCGCGTCCTGCCCTTCCTGTAGATAAGAGTAAGCCATGTAATCGAGCGCGTGCAGTTCCTCTGCTTCAGTGGCGTCGCGATGCCGCATCGCGGCGTAAGCACGCGACGCGTCAGCGGAAGAGCGATTGGCCGCGATGGACTCTTCCCACATGCCAAGGCGTGTGAAGATGTGCGATGGCATATGCAGGGCGTGAGGAACCCACGGTGCGATGGAACCATAACTCCGAGCGGCGGCCAGCCCGCGCTCAGCCAATGCTGGGTAGTCGTAGCTGTGAATCAAATAGTGAGTGACGCCGGGATGGTTCGGGTTTTTCTTCCACAACTTTTCCAGGAGAACAGCGGCTTGAAGTTGCTTGGCTAAAGTCGTGTCAGTAGGGGTGGCATAACCCGAGGCCAATATCGCGAAGGCGTAAAAGGTTTGCGCTTCGAAATCATCGGGATACTTGTCAGCAAGCTGGCGCATCGCTTTTTCATAAGCGACCACCCGATCGCGCGCCCCTACTGGCCCATGACAGGATTGTCCGACCGCGCCCGCGTTGGGTCTGTCCGGTGTGTTGTAGTAGGCATTCAGCGCTGTGATAAAGCCGCGCTCCAGATCGGTGCCTGCTTTCAGCGCAACGGCTTTCTCCGCTGCCGCTTTGCCGGCGCTCATTTCGTCGGGAGTCGGAGGCGTCCAGATCGGATGCCACCATGTCATGGCGATTCCCCATTGCGCCATGGCGCATTTGGGATCCTGCTCGGCTACGGAAGTGAAAATTCGCCGGGCCTCTTCATAGAAGAACGAGTGCAGCAACGCCACACCGCGAACGAACTCCGGTTGCGCTTCCGGCGTGCACGATACAGGGAAATCCACTGTCCCGGCCGCGCGCAAATCACCTGGTTCAGGGACAACTGGGCTTTCGGCGCCGACAGCTGTGAGACCGCCGATCAGAACAGCGAGAAAACTGGTGCCGCCAAAGAATGCTCGAATGCTCATGTGAAGGCCCCCTTCGAGGCTGGCACAGGCGCCATAAACCTGCAAATTTGAAAATAATTTTGCTACTCGGTTTCTTCTGTTGTCACAGCTACCTTTACCTGGCTCAAAGAAAAACCAATCAAACGTCGAACCCGCCTATCCGACGGGCTTCGGTATGGCAGGCGCTCACTCGTCAGGCCGTAGCACAAGCGAAGGAGGAACGTCCAACGCCCAATCTCGAAGTCAGAGGGCAGAGGTCAAAGCTGGCAGCCCAATCGAGCATCCAGGATCTAGCATCAAGCATCGCTTTAATTATTTCGGCGCAGGCGAGGCGACGAGTTTTTGAAAGCGCGGATCATTTCGGAGTGGATCAAACATGGGATCGAGCCGGAGCAGCGCGGGAGTGAGCGACCCGTTTGCAGCCAGTGGGCCTGCATACGGTAACGAGAGTAGCTTCTGTAAAGCAGCGACGGCGCGGTCGGGCTCGCCCAAGCGCGCCGCCACCCGGGCGAGGACCTCGAGCGAAGCGGGACCAGTCAGCGCATCTTTCTCGATCGGATCCGCCACCATGGCCCGTTCCGACAGAGCCAATGCGGCGGCTTTGTCACCGAGGCCCATATCGGTCAGCGCGAGATCGCCAATCAAGCTAAAATTCTCGGGCTGTTCCTTGAGGAACGAATCCAATTCGCTGCGCGCCTGTCGCCAAGTTTCCTTGGCGGCGGCATGATCGCCGGCGACTTCTTGCGC
>OBJR01000079.1_pt1 | contig 10714 bp, 5 predicted proteins | sample 1519711 | NCBI WGS metagenome assembly OBJR01 (sample SAMEA3235155, study PRJEB22506) | soil metagenome | biome: Forest; feature: Temperate coniferous forest; material: soil | place: Canada | collected 2011-06-18 | depth 0.2 m | reverse complement strand
GCAAACTTCGTTGAAGCGTTTCAGGAAATAGACGGCATCAAGATTTTCGCGGCCCCCAAAAGCATTCGGGATCCATTGCCCTTCCTTGCGCGAATAATCCAGATACAGCATTGACGCGACCGCATCCACACGCAGACCGTCGATGTGATATTGGTCGAGCCAGAAAAGGGCGTTAGCGATGAGAAAATTGCGGACTTCATTGCGCCCGAAATTAAAAATGAGCGTGCCCCAATCGGCATGCTCGCCCTGACGGGGATCCATGTGCTCGTAAAGATCGGTGCCATCGAATTCAGCCAGGCCATGCGCGTCTTTTGGGAAATGCGCAGGCACCCAATCCATGATCACGCCAATCCCCGCCTGATGACAGCGGTCGACAAAATGGCGAAACTCATCCGGTTTTCCGAAGCGGCTGGTGGGCGCGTAATAATTGGTTACCTGATAACCCCAGGAACCTTCGAACGGGTGCTCCGCCACCGGCATTAATTCGATGTGGGTGTAACCCATCTCGACGACGTAGGGCAAAAGGGTATCGGCTAATTCGAGGTAGCTAAGGAAACGATTCCCCTCCTCTGCTTTACGTCGCCACGACCCGAGGTGGACCTCGTAGATGGTCAAGGGACTGCGCGGCATATTTTTCGAGCGCCGCGCTTCCATCCAGGCGCCGTCGGCCCAGCGATAGCGATTCAGATCGTAAACGAGCGAGGCGGTTTCCTTGCCGTGCTGGCTGAAAAACGCGAACGGATCGCTTTTCAAGAAAATCGCGCCCGCGCCGGTGCGGATCTCAAATTTGTAGTGCGCGTTTTCACCAATGCCGGGAATGAACAATTCCCAGACGCCGCTGCCGATCAGCCTGCGCATGGCATGAACGCGGCCATCCCAGCCGTTGAAATCCCCAACCACACTGACGCGCTGCGCGTTCGGTGCCCAGACCGCGAAGTAAACACCGTTGTCGTCACCGATCTGGCGGAGATGTGCACCGAATTTTTCGTAAAGACGCCAGTGTTGGCCTTCGGCGAAAAGGTGAACGTCCACTTCGCCCATGATCACGCCGTAGGAATAGGGATCGCGCGTGGTCTGCTCGCTGCCGTCCCAGCGTTTAATTTTCAGGGTGTAGGGAACATCACGCGCGCATTTCTCGAGCGTGGCCTGGAAAAGGCCGTCGCCCTGAATTTTCTCCGCTGGAACAACCGACCCATTGTTGTCGAGTTTGATTGAAACCTCGCGCGCATCGGGGCGAAAAACGCGGACCAAGACATCGTCACGCAATCGATGCGGCCCGAGAATGCGAAACGGATCGGAGTGTGCGCCGTGCAGAAATGCGCGCAGCTCATCGGTCATGAGCACAGAAATATCGAATCGTTTCATCGGCGAGAAGGGCACCTTAGAGCGTATCGAAAAAAAGTCATTCTTCGCTGATTGCGGATGACGGGTAGCGCACGCGTCTCGCGTGCTGGCGACGGTGTCTCACCGTCGCGGACTTTTTCCCGTCGCCTACCCGATTGAGAAAGCCTGTTTCCGCGGGACGCCGAAACCAGCACGCGAGACGCGTGCGCTACCCGATCTGCAAAGATCGAGTTTCGTCTTCGCGCCGCTAACGATTAGATTTGTTTTTGTATCGTGCCATTCCTACCTTCGCGCGCGATGCAGCGCCTTCTTCTCGCCATCGTCGTTGTGCTCGCGGCTTTGCTGCTGGCCCGCGATCCGTATGTGGAAAAGGCGGACGCATTTTTTCTCGATTGGCTATTGCGAAATACGCCGGCGTCCGGTGACCATGTGTCGCTGACGGTAGTCGAAATCGGCGGCGAGCCGACCGTTGAAACGCAGCCTAATCAAAAGGCACCGGATCATTCTCCCGGGTCGCGCAGTAGTGCCGCGCTCTCGCCGCTCGAGTTCGCGCTCTTTTTCCAGGCCATTCTCGAATTCAAACCCACCGTGGTGGCAGTCGAGCCACTCTTGAAATGGCGCGAGCGGGACAAGGACCAGGAACAGGTTTTTCTCGATCAGGCGATGCGGGTTCCCAAACTGCTGCTCTCGGGCGAGCTAACCTCGACGCCCGACCCGGATGCGCCACCTACCGAAATACCGGGCTTCGTCCACGTGAGCGGCCGGCGCGGCGACCTCCCTACCTTCACTGGAATTCAGCGTCAACCCGACGAGGATTTGCGACTGATCTCCTCCCTCAGTTACGTCAACTTGCCGGATGAAGCGAAAACACGAGTCCCGTTGCTTCTTAATTATCGCGGCGAAGTCATTCCGGCCTTCGCTCTGCAAGCATTCCTGACCTGGGCGCGCATTCCATTGAGCGAAGTGCAAATCGAAGCCGGCTCCCACATTACCCTGCCAGATGGCCGCAAAATTCCGATTAACTGGGATGGCTCGCTGACGGTGAATCCAAATTCGTCGAAACTCGGGCGTCATTTCGGGCTGAACGAGTTGCTTCTGCTTGCGCAACAGCGACAAAAAAATCCTTCGCTCGAAAGCCTGCACGATGAATTGATTCTTGCCCGGACCCCTTCGAATCCCCTCGCACCGGCCGACGTTTTCGCCGCTGCCATCGCCACTCTGCAATCCAATCATTTTGTCCGTCGCGTCAGCGTTTTGTTTGACTGCGCAGCGGTTTTGCTCATCGCCCTGCTCGCTTCTCACGCGGTCCGGGCCTCGCGGGTCGACTTGGTTCTTGGTCTGATCGCTTTCACCGCGGCCTATTGCCTGATCGCCTTCGCTGTAATGTCGCGTTACACGATTTGGGTTCCCGGGCTGGTTCCGCTGGGAACAGCCTGGTTGCTCGGTCTCCTCGCCTTCGGTTGGCCACGGCCAAAACATCGAGCTGAGGCAACGGAAATCGCCGCCTCGCCACCGACGCCGTAGGGCACTCGCTGGTCCCGGCTGTAGCGGCGGTCTATGACCGCCGAGCCTTTTTCGATTTTCGGCGCTCATAGAGCGCCGCTACAGAACGCACGGAATGGGCAATGGTCACCTTGATCTGCTAGACTGCCCTGCAACTAAATGAGTCCTTCGTCAGAATCGATCGAAGAGCGAATCACACGCCTCCATGGCCAAGGCATGATCGATCTGCATTTCGATTTGCCAATGTTCCTGTACGATAACCGCGATCGCGAAAATGTGCTTGCGACCAATTTCCTGCCGGAATTTGAAGCCGGCGATATCGGGACGGTAGCGACCGGGATTTACATTGAAGATCAATATCTGCCGGACCGAGCGCTCGAGGTAGCGCTCGCCCAGGTTGCACGAACATACGTCGAGGTCGAGCACTGCGATCGATTCGCGATTTGCCGATCCTATGCGGAGATCAAGCACACGCGTGAGCAGGGAAAAATTGCGCTTTTAATTGCGATGGAAGGAGCGGAGCCGCTCGGCACCGATCTTAATTTGCTGCGCATCTTTTACGAACTGGGGCTGCGGGTGATTGGTCTTACTCATGCGCGCAGCAATGCCGCGGGCAGTGGGGGCGTTTTCGCCGCCACCGGATCGTCGCCCAAAGGACTGGCCCGCTTCGGATGCGAGCTGGTGCGAGAATGCGAACAGCTCGGCCTTATTCTCGATCTTGCCCATATCAACCCCGCCGGCTTCGACGACATTTTGGAAAACACCACCCGCCCGGTGATTGTCTCGCACAGCAACGCGCGCAAGTACTACGATATCGAGCGCAACATCAGCGACGAGCAAATTAAAAGGGTTGGCGCGCGCGGCGGGGTGATCGGAATCAATTCCGTTCTCGTTAGTTCAAAAAAAGAAGACGCTACTCTCGATCGCTATGTCGATCACATCGCTCACGTAATTGACCTGATCGGCATCGACGGCGTCGGCATCGGTTTCGATTTCTTTGAATTCATTTACCGGCGCTGGAGCGAAAGCGAGCGGGCGGATTTTCATCGCAAATTTCCGCACGTGCATTTCATACCCGATCTTTTGCAGCACGGGCAGGCGCGTAATCTGACTGCCAAACTGATCGAACGCGGGTTCAAGGACGATCAAATCGAAAAAATTCTTTTTCAGAATTGGATGCGGATTTTTGAGGAATTGTTGTAGGTACGGCGATTGAAGTAATCGCCCACCTGCACATTACTTTTTATCCTATTCCTACTCGTAATCTTATTCTTATTCCGATTCTTAGAATAGGAATAGGACTAGGAGTAAGAATAAGAACTTCAGGCTGACCGCCTACACAATCGCCAAGGTGGAAAACCTTCGCCCGAGCACAAGCTGACTCGGCGCACGTAGCCATTTTTCCAATACCGTTGCGTAAACGCTGCGAAAATCGGTGCTGAATTTCAAATCGCCGTTGTCGAGATTGGTCAGGCTCGGGTGTTTACCGAACAACCCCGGCTTCACTCCACCGCCGACCAGAAACATCGGCGCCGCCGTGCCATGATCGGTACCATTGTTCGCATTTTCTGCCACTCGCCGGCCGAACTCACTGAAAGTCATCAGCATGACGCGCTGAAAATTTCCCTGTTGCTTCAAGTCCGCGACAAAGGCCGCAATTGCATCGTTAATCACGCCCATCAGCCGATCGTGCGCTCCGATTTGCCCGGCGTGGGTATCGAATCCGCCCTGACTGGCGTAATAAACCCGCGTCGGCAATCCGCCTGCAATCATGCGCGCGATCAAATTGAAACTCGCGCCCAGCGGACCCTGTGGATACGGCACGTTCGATTTATATTTGCGTGCAATCGCCAGGATTTTGTCAGAACTGATCTGGGCATCGAGCGCAGTGCGCCGCAGAAAATCTTCCGTGCTGGCATCATACTGCATTTTTCCTGGCAGCGACGAAATCGAGTTTCCCTCGGTCGGCGCGTTTTCCTCCGGAGCACCGATCAATTGCCGATAAAATGTCTCTTCATCTGTCAACGGCTTGCCGTCCGCGTCGGTCGAGGCTTTCCAGCGAAATTGTTCGGGCCGCGAAAAAGTCACCCCGGTTGGATTTTTTGCTGAAAACGCCTGCGGCGATTGATCGCCGACGGACACGCCCACGGTCGGGTCAGCACCGCCGCAGCAGTTATCAAAATAGCGCCCAAGCCAGCCCTCGCCGGAAAATTGCTTTGCGTCCGACGCTGTTTGCCAGATTTCCGTCGATCGAAAATGCGAGCGGTTGGGATTTGGATAACCGATGCCCTGAACAATAGCGAGTTCTCCCGAATCATGCAGCTCTTTCAAACCGACGAGTCGCGGATTCAATCCAACACAGGAATCAAGTTTCAAAATTTTGTCCGACGGCAACGCCAGTTTCGGACGCACCCGATGATAATTGTCGTCTGCAAACGGAATGACGGTATTCAAGCCATCGTTGCCGCCGGCCAGTTGAAGAACAACGAGGATAGTGCCGTCTTTGCCAGTGACGGTTTGCGTGATCGCGTCGGTGGCGAGGGCATTGAGGGCAAAAAATGTTTTTTCCACGAAAACCGGCAACGTCCAAGTCGCGGCGGCGCCCAAGGCGGAGGTGCGCAAAAATTTACGGCGAGTTTGAAGGCTCGGATTCATTTTCATATCAATCACTTGTCATCCCGAGCGCCGTCGAGGGATGACGGCTTTTTCTCTCGCTCTCCGAGCGAAACACAGTTGAGGAACCCCGTTGCGACCCCTTCGCCCTTCGCAACGGGATCCCTCAACTGCGTTCGGGATGACCGGCTTGATCATGCCAGTTGGTAAAGCGGTGTGCTCATCATCAAATGGATTAAGCCGCGAATGGTCGCGTCGTCCGTGTTTCGATTGCGTCTCTCGAGAAATTTCGAGAACGCCGCCGCATCTCTCGCAGGTAGCTCCGTTTGCAAAACGCGCCGGCTGAGTTCGGCAATCAATTTTTCGGGCTTATCGCGCGCTTCCGGCAGCACGACCTTGTTTACGTCAATCGGAACGCGATGGACTTCTTCCGCCAGCGTTCCGCCCGCGCCCGCGCGGAAACCAAGATCGCCGCCCCGTCTTTTTATCGCCTCCGGCAAAATAGCATCGCCGTTAATCAGGTAGTTCGCGAAATTGTTCCGAAAAAGCAGCGTGGAAGTGCTGATCCAGCTTTTTCCGCCGTCCCAGCCCTTCACATTCGGAGGGGCGAAAAGAATTTGTCCCATTTGTCGCATGGCATTTTGGGCAACGTGCGGGCCCGGCAACTCACAGCCAAGCGCCTTACAGGCTTGAACAATAAATTGCGTCGGGCTTTTGATCTGCCCTCGCATAACCCGCTCCGAATAAAATTCGGCAGAGCAAAGGATTTCCCACAGCAGGGGCTTCATTTCGAAATTGTGCGCGCGGATTCGCTCGGTCAGCAGATCCACCAGCTGCACCGATGGTTCGTCTTCGATGAAATACCGGCAAACTTTTCGACCGATGAATTCCGCACAGGCCGGCTGTTTGGTCAGAATGTCGATGATGTCGTCACCGTTGAAGTTGCCGACGCGTCCCAGAAAATTTTTTGCCCCGGCGTCGTGCTGATTAGGAGCAAACCGGAAACGCTGAGTGGCGAGGTCAAGCCGATAGCCGGTAAAAGCGCGGGCCGACTCGCGCACGTCTCGTTCGGTGTAGTTGCCGATGCCAACCGTAAACAATTCCATTAGTTCCCGTGCCCAATTCTCGTTAGGATGTTCGCGCCGGCTTTGTGGAAGATCGAGGTAGATCATCATCGCCGGATCGCGCGAGATCGCTTTCGTTAGGGCCACGAAATTGCCGAGAGCGTGATGGCGAAGCGTATCGTTTTGCAGCCACATCCAGTAGCCGTCCTTCACCTTCTCCGCACTGGTGGCGAAATGGCCGTGCCAGAAAAGTGTCATCTTTTCCAATAACGGCGCCGGCGTGATGGCGATCCGTTCCAGCCACCAGCGACGCAGATCGAGCAATTCGTCGCCTTCCATCTTGCGCGCCTCGCGCATTTTCGAGACATCGCCACTTTGTTTGGCGGAACGCGCTTCCATTCTGATCGCGCGCAGGTCGCGAGGGCGCGCCCACTCCGGCGCAGACACGTCGTAAGCGGTCGCTCCTACTTCAATCAAGTCGCGCACCGCGCCCTCGAGACCTTTCGCGGTGGTCGTTGCAATTTCCTCCAGCGTTCCGCCGAATGCGGCACGATTCAATAGATGGGTCGCCGCGCGTTCGTCCCAGCGCGCTTTTGGCAACAAGGTCAGCACGCTGATTGAACAGCAGATTGCAGGCTAAGTTGCGGCGCTCCGCCCTTCTTGCCTTACTCTTATTCTTACTCGTAATCCTATTCTTATTCCGATTTTAGAATAGGAATAGGAGCAAGAGTAAGAATAGGAAAGAAAGCACGGCCGCCCACATGAAGTTCATCAATCTCACCCGACATACTGAGATCGGCGCAAACTCTTACTATCTCGAGGCGGATGGCACGCGATTGATTCTGGATTGCGGGATGCATCCGAAAGATGCGGGCGAGAACGCGCTGCCTAACTGGAAACCGATCGAGGGCCAAACCATCGACGCCATTCTCATCACGCACGCACATCAGGATCACATCGGGACGCTCCCAGTGTTAATGCGACGCCAGCCGCATGCGCGCGTTTTCATGACGGACGCGACCAGCGAAATCGGCTCCCTTCTTCTCCATAATTCCGTGAACGTGATGACGCGGCAGCGTGAGGAAGTCGGCCTCACGATTTATCCGCTTTTCGGCCATCGCGAAACCGATCGCGCCATTGAGCTCTGGCAGCTGTGTCGCTATCGACAGCCTTATACCACCAGCGATGATCGAGTCGGCGACGACGACGCGTTGACTTTCGAATTTTGGGACGCCGGGCATGTCCTCGGTTCGTCTGGAATTCTTTTGCGCGCGGAAGGACGGACGATCTTTTACACCGGCGACGTCAATTTCGACGATCAAACGCTCATGCAATCGGCGATTTTTCCGCAAAGTGACATCGACGTCCTGATCATGGAGTGCACCCGCGGTGATAATCCCGAGCCCGCTGGTTGGTCGCGCGATTCAGAAGAAAAGAAATTGGCGGACGCGATCGAAGCAACCTTTAACCGCGGCGGATGCGCGCTGATTCCGGTTTTTGCGCTGGGCAAAACGCAGGAGGCGCTCGGGATGTTTTACGAATTTCGCCGCCAACGGCAATTAGACTTTCCGGCCTACATCGGCGGACTCAGTTCGAAAATGACTGACGTTTACGATCGCCGCGCCAACCAAACGCGCCGGCAGTGGCCGCGCCTGCAATTGATGCAGGATGTCGCGCCCTTTGTTCTGAACGGGCAAACCATCAACGATTCTCCCGCGCGTGCCGGCCGCGTTTATGCGCTTTCCAGCGGAATGATGACGCCAAAAACGCTTTCCAATATTTTCGCGCGCCGTGTGGTTGGAGTGCCGCAGCACTCGATTTTGTTCGTCGGCTACGCCGATCCGGAATCACCCGGCGGAATTTTGCGGTCCGCAAAAACCGGTGTCAGCGTTGCACTCGATCCCGACGAGCCGTCGCAAACTTTGCGCTGTCACGTCGAGCAATTTCAATTTAGCGCACATGCGTCGCGCGAATCGCTCATCACCTACGCGACAAAACTCGCGCCGAAGAAAATTCTGCTCGTGCACGGTGATCCACCGGCGGTGGAATGGATGCGGGCGCAGTTGTCCGGGCAGTTACCGAATTCGGAAGTGATCGTCCCCACTCCGGGGGTGGAGTTCGAGTTGTGATCACAACTCGCGTCATCCCGAGCGCGAGTCGAGGGATCCCGTGGCGCAAGCTTCAAGGTAACATTACGGGATCCCTCGACTGGCGCTCGGGATGACGAACAAATGAGATGAAGATCGCCTCCTGGAACATCAATTCACTGCGCAAACGCCAGGAACGTCTGCTCGATTGGCTGGCGAAAGAGCAGCACGACGTCGTGTGCCTGCAGGAAACGAAATGCAGCGACGATCAATTTCCCGAGCTGGCACTCTCAGCCGCAGGTTATCGGTGCGTATTTCATGGCCAGAAGTCTTACAACGGCGTCGCCATTCTCTCCCGTCACGAACTACGCGACCGCGAAGCGGCGTTGTGCGTTGAAAGCGATGATCCGCAAGCCCGCGTAATTGCGGCGACGATCAATGACCTCCGCGTCTTTTCGATTTACGCGCCAAACGGACAGGCTGTCGGTTCGCCGGCGTTCAATTACAAACTGCAGTGGTTCGTCCGCTTGCGTGATTGCGTCGCGGAGGCGCAGAAAATTTGTCGACACGTAATCGTCTGCGGCGACTTCAATGTCGCGCCGGAAGATCGTGATGTGCATGATCCCGTCCTTTGGCGTGGTGCCATTATGTGTTCGGAGGGAGAGCGCGCCGCTTTTCGCGCGCTCGAACAAACCGGTTTGCGCGATATCCTTCGCATTCACCATGCCGAAGGCGGTCTTTTTAGTTGGTGGGATTATCGGATGCTGGCGTTTCAAAAAAATCGCGGACTACGCATCGACGCGATCCTGGCAAACGAGTCGTTGGCCGAACGCTGCACCGCCGCCGGGGTCGATCGCGAAATGCGCAAGGGCAAGGATCCATCCGATCACGCACCGGTGTGGGCGGAATTTGAGTTGTAGAGGCGCTCGCCGCGGCGAGCGCCTAATAGATTTCGGTCGGTGCTTGACACAAGCGCCGCTACAACATTTTCCCTGTAATTGATGATGAAGCTGAGCACGCCGTCTCGCGTTTCAAATCCGCCGCCGAAGTCGCTCATGATTTGGGACGGCGAATGTCATTTCTGCCGACGCTGGATTGAGCGCTGGCGCGTAATTACTGCGGGCGAAGTCGAGTATGCACCATATCAGGAAACCGCGGAGCGTTTTCCAGAAATTCCGCGCGAACAATTCCAGCGTTCGGTCGTTTATATCGATAAGACGGGTGAAGTCTTCGTCGCCGCCGCCGCAGTTTATCAATCGCTACGTTGTCGACCCACGAAAAAATGGTTGTGGTGGAGTTACCGGCACATTCCCGGTTTCAGCGCGATCTCTGAATTTGGGTATCGTTTCATCGCGCGGCATCGCGGGTTCGCTTCGGCAATCACGCGATTGCTTTGGGGGAAAGATGTGCGGCCACCAAGTTATTTTTGGGCGCGTCGCTGGTTTCTAAGCGCGCTTGGTCTCGTTTATTTGATCGCGTTCGTTTCACTTTGGACGCAGATCGACGGTCTCGTTGGAGCAAACGGCATTTTGCCAATCAGCGATCATTTGTCGCTTGCGCGTAACGAGATCGGATTCAAAGCAGTCTGGATTCTGCCGACACTCTGCTGGATTAATTCAAGCAACACGTTCTTGCATTTTCTTTGCGGCGGCGGCGTTGTTCTCTCGCTCCTGCTGATCTGTCGAATTGCTCCCGCCATCTTATTGAGCGTCCTTTTCGTTTTTTATCTCTCGCTTAGCATCGCCGGGCAAACGTTTCTTGGTTTCCAATGGGACATCCTTCTATTGGAGACGGGTTTCCTCGCGATTTTTTTTGCGCCCTGGCAGCTTTGGCCAAAAGAGAATCTGATCAGACCGGGATCAGCGATCCCGGCTACAGCGGTTTCGCCGGTCGCGCTGTTTTTGCTCAAGTTCCTGTTCTTCAAATTGATGTTCATGTCGGGGGTGGTGAAGCTCACCAGCGGCGACAACGCCTGGGGATGGGTTGATCATTCGTTTCATTGGAGCGCGTTAACTGCGCTTGATTACCACTACTGGACTCAACCGCTTCCGACCATCTTTGCCTGGTTCGCGGACAAACATCCCGAATGGTTCAAGAAATTCT
>OBJR01000078.1_pt1 | contig 10740 bp, 18 predicted proteins | sample 1519711 | NCBI WGS metagenome assembly OBJR01 (sample SAMEA3235155, study PRJEB22506) | soil metagenome | biome: Forest; feature: Temperate coniferous forest; material: soil | place: Canada | collected 2011-06-18 | depth 0.2 m | reverse complement strand
AGGTACAACATTAATATTGGTCCCCCGTGAATGATCCAAAATGAAAGATTTCAATCAGGCAAGGCTCACAGACGGTAGCAACCATATCACCACAAGGGTACTTAGGATTCTGCCATGAGAAACTATATCTGAAAGTACCGCCGTCTCTAATCTTACCCTCATCTACGCTCAGTGGTTCATTACACCTGTCACAAGATGCATCCACGAGGACATTCTGCATAATTCGTTGGTTCTTATATTTTAATGTCATTTCCACACTACTCCTTTCTCTTTCCCATCAATAATATCTAACATTCTTACTATATCAGCCCTCGTGTAAAACGTCTCCTCTGTTGGGCCTAAGTAGCTTATGTGGAGGAGGGTGTTTTTTGGGGAAGTGATGACGAATATTTCGTCTATGTCCTTGTCACGGAATGTGTGGGTCATTAACTACTCCTTTTAGCCCATTCAATAGCTTTTACTAATACATCACCATGACAAGCTTTTGGGGTACAATAGCAGGCTAATCGTTTATCATCAAGATTTACTAGATCTTCCCACGAAATTCTATCCTCCATAATCTCACCCCAGAGCCAATGCCTGTATGCTTCAATTACTCGTGTACGCTCCTCTTCTGATTTGTTTTTCATAGGGAAGGGGTTTCCCCAGACGCTTCCACGTCCTATATAGACAATATCAGGATCAGTCATATTCACTTTGTATTTGTTGACCACTGTTGTCATTTCACACCTATATAGAAGGCTGTAATTGTCAATACTAGTACAACCCCTATACCCACCCACTTCCAAAATTTATCCATTCTATTTCTCCTTACGTTTAATAATTCTTTCTCGTTTAATATCTAGTGAAGACAAGCCTTCTTGATCAAACTCTTCATCAATAACATCTATGTACGGATCTGGGTAGTACAAATCAAGGTAAAGCTCATTCTGGTGTAAGTCAAGGTCATCTTGAGCTTCTTTTAGTGTCTCGTAGGGTCCCATTATAATTTCTATGTTGTCGAAGATGTAATATTGGTTCACTGTCCTATGAATTCCTGTAGGTACTCAATCCCTTCACAATAGTAATCGCTATCCTTCCAGTTTTCAATAATCTGCATGAGAAGGGCTGTAGGTACTTCTGTCATGCCTTCTTCAGACTCATCTGGCTTAGGTTGCTTCCAACCACAAGGGCAGTCTAACCCATCTACATAATTACTGCACACCTGACACAAAATATAATCCATCTCCTATCTCCTCGTTTAGTTGATGTAGACAAGATATCACCATTGATTTAGGAATGCAAGGGCTATTTAGATTTGTTTGGAATAGATGTGTCCTAAAGGACGGGGTTGACAGGATGCTGCGGCTTAGCTAGAGTTAAGTTTACGTAAGGCTAAAGCCTAGCACCAAATACAATGATAATAAAACAAATCAAAAGCTTGACATCTCTTCTTTTATCCTTTACTCTATCTGCTGTTGATCTTGCTTTTCTTTGTGTTTGGTTCATCTTATTTCTTTGGTTTGACCACCGTTAGGTGTGTCGTATTCCAAAGGTCTTGGAATGAAAAAGGCTACAAGCCACGTTCTATAAGGGCTGTAGGTATTTAACCTTTAAAAGAAGAATTGATATACAAGAGCTAAGCCGTGACATAATCTAGGAGATGAAATTGAAGATTAAAGTGTATGATGCGATGATGGGTAGTGGTAAAACTACAAAACTGATTGAAGACATTTCTGCACTACCAGCAGATTCGAACGTAATTTATATTACTCCTCTGTTGTCAGAGTGCCATCGTGTAGCTGGTACATCTTATGATGAAGAGGATGAATACAAACGACCAATTGTACAGTATGAGGATACTGGAGACGGTATAGAGGAGTATATCTACGATCCAAAACATATTCTGTGTAACCGTCGCTTTAGGCACCCTAATTTGTCTGAAGGTAGTAAAATGGAGACACTCTTGTTTCAAGTGAAGCATGGGTGTAACATCGTATCTACCCACTCTTTGTTTCGTGCAATCAATCCAAAGGTGGTAGCAGAAGTAAAGAACCAAGGATATATTCTTGTTCTAGATGAAGTATTGTCTATCTACCAAAAATTTGATGAGCTAAAATTAGAAGAAGTTGAGCAGCTCTTTAAGAACGAAATCCTGTCGGTGTGTGAAGATGGGTTAACTCTCTCATTTAATAAGTCAAAGTTTGGGGAAACAGACCACACAAGATACCAAGACATTGCTGACTTATGTGATATGCGTCAATTGATGTTGGTGGATGGTAAGGTTGTAGTATGGGAATTTCCAATCTCTGCATTACAGGCATTTAGCGAGGTTTGGATTGGTACATATTTGTTTGATGGCAGTCAAATGGCAGCTTATTTAAAAGCACATTCAGTTGATTACGAGATGTATAGGTTCGGTAAGAAACCTTCTGAGATTAAACACTTAATTAAGATTGAGGAATCAAAGATCCTCAATAAGATTGGAGATAGTAAAGGTAGCCTTAGTCACCAACAGACAGTCTCAAAGAAAATCAACATTGAACAGATTAGGAAGAATTTAAATACTTTCTTTCGTGCAAAGAACAAGACCAAGATACCTGACCGTCTATGGACAATCTATAAACCAGCTTCTCGTGAAGTTAGTGCAGGGCGTTATGCGAAGTCTTGGCTCCCTTACAGCACAAAAGCCACAAACGAATGGAAAGATACTTGGTGTGTAGCGTATATGGTGAATTTGTTTGTTAATCCAATGATCATGAAGCTACTTGCACAAAAGGGTTCTAATATGGATCAGACGTTGTATGCCCTATCTGAAATGGTTCAGTTTATTTGGAGAAGTCGTATCCGCGAGGGTAAAGAGATTTCATTGTATATTCCAAGTAAGCGCATGCGCGAACTGCTCAAAGAGTGGCTTAATGATGAATATGAGGATAAGAAATGAACATCTATGACCGAATAATACAAGAACATGAAAAGTGTAATCCGTATACAGCAACTGGAATTGACCTAGATAATATTGGTAAATGTATTGGTCTGAAAAGGGAGTTTACTGAATGTTTAGAAAGTGATAGGGAATTTAGAATTAAGATTCTTGAAGAATTAAATAAATATTTTCAAGAAGGCTTGACTTTAGAAGATTTATTGTGGTTTACTAACAACTTGAAATAACAACTAACGGAGTCCACATATGGGCGAGATACATTTCTGTGCCCAATGTGGGCGTATTAATAATTATTGTGTATGCGATATTGAAGTAGAATATTTAGAAGATAGTATTGAGGTGTTTCGTAATGAATGGGCATTTGAAAGCCTAACGGACCCTGATTTTAGTGTTTATAAAACTATTTTACCTAGATACGAATAATAGTTGTTGACAAACAATCAAAAACATGCGATGATTAGATATATCCAGTAGAGAACTGGGGGGGGGGAATAAATTGAATTCTGAAAGCTTCACATACTGGCTTCAAGGCTTCGTAGAACTACAAGACTCAGACACCATCTCTGAAAAGCAATGGTTGATTATTAAAGATCATTTGAAACTTGTGTTTGATAAAGTTACGCCAGTGCGTACGTCTGATCGTAATGAATACAAGAATCCTAATTATCAAGAAATCCTTGATGCACTCAGACCAAAACCTGTAGAGCTTATTGGTAAACAGTTCGATTGGTCACAGTTGCAGAAACCAGTTATTACTTGTTAAAGAACAGCCGTTTAGGCAAGAGTAAAGAAATGGACTGACGAGTTCTCAAGTCTTCGGAGCTAACCACTTCCAATGCCAGAAATGGTAAGAGTTGTTACACGGAGCAATGACCATACTGTACCAACGCTTTGCAAGTAGGTACACAGGACAGACAACTATTATACGACTGATGAGCCAGTGTGATTCTGGTGAAACTGCTTAGGCAGTCTCGTAGCCTCCTAATGTCTGTTGCAGTTTGGAGGGTGAGCAGAGCACTTATTTAAAGATTTTGCAAGCCAGATAGGTTCACTCTAGCGAGTGCGGTTATCGAAAGATCAGACCACTACTGACGGCAATTACCGGGATACTTGATATTCTGGTGTGTCGCTGATACAGCTTGCAACTTAACATTTGTTAACTTGATTTTTGCACTGTAAACCACAGCAGTTAACAAGTCAAAATAGTGGTTAACAAACCAGTTTCACCCGACATCATCCAAGTATAAATTCTTTATTAGTGATGTCTCCAAAAGCTAGCGTTTCTCTTCCTCTCTCCTCCGCTAGCATCTTAAAGAGCGTCTGCCCTCTCCCAGATATCTCTTCTGACCTTGATAACATGTAGGCTGCTCTCCTCAGTGTATGTGTTTACCACAGGGTCTTTTCTTAAAATTTCTGTGACTCCTTAGTTATATTGCAAGTATTCTTGTCAGAAATTTTAAGAAATAATTACAACTAACAAGAGAATTCTAATGAGCATAGTACACAAAAGGGGTGATTCGTTCGATCAACTAGCAGTGCTACCCAGTACATTTGCAGATGGTTACTTTGTTGGTTGGACAGTTTCAGCACAAGTAAGATCCTCCCCTTATTACAATTATATCGCAGACCTAACCTGTGCATGGGTAGATCCTGTCACAACTCGAACTCTTACAGTTCGTAATTTGGTTACTACTGGTTGGCCTATCGGCAATGCTCTGATGGACATACAGTTTGTTAGGACTAGTGATGGGTATACTATTAGTACTGACACTGTTGATGTCACTATTGTGCATGACTGTACGTATCCGGTGGTGTAATAATCATGGCAGATACTATAACCCTAACGTTCACTAAGAACAGTCCAACATTTGTTTTATTGCCAGTTTCCCCAGAAGACCTCCCAATCTCTATGGCTGATGCCATTGTTGGTGAGAAAGGTGCAGATGGTAATGGAGCTACCTTTACATGGAATCAAAGCATTCCAGCTGCGATATGGACTATCCCTCATAACCTGAATAAGTATCCTCCAGTTTCTGTAGTAGATACTTCAGGGAATCTTGTGTTTGCAGATGTCCGTTACATTGACAACAATATTATACAAATAAGTCATGGCTCGGCATTTACGGGCAAAGCATACATAAATTGAGGCAGTCCCTAGAATGAAGCTCACAAACTCCCTAAATGCTAACGGTTTTGCCTTGACAGGTCTGCTGAACGGTGTCAGCGCCCAAGATGCTGTAACCATGTCCCAACTGAATGCTGCTGTCCAAGGATATTCTTGGAAACAACCAGTACGGGCAGCCACAACAGCTAACATCACCTTGTCTGGTGTTCAAACCATTGATGGCGTAAGTGTTATTGCTGCTGACCGAGTATTGGTGAAGAACCAAACCACAGCCTCAGCTAATGGTATTTATGTCGCAGCATCGGGTTCTTGGACTCGTGCTCTGGATATGGATATTGCAGCAGAGTTCTTGTTAGCCACTACTTTTGTTAGTGAAGGTGGGCAAGGTAATTCTGGTTGGACAATGACCACAGATGCACCCATTGTAGTTGATACAACAGCTCTGGTGTTCACACAAACTAGTGGTAATCAGCTCTATACAGCTGGTAATGGCATTGTTATTTCTACAGGTGTCATCTCGGTAGACACAGCAGTTACAGCCCGTAAAGCATCAGCAACCATTGGTGATGGGGCAGCTACAACTATCACGTTCACTCATAGTCTTAACACACAAGACATCGCAGTCAGTGTTAAAGAAGTCAGTACAAATGCTGGTGTTATTGTGGATTGGGTAGCTAATGGTGTGAACACTGTGCAACTTACTTTTGGTGTTGCTCCAACAACTGGTCAATATCGTGTAACCGTGGTGGCTTAATGAAATTCCTTGACGCTATCAATGAGGCACCCACCCTCACCCTTGCGTCAGCTGCTACAGTAAACATTGGTGTAGCAGCTGCTAATACGCTGAATATTTCTGGTACAACAACTGTTACAGCATTCGACACTATCTCAGCAGGTGTAAAGCGTACACTAATTTTTAGTGGTGTACTCACTCTTACGTACAATGCAACGTCGATGCAGCTACTTACAGCAGCCAATATTGTCACAGCAGCTGGAGATATTGCTCTAGTTATGTCGCTTGGTGGCGGCAACTGGCAGATGCTTGATTATACAAGAGCTACAGGGGTTGCACTGGTTTCAAGTGGTGGGGGTAGTCTAGCTGATTTTACAGATAGCCTAAGTACAGCAGCACCTAACGGAACAGTTCCCGTAGCAGCACTAACAGCAACAAATGCTGCCACTAACGTAGATGCAGTGTTTGCCCCGAAAGGCACAGGAGCATTAACAGCAAGAATTGCTGATAGTACTTCTACGGGCGGCAACAAGCGTGGTGCAAACGCATTAGACTTGCAGACATCAATCTCAAGCGCTGCCCAAGTTGCTTCTGGGTCTTACTCTGTTGCATTAGGCTCAAGAAATACAGCAAGCGGCTTGCAGGCAGTTGCTATCGGGTACAGTAATACTTCTAGCAATACAAGTACAACTGCAATAGGTTCTGGTAATCAAGCAACCAACTTCTACTCCGTTGCCATGGGACAAACCTGTACATCCTCCGGTAATACTTCTGTCGCAATGGGTTATGTCTGTACAGCGTCTGGTAGTATGTCTGTAGCCATAGGAGATACATGCACAGCCAGCGGTACAGATTCGGTATCCTTTGGAGTGAACAATACTGCCGGTGGGGCAGCTTCTATTGTAGTCGGTGGTCAATACGGTACAACTAGAGGGATCACTGGTGCATCGGCTTGGGGTTCCTATGGGGCAGCTTTAGGGCAAACACAGTCACAGCAATTCCTCTTACGTGCAGATACAGCAGGTGCAACACCAACACGCTTGACAGAGACAGGAGGCGCAGCAGCCTCCAACAATGGTCCAGTTATGCCGAACACATCTACCTACTACTGCCGCACTCGCGTCCTGGCCCGTAACACAACAAATGGTGATAGTGCAAGTTGGTCAACCACAGCCCTGATCCACCGTGAAGCTAACGCCGCGAGCACTGTGTTAATTGGTACACCTGTTATCACTAGTGACTATGCAAGTGCATCTCTGACAACGTGTGTAGTAGCTATTACGGCAGACACAACGTTGGGTGGATTGGCTGTGACTGTGACAGGAATTGCAGCGACAAACATTCGCTGGGTTGCCCATGTCGAAACTCTGGAGACTACAAACTAAGTAGACATATCTATGACTAAAAAGAAAACAAACTCCAATCCATCTCCCGAAACTAGGTTTGATGGGGAACGTTCGAATAGAAATACCAAAGGTAATTCCAAAGTAAGGATTAATAAGTCTAAGCTTCGTGTCCTTGCAGAGAAACTTCTTGAGCGACAAGATATTGCTCTTGAGTTGGTTGATAAGAGTTTAGCTGGTAAAGAAACTAATCCAGAGAGCACAGCTTCGGCTAAGTGGGTTCTGAATAGTATTGTTAGCGTTATCAAAGCAGCCAGCGCTGAAGAGCTTGGTAGTTTTAATGCTCGCCTTAAGGGCAAACGCGAGGATGAACCAGAAGAGCAAACTCCTGCTGAAATTAGTAAAGAATTGAAACCTCGATTATCTCTGGTGTACGTTGACCCAGCAGATGAAGATGAGGAATAAAGGATCAGGCTTCGGTCTGGTATCTCAGCTAGTTCCTGAGACCCCGTGAGTCTGGCGACTCACACAAAATGGCTGATAGGAAAGACTATCAAGCGGAGAAGACTTTCGAATCTTGCGAAGGTAGGGATATTAGGTCAGGAAGTGTGGACGCTAATACAATTATTTTATACACAATTATATTTCTTAGTATAATTGAGCGGTAGAGACATATGTAGTACTATCCAGTATCCCTTTTTACAAAAACAAAAATAAGGTTCATAAGAACCATCTCTTAAAAGGGAGAAAAGCAACATGGCTTTAACAGTCAACGATGTAATACTTTTAGGGGTTGTCTACACTAATGTGTATGCCGCAACAGGGTTGATCACAGGTACTCCATTAATCCTCCAAAACAAATCCTCCACCCCAATCTACCTTCAAATTGCCTCTGTTGCTCCTTCTGCCTCTGACAGAGCTGGCTTTGTAATTTATTCAGGGAACTCCGTCTTCGTAGACAATGCCACTGAAGGACTTTATGCCTTTGGTACAGGACGTCTACACGTAGCACAGGATACGCTATAATGGCAGTATCACAGTTTCCTCATATTAAAAGTTATAGACTAGGCCCCACCACTAATGAGTTCACTGGTGTTGATGAGGCAGCAGCCCTAGCTTCTAGAGATAGTTATTTTTCTTCTAATCCATCAAAACTTGCTGTCTATGATGGCAACTCTTTCTATTTGATCCGCCTAACTTATGGTGCAATAGTAAGAGCACAAGGACGCCTTTCAGGCAGTTGGTTTGACTATACACCATTCCTCCAAGGTATTCCCGGTGAAGTAGCCTCCCTTGTTGGGGTTCCTGTTGGTGAAATTCCTTACAAACTACCAAATGGAACCTTCGGCGGTTCTGGTATGCGAGTACTAGAGAACAATACAATCCTAGCTCCTCCGGGCTTCGGAGTGGAAAGTGGGTCTGTAACCTTCGGTGATGTTCTCAAGCTTTCAGAAGTAGCGGGTTTTCTCGGTATCTCCAACCTCCTGAATGATCGTCAGTACACGATTGTAGACTTCTACACACCTCGTACAGCACTCTCTTCAGAACCAACAGTATTTCATCTGATTGAATCTGAGTTTGAATTTTTCTCTCAGCCAGTTGATACAACCAACCTCCCAGACAACCCTTTAGTTTTTAATTATACTGTCCAGAACAATGCTAGGACGAACTCCATAAAGTTCCGCACCTACGCTCCAATGACTAATGTACGTATCAAGATTAGTCAGATCAGTAATGGTGTAGCTCTTAAGTACCTCCCTAATAAAACAGCTTGGGAGAAAGAGGTTGACGGCCTCACTTGGGGATTGGGCGATAACTCATTTGACTTCTTAGACAGCCCTGTAATCCTTAGTGCTGGTGTTCAGCTAAAGTTTGAAATTAAAGCTGATGTTGTAGCCTTGAAGGGTAATGCAACAGGAATTGCATACTTCACAGCCACACTACAACGTGGGGTTTTTGATGATGTAATCACGAGCAGAGTCTATACGGCTACAGATATCAAAGCTAAGCTTGAAACGCTTTCTAACCCCAATAAGCTCGCCAAAACAGCCATTCAAGACGCTGTTCTGACGGTGAACGGTGATGTTGGTGATGTGGTTGTTTCCACAACCTCTATTGGTGCTCAACCTGTAGATGCAACCCTTACAGCTCTTGCTTCACAAACGACAGCTGCAAATGGACTTACATACAGTACTGGCGTAGATACTTTCTCTCAAACTGTCCTTACTCCTTACGCACGTACAATTCTAGACGATACCTCGGATGCTCAAGTAAGGGCTACTCTGAACCTTGGTGATGTAGCTACAAGAAACGTAGATGTAGCTAATGGTATTGCTACACTAGATGGGTCTGGTAAGCTTACACAGATGCCTAATAAGACAGATGTTGGTTTGGCTAACATAGATAACACAAGCGATATTAACAAGCCTGTATCCACTGCTCAGCAAACAGCTATCGATCTGAAGATGTCACAGCATTTAGCTGCTGGCGATCCTCATCCTCAATATACAACACCATCAGAAGCCTCAGCAGCAGCACCAGTACAAAGTGTTAATGCTAAGGTAGGTGCTGTTACTTTGGTAACCGGTGATATCCCTGAGGCAACCAATCTGTACTACACAGATGTTCGTGTAGGCTCATACCTCACTACTAGTGGTTATACTGTTAAGACTGTAGCTTCAAGTGGTGGTGGTAGTTCGGTATTCAATGCCAATACAGCAGGCGCTGTAACATTGCGTTCTATTATTGCAACAGGTGGTGTCACAGCCACTCAGAATGCTAATGATATTACAATTAATGCTCCTATTCTGACGACTGGTAACTACACACCAACGCTATTCAATACAACCAACGTAGCAGCTTCTGTAGCCCACGTTACAAACTGGATGCGTGTAGGAAACATGGTTACTGTGTCAGGCCGTGCTGAAGTTGATCCTACAAATAACAACCAGAGTACAGTGCTGGGCATCTCCCTTCCTATTACTTCTAACTTAGCATCTAGTGAAGATGTCGGAGGTAGTGCCGCAGCAGCGGATGTAGCTGGGCAGTGTGCAGCTATTCTTGGGGATGCTACTAATGACAGAGCATTGATGCAATATGTATCTGGCTCTGCTGCTAACCATTCCATGTGGTTTACTTTCATGTATGAAATTTTGTAGGTGATTTAAATGGCAGCAGAACATCCAGCAGCATTTGTGTGGCAAGGGGCTGCACAACTGATGTCTCCAATGATTTGGATTGGTACAGCAACTACAACAGGTGGAGCTTGGACAGTTGATTACACTCAGGCAGGTTTTACTTCTGCTCCAGTAGTGACACCCACTGCCCTATTGAATGCTAGTAACGTCTATGACAGGGCTAATGCAAGTTTGAGTGGTACTCCAACACTGACAAGTGCATCAGGTTACAGTACACGCTGGGCTAACTTGGTAGGATTTGGCAGCACAGCACGGACAGTCCCAGATGGTACAGTAATTCATATTGTGGCAATTGGTGAGACGTTCGCATAGTAGTATTTTAGGAGCCTCTTGAAATATAGAGGTTCTTATAAATAATATTGATTTATTTTCATTTACTATTGACAAACAACCCTTGTGTAGCGTAATATTCCTTTTAT